>ENA-ORSB01001008-ORSB01001008.1-human-gut-metagenome-genome-assembly--contig:-NODE-1008-length-28811-cov-5.931736_pt1 | contig 28811 bp, 17 predicted proteins | sample MGYA00242180_ERZ509144 | MGnify/ENA primary metagenome ERZ509144 (study PRJEB26280, sample SAMEA2338661) | human gut metagenome | biome: human gut; feature: human-associated habitat; material: faeces...
CAATACCTAATGTTCAGAAAGGAGACATTCTCCAGATTTCTTTCGTGGGTTATGTCACTCAGGAAGTGAAATGGAACGGTACTCCTTTGAACATCATCTTGAAAGATGATACTCAGACTTTGGAGGAAGTAGTGGTGGTAGGCTATGGTACACAGAAAAAATTAAATCTGACCGGTGCAGTGGCAATGACGGAAGGTGATATTTTGGAAGATCGTCCTATTGCTAACTTGGCTCAAGGTTTACAAGGTGCCATTCCTAACTTAAACATTACATTTGACAGTGGTAACCCTAATGCCACAACAAAATTTAATGTCCGTGGTCTTACATCATTGAATGGCGGTTCTGCTTTAATCTTAGTAGACGGTGTTGAAACCAATGATGTTTCTCTACTTAATCCACAAGATATCGAAAGCGTTTCAGTATTGAAAGATGCTTCTTCTGCGGCCGTATATGGTGCACGTGCAGCTTTTGGTGTTGTATTAATTACAACTAAGAAAGGCAAAAAAGGTCAGAAAGTGAAAGTTAACTACAATAATAACTTCTCATGGTCTGCACCATCTCGTTTACCGGACGGAATTTCTTCTGACAAATGGATTGATGCCATCAACTTGGCTAATAAAAACACCAGCGGTGATGGATATTGGAGTAAAGATTTAGTAGACGCTGTTCATGCTTATTGCCAAGATCCAAGTCGCCCTTCTTCTTTTCTTGATGAAACGGGACAATTCACAGCAAAAGGTCAATGGGGATATGCAGGCAACACAGATTGGTTTGATGTATTTTACAAAGATGCAGCTTTTATGCAACAGCATAATGCCAGCATAAGTGGAGGTACAGAAACGAATTCATATTATGCTTCTGTTGGTTATAAAGGACAAGATGGTTTATTAGCTTATGGTACAGACTCTTACAAGCGTATCAATATGGCGTTTAACTTTACGACACAGATAACAGATTGGTTAGAAATCGGCTTCCGTACAAAATATAACCGTAGCGAATCTGATGAACCGAATGCTTACGATTACATGGGTAGTTCTCCTTATTATGAAGTATACCGAGCATTTCCGTTTATTCCTGTTTATTTGCCGGACGGAGAACACTTTGCAGCAATGGAAGGTTCTAACTTCAACTACAACTATGCCGGTATCTTAGCGGAAGGTGGACGCAACAAAAATATTTATGATGATATTTGGTATACTGCCTCTTTCAATTTGACCCCTATCAAGGGACTTTCAATTAAAGGAGATTATACTGGAAACCGTTTCTTCCGTACCAATCGTAGCCATCTAAAAACTATTTATCAGCTAAACCCGGACGGTTCTCAAACAGCAAAAATGAAAACCAATAAAGCTGGACTTAGAAAATACGATGATACTTATGAAGCATTGAATGCTTGGGCAGAATATAAGAAAGACTTTGGTGCCCATTCATTAACAGTTATGGCTGGTTACAATCAAGAAAAGAAAGAGACTAGCAATATGTATGGTGTTGCAGCCAACCTGTATGTAAACGACTTTCCTGTAATTGACCAAGCTAAGACAAAGCAAACATTAAGTGAAGATGCTACAGTCTGGGCTGTTCAAGGTGCTTTCTTCCGTGTAAATTATGACTACAAAGGCAAGTATTTAGTAGAAGTAAACGGACGTTATGATGGCTCATCAAAATATGCTTCTGGCGACCGTTGGGGATTTTTCCCATCAGCTTCGTTAGGCTGGAGATTATCAGAAGAAAAGTTCTTTGAGCCTGCAAAAAAGATTTTCGACAACCTGAAATTACGCGCCTCTATCGGTTCTTTAGGTAATCAAGTAACTAATGGAAACTTTGATTACATTGGTTCAATGGGTAGTGAAGATTTAAACTATATCATCAATGGAGAAGTAGGCACAGGTATCAAACCGGCTTCCTTGGCATATAATAACGTAACTTGGGAAAAGGTAACAACAGCAAACTTTGGTCTTGATTTAGGAATGCTGAACAATCGTTTGACAGCGTCTTTTGACTATTATTTGCGCTATACTACCGATATGGTTGTTTCTAAGGCATATCCGGCCACTATGGGTACTAGCGGAGGTAAAGAAAACTTAGCTAGCATGAGAACTAATGGTTGGGAACTTTCTTTGAATTGGCAAGACAATATTCAAGATGTAGCCGGTAGTCCTTTGAGTTACTCTGTAGGCATTGGATTATCAGACAGCTATTCAACTATTACCAAATACGATAACCCGACAGGTTATTTGGGAGATTTATATGAAGGAAAGCGTTTGGGTGAAATCTGGGGATACGTAACAGATGGTTTCATTGTTGATGACGCAGAAGCGACACTACAAGCAACACGTCAAAAAAAGATTTCCGGTACTTGGATTCCAGGAGATATCCGTTATGCTGATTTAAACGGAGATGGTGTTATCAATGATGGTAATTCAGAAAAAGGTGCCATTAATACATTAAGCAACCATGGTGATAAAAAAATTATTGGTAACCAAAGCCCACGCTATCGTTTCAATATCAACTTAGGTGCATCATGGAAAGGATTTGATATCCGCGCTTTATTTGAAGGAACCATGAAACGTGATCTTTGGTTGAGCAACGATGTGTTCTGGGGATTTACAGGAATATGGAATGGAGCTGTAAACGACTATCATGTAGACAATATGTGGACACCCGAAAACACAAATGCTTATTATCCAGTTGCCACATTCTCTTCTCGTAGCCGAGAGACACAAACTAAGTATTTGCAAGATGCGTCTTATATCCGTTTACGTGACTTGACCATCGGATATACATTGCCCCAAAATTGGCTTCAACCTTTGGGTATATCTCAATTAAAAGTATTCGTTAGTGGTCAGAACCTCTGGGAAGCTACCGGTTTATATAAGTATGTAGACCCTGATATGACAGGCAAGGCAAAAGCTAATGGTGATATGGATACAGACCTTAAGAATTATCCATTCTGCCGTTCTTATTCATTTGGTATTAATCTCACATTCTAAAAAAAGACTATTATGAAAAAGATATCTATATTAACTGGGTGTCTAATGACTCTGGCTTTGGCCAGCTGTGATTTCTTGGACAGAGAGCCATTAGATTCAATCAGCAAAGACAAATTTTTTGAAACAGCAAATGCTACTGCTTTAGAGCAGTATTGCAACGACTTTTATCCCAAATTGATTAACGGTCACGGAGCTCCCAACGCATATAATTTTGGATTAATGGAGGGAGATTTCACTTCTGATGATGTTTTGACTTGGGAGCGTAATACAACAAGTTTTGGTCTGCATACAGCACCTGCCGATAACAATAATACAGAGTGGAAGTGGGAAAACATACGTGCTTGCAACGATTTTCTTGATAATTATCAGAAATCTCCAGAGTCAGAAGCGACTAAAAATAAGTATGCAGGTATTATATTGTTCTTCAAGACAATGGATTACTTCAACAAAGTCAAGACTTATGGTGATGTTCCTTGGTTTGAACATGTTATGAACCCGGGAGATGAGGAAATGTACAAAGCACGTGACTCACGTACCGTAGTCATGGACAATATGTTGCGTGACATTGATCAAGCTATTGAATGGTTACCTAAAAGAACTCATGTAACTATTATTAGTAAGGATGCTGCTTTGGCCTTAAAAGCTCGCATGTGTTTGTTTGAAGGTACATGGCGTCGCTATCACAAAATAGAAGGAGACACCAAATTCCTGCAAGAAGCTTACAACGCAGCATGTGAATTAATGAAACCTGAATATGGTTACTCTTTGTATAAAGGTTCAAGTCCTTCTACGGCATACTATGAACTCTTTATTCAGGCAGATTATGAAACTAATCCTGAAGTGATTCTATCAAAAGCTTATGAACCATCATTAAATAAAGGTAACAATCTGACTCGCCAAATATTTGTTGGTGAAACTCCGATAGGTTTAAGCAAAGCATGTGTAGACAACTATTTGTGCGCAAACACTGGTCTGCCTATTTCTATGTGTAATTGTCCGGGACATACTCATCCTACTACTTTAATTGCAGAGTTGGCTAATCGTGACCCACGTTTATTGCAAACAACTCCTACACCGGATGCTAGTGATGTGGAACATACTTATTATCTAGCTGGTAAACCTGCCAATATCGCAAAATTAACAGCAACAGGCGCACCTAGTTGTTCTTCTACCGGTTATCCTATCATTAAATATTACGATCCGGCACAGTATACCGCCGCTCATCATCAGGGTACTGAAGATGCTCCTATATTCCGCTTGGCTGAAATCATGTTGATTCGTGCAGAAGCTGCTGCCGAACTTGGTACCATCACTCAAGCCGATTTGGATGCTACTGTCAATGCTTTGCGTGACCGTGTAGGCTTTACATTCCACCTAACAACTTCTCCAACGGTAGACCCGAAACTGGTAGAAGAATATCCGAATGTATCCAGCACAAACGCCACTTTGGTTCGTGAAATCCGCCGTGAACGTCGTGTAGAACTTTGTGCCGAAGGTTTCCGTTATGATGATATCCGCCGTTGGGCTTGTGCTAATTTACTGACTGCTCCACGCTTAGGGGTTAACCTGAGCGCAGCAGGTTTCAATGAAAAAGACTTGGAATCGGTTAAAGAGGTTGCAGGCGTGAATAAAGAAGGTTACATGACAATCTATTCTAAACGTTATATTGGTAAGAATCCCGAACCTGTATTTGAAGACCCGAAACATTATTTGTTCGCAATTCCGACTAATGAAATTGGTAAAGCTCCTAATTTAGTTCAGAATACGGGATGGTAAGATAAAATTCACTCATGTGATTTTCATTACACTTTATAAGTTGAAGAAAAGGAAACTATAAATAGCTTCCAACTAAATAAAAAACCGGATAAGAATTTTAATCCTCTTATCCGGTTTTCTTTTTCTACCCCCATTCTCTTGCCTACGTCATAAGAAAACCTTACCTTTATCAACCCTTAAACGGAAATTAAACGCAAACAAAACAATAAACACTAACTCATAACAGTTATGTATAACCTCAAAAAACTAATAGTATGCATGGCTGGAGCAGCGTTCGCCCTGAACCTCCACGCCCAACAAGTACAAGGCTTTGTCCACAAGCAGTCAGAAGCAACCGATTATGTATGGCCTACCGACCAACAAGTGTTGGCCAAACTGGACAAATGGCAAGACCAGAAGTTCGGAGTCCTGTTCCATTGGGGTCTTTACTCCGTTCCGGGCATTGTAGAATCATGGTCGATATGCTCGGAAGACGTCGACTGGATTTCACGCAAGAAGCCTTTACCCTACAATGAATACAAAGAATGGTACTGGGGCTTGAAAGATTCGCTCAATCCGGTCAACTTCAATCCCGAACAATGGGCGGATGTAATGCAGGATGCAGGTATCAAGTATATGATATTCACCACCAAGCATCACGACGGTTTTTGTACTTTCGATTCCAAATACACAGATTTCTCTATTGCACACGGAGCCTTCAAGGATAATCCGCGCAAGAACGTGGCTTACCATGTATTCGATGCTTTCCGTAAGAAGGGCTTCATGATGGGATGCTATTTCTCTAAACCCGACTGGCATTGCGAATGGTTTTGGAATCCTTATTTCGCTACCCCCAACCGTAATATCAATTACAAGAAAGACCGCCATCCTGACTGGTGGAAGAATTATCAGACCTTTACCCGCAATCAGCTGAACGAACTGATGTCTGACTACGGAAGTTTCGATATCCTTTGGCTGGACGGCGGCTGGGTGAAAGGCGACGACATCGGCCTGGACGATATTCTGGCACAGGCACGCCGGAAGCATCCGGGATTGATTTCGGTAGACCGCAGCATCAGGGGAAAGAACGAAAACTACCAGACGCCCGAACGCGGTATCCCCGAAACACAGCTCGACTATCCGTGGGAAAGTTGCATCACACTGAGCAATGATTGGGGATGGGTGCCAAATGCTCCGTTCAAATCGCCGCAGAAGGTAATCAACATATTGAGTGAAATCACTGCCAAAGGCGGCTGCCTGCTATTGGGTGTAGGGCCTACCCCTGACGGTATCATCGAAGAGGAAGTGACCAAGCGTCTGCATGAGGTGGGAGAATGGCTGCGGGCAAATGGCAAGGCTATCTACAACACCCGAATCACTCCCATTTATCAGGACGGACACACATGGTTCACTGCCGACAAAGACGGACAGACACTCTATGCCATCTATGCATTGCCCGAGGGAGAAACACTGCCGGAAACGATAGAATGGACAGGAAATCTTCCAAAAGGCAAGATGAAAATGCTAAAAGGAAACAGGAGCGTGAAATATACTTGCAAGGACGGCAAAGTGAAGGTGTCACTCCCCAAAGGTATCAAGAATGAACCTATTGCATTGCAATTTAAAGTAAAGACTAAATAAGAACTATAGAGGGTGTTTCAATTTATCAGCAATGAGAAAAGCCATATCATCACTCGAGAATCGAGTTGGATATGGCTCTCTTTTATACTTGTCAGTTATAAGAAGCAACTTTTAGAGTGGACATCTTGGTTTTGGCATACCTCCCTAAAGCAAAAAAACTTTTGGTTATTCTTCCATCACAAAACTTTTCAGGATAGCCTCAGCCTCCGCTTTATGCCCGGCCGAATAAATGATGGAAATATAAAATGCACTTCCCGCCGCCTTGGTCATCAGGCAGGCATAGCAACAATGGTCATTCTCACATTTGCCATCCATTGAAACGCCATAGAATTGCTCCAAGTCAAAGGCTTTGACAGCAGTCTGATTCTCCACGCCATCATCATTGGCATAATCCCGAAGCACCCCTTTCAGGTCGTCCTTCGTGATGCCGTCAGAGTCCAAAGCCTGGACAGTGATATAAAACTTACTATCATTCAACAGGAAAGTTTCCTCCGTATCCTCCTCCACGGCAATATCCTTCGGCACCTTGAAAGTCAGTCCGTAGGCAGTCCATGTTATGGGAGACAATGCCTGTGCGCCTGTCGACAGGCAGGCAGTCAGACACAAAAATGCAAAAAACAAAATTCTTTTCATCTTTTACTTCGTTACGAATAAAACTCCGCCCGACGCACAAGTCGGTTATTTATCTTTATCACGTATCTCCACGCGACGAATCTTACCACTGATAGTCTTCGGAAGCTCTTCTACAAACTCTATCACACGCGGATACTTATAAGGGGCAGTCACACGCTTCACATGGTCTTGCAATTCCTTAATCAGTTCGGGGCTTTCCTGTTCTTTGTAGTTCTTGGAAAGAACAATGGTCGCCTTTACCACTTGTCCGCGCACCTCGTCGGGAACACCCGTAATGGCACATTCCACCACTGCAGGATGAGTCATCAGTGCACTTTCCACTTCAAACGGGCCTATACGGTAACCGGAACTCTTGATAACATCATCCGCACGTCCCACAAACCAGAAATATCCGTCTTCGTCACGCCAAGCCACATCACCGGTATAATAAATGCCGTCGTGCCAAGCATCTTCTGTCAGCTCGGCCGCCCGATAATACTCTTTGAACAACCCCAGCGGCTTGCCTTTTGACGTATGGATGACAATTTGTCCCTGTTCACCGTCTTCTGCCGAACGACCGTCAGGAGTCAGCAAGTCAATGTCATACTGCGGGTTGGGCACGCCCATGCTGCCCGGTTTCGGGTCCATCCAAGGGAAGGTGCCCAATGTCAACGTCGTTTCCGTCTGTCCGAAGCCTTCCATCAGCCGGATACCGGTTATCTTCTTAAACGTCTCATATACAGAATAGTTCAACGCTTCTCCGGCAGTGGTGCAATATTCCAAAGAAGACAGGTCATACTTACTGATATCTTCCTTTATCAAGAAACGATAGATGGTGGGAGGAGCACACAGTGAAGTGATATGATAGTCCTGAATCTTTCCGAGGATATCGGCAGGAGTAAACTTCTCATGGTCGTAAACAAAGATATTTGCACCCACAATCATCTGTCCGTAGAGTTTTCCCCACACGGCCTTTCCCCAGCCGGTATCAGCAATCGTCAGATGCAGGCTGTCGCGGTGCAGGTTATGCCAGAAACCGGCAGTTACGATATGTCCCAACGGATAAGTAAAGTCATGCGCCACCATCTTCGGCTCGCCGGTAGTTCCCGATGTAAAATACATCAGTGAAGTATCCTCATTGGTATTCGGATGTTCGGGTCTTACGAACGGAGCCGCGTTTTCTATCCCCTGATGAAAATCTTCGAAACCTTCGGGAATTCCGGGACCGACGCTGACCAGCTTCTTTACAGAAGGAGAATCAGGCATCGCTTCTATGATATGTTTGGTGATTACATCCTCGCCTGCCGCAACAATCATCTTAATATCGGCAGCGTTACAACGATACACAATATCTTTCTTGGTCAACAAGTGAGTAGCAGGAATCACCACCGCGCCCAATTTGTGCAGGGCGATAATGGAATACCAGAACTCATAACGGCGTTTCAGTATCAACATCACCATATCACCACGACCGATGCCCAGACTTTGGAAATAAGATGCCGTCATATCGGTATATTTTTTCAGGTCGCCATAGGTGTATTGTCGGGATTCACCTTTATCGTTGGTCCACAACAAGGCTTTCTTGTCGGGTTCCTCAGCAGCCCAAGCATCAACAATATCATAACCGAAATTAAAATTTTCGGGAACCTTGATTTTCAGGTTCTTTATAAAATCCTCTTGTGAGGTAAAAGCGGTTTGTTCTAAGAATCTTTCTACCATACTCTTACAATTTACATAATTACTGCCAGGAACTTCACAGTCTTGCCATCCAGTGCCATCATGCCGTGAGGCTGAGCAGAATCAAAGTAAAGGCTGTCACCCGGGTTCAAAATAAGTTCTTTTCCGTTAATGTTAAGCAACATACGTCCTTCTATCACCAGGTTGAACTCTTGTCCTTCGTGTGAATTGAAATAAATAGGCGTATCTTCGGGCTTCGGTTCTACGGTAACAATGAACGGATCTACTTTGCGTCCGCGGAATCCCGATGCCAATGATTCATATTTGTATGCTTTGGTACGCTCCACTGACACCCCTGTGCCCCAACGGGTCAAGAAGTAAGCACTCATTTTAGGTTCTTCACCAAACATCAGCACATCCAGTGCGATGTCATATTTGCGGGCAATCTTCTGCAAAGCACTGACTGATATATCTTTCTCACCGCTTTCCATACCCAAGTATTCTTCCACCGTGAGCTGGCAACTTTCGGCCACCTCTTGGGGAGTCAGTTCCAAAACGTCTCTCAATCCCTGAAGACGTTCGGCTATTTGCTTTATTTGGTCACTCATAATCTTTAGATTTAGGGTTCAAAGATAATGAAGATTTAATTAATCCTAGCAAAATTTCAAGAAGTTTCTAAGAAAACTATCTATTAGACAGTAAAACTGCACAATATCATTCTACATGAGCAAGAATAGGCATTTATGAAGGTAGCTGCCTTTCGGATAGTTTCAAATGAAAGTATTCGCATCGGATAGCAGGAAACAATGACATGTAACCTACAAAAAATACATTATTGGGCAAAAATGAGAGCAATGCTCTCACCTTTCCAAGCGTCTCTCACCCGCATCTCTCATACCTGAAAGGCTTTATACATCGGATTTTCAACAACACGAGTGAGAGAATGAGAGATAAAATACATTCTAACTGTTCTGCGCAGAGGAAGCCTCATTCATGATATCTGTGCGGACATACTAAACTCATTTTCCTTATTGTCATCCTGCGTATATGTCAGGCCGGGGAAGCAAGAGTAAACTTGCCGCCAATAGTCTAAAATGTTTCATCGCTTTATTCTTTTAAATTAGTTCAGATTATATGTGTGTACACTCACTCCTTGCACCGAGGGCAGGTAATTGATGCCATACCAGCACATTTGGAGCAGCACGAATGCCACAAGTGAGATAATCAATGCTTTCTTATAGTCGGCGGGGCATCCCAAGCGGAAATGGATATAGGCCAGATAGCCAAACCAAGTAGCTGCCGCCCAAGTCTCCTTCGGATCCCATGCCCAGTAATGTCCCCATGCTTCTTTGGCCCATACTGCTCCGAAGAGCATTCCCAAAGTCATAAAGGCAAGTCCCACACAGATTAGGTTATCACATAAATCGAGTTCTTGTCTTCCAGGTGTTTTCTTCTTGAACCATAGCAGGTAGACCGCCATCACTGCAGTAGCCCCCAGCATGGCGTATGCAAACATATATACAATGACGTGAGGAGCAAACCATGGGCTTTGAAGCGCGGGCATCAACGTCTTATTATGAATTTCAGGTTTAAACAGATTGATGCAGATAAAGACTAATGACAGAATGAAGCTGAAACTCAGAATCCATTTGTACTTCCAACGGAAGTAGGTTATCAGTCCTGCCAAGGGCAGGAAAAAAGAATACCACAAGCGTGTCTCTCCCATTGTGCGCATGGGCGGTCGCTCCAACGATATCCACATCAAGAGGATAAAGGTGAAGAATATCGCCAGTCCTGCCAATGTAAAGCCGTAAACCAATGCCTTGCGTTTTCCTTTCCAAGCGGCAAAAGCGCCGATTGCCCAACAAATCAGAGCAACAATGGCAAAGAAGATGAAATAATCCCAACTCATGAGTGTGCCTCCTTTCTTTCTTCAGCCTGTCCGGACTTTCTTCTCCCCAGCGGGGCGGTGGTAAACAAACAGACGGCACCGAGAATCATCATGCCGATACCGATATAGACATAAGGTAGCCAAGGGTCGCGCACTAATTCAAAGACGCTGATGTTACTCCATCGTCCTTTTGTTTCATCGTAACTCAACTGATAGATTTTCCAACCGTCTATTTCGTATGGTTTGTTGACTTCTATCGTGCCCGATTCCTGCTTACCGCTTTCTGTGTACAGGGTCACATCCGAAGCAAAACGTTGCAGTTCGCGTTCGGGCATCACCATACTTATCCGGTCATTCAGTTTCAGGGCTTTGTAGGGAAACATAAAACTACCGCAGCTCACCCATCCCTCTTTGGTTTCATGGGTTTTGCGGTTCTTTGCTTTCAGATAGATAGCATACGTTGCCCCCATCGAACGAAACTCGGTGAAACGAAGGGTATCTTCCGTTGCCACCGAAGCCGCTTCGGGGATGGACTGCGTGATATTCAACTCCCAGTCCAGCAGGTCGCCATGCGACACTCCTTCTTCCAACAGCACATGGGCAGGAGCATCTTCGGGTAATACCTTACCGGTGGCATTGTCAATCAACATAAGCTTAGGAGGATATTCATCGATGGTAAAGTCGTTGAGTTCGATAGCCAAAGGAAGTTCCACCAAATTTTGATTTTCTTCATCTTGAGCACGCCATTCAGTATTGCCCAAAGAGGTGGTCATACGAAGGCGCTGCATATCGGCATTGCCCAAAGTGGCGGCAACCAATGCTATAAAAAGTCCGACATGGTTAAGCAGAAAGGGAATTTTTTTCCAATGAAAGGGAAAGGTAGAACGAAGAATGGCCATCCCCAATGACAGACTCATCCATATATATAGGAGTACGAAAGGCCAAGAAGAGAGCATTTGGGTAAAAAGCCCCTCCACCGCATCAATGGCATGATGCGAAGGAACCTGCTTCACCAATCCCATCAGGACAGTGGCTACCACTACCCAAAGCAAAGAAAAAACGGCAGCCGTATAATGACTCAGCCAACCAAATACATAGACCTTCTTCCGCAGGGCATTCATTACTCCCAACAGAATCAGGAAAGCTGCCAATACGATTACATTCACCGGAAAGGCAATCCAGTCCCATTCTATTTTACCGACAGTTGCCTGTAACAGAATTCCTGTTACAAGCAGACCGGCACCAATCATGATACCTTCTCTCAACTTCCAAGGTTTATTCCACATAGTTCATTCCTTATCATTCCGGCCCTTCCTCTTCTTTAAGAAACAGAACCGAACCGCAAAGCTACCATTTCCGAACGTCTTTCCAAAGTATTCGGCATATCATTTCCATCACCGTTGTTTTCCACTCTTCGGGATGTACCGGACCATGCTTGGCACCCTCTGAATACCTCATCCTAAAGAAAAAGTACTTTTATAGTATTAATTATAAAAGAATTGCTACTTTTGTAAAACACACACGTAGGATATGAAGAAGGTTATTGAACGTACAATCAGAATTTTATTGGCTGAAATATTTCTTTTCTGCCCGATAATGATGAGTCAAAACAATCCTTATAAAATAAACGACCAACTCTTTTCTTATTATCAGAAATGTACTCGCTCCATCAAACAGCCCAAAGTATTGCTCATGGCCGACACACTTTTCCACCTAGCCGAACAAAAGGGAGACGTGAAAGCGCAATGCCTTGCCAAAAACCTGAAATCCGACCATTACTATTTCACCGACAACATCACTGCACTCCTGAAAGAGAAGGAAAAAGTGGCAGACTTTGCACGCAATACCCCTTATAAACAATACATATTCGGCGCATGGAACCGGATTATTACTTACTACCTACGCAACTGGGAATATGATGCCGCCCTCAGCGAACTGAAAAAATACCAAAACGAAGCCTTACGCCTCAACAATTCTTACGGTATCGGGCAAAGCTATATACAAATGGGAGATGTTTACTTTCAGCAGAAAATGCCGCAAATCGCCGTTCAGCAATACCAACAGGCAGTGGATTATTACAAATCGGTGGGGAAAGACAATGAATTATATTATCCCTATTATACCTTGGCAGCCAGCTATATCAATCTAAACGATTATAAAAAAGCAGAGGAATACACATTAAAATCTATCGAATTATCTCCTAATGACAAAGCCAAAGCCAGCGCACATATCAATTTATTACGCATCTATACTAGAACCAAAGAGTTCGAAAAGGCAAAAGAAATTATACCTATTTTAAAATCTTATAAAAAGAATGATGTCTTGCAGACAGGTACTCTACAAAACTATTACATCATCATGGCTACATATCTTATGCACACCGAAAAATATGAAGATGCCATGACCTATAGCGATTCTATCAGAAACCTACAAATTCAATGGGAACTGAAAAGCCGGATTTATGAAAAGATGAAAGACTTTGAAACCGCCTATACTTACCAACTGAACAGTGCATTGATGCGCGATTCATTGTCGCAAGCACGCAATAATGAACTTTTAGCTGACTACAACGCCCGTTTCAACAATCAAAAACTGGAATTGGAAAAGAACCGGCTGACGCTTCAAAATACGGAAATGCGCCTCAGCCAACTACAAGACCGGGAAAAGATGATGATGCTGGAAAAGGAACAGACACGCATCGAGCTGGAGAACCGCAACTTGCAGTTGAAGCAACAACAAACAGCCATCGAACTGCAAAAAGCCGAAACACAAAAACAACGTCTGGAAGTCATACATAAACAAGAACAGTTGCAACGCATCAAGATGGAGCAAGAAGCCAATGAGCACAAAGCCTGGGTTATATTCTCCATTTTGATATTGATTTCCGGCTTCTCCTTCATATATGCACTCACACGCAGACAGCATGCCAAGCATTTAAAGGTAGAGAAAGAAGCTGCAGAAAAAGCACGGCGGCAGGCAGAAAAAGCAGACAAGCTGAAATCGGCTTTCCTGCAGAATCTCAGTCATGAAATCCGTACGCCTCTCAATGCCATCATCGGTTTTAATGATTTGCTGAACGATGCCGATGCGGAATTCAGCGAAGAAGAACGGAGCGAACTACTCGGCCATCTGCACACCAATACCAATTTATTGCTTACATTGGTAAATGACGTGCTCGACCTAAGCAAACTGGAAAGCGGTAACTATAACATCTCTTTAACTAATGTCGTTTTGCCCGAACTGTGCCAATCTACTTTGGCAGGTGTGGCACACAGAGTGGCCGAAGGCGTCAGACTGGAACTGAAGCAACCCGATACGGAAATCATCCTGAATACAGACGCGCAACGCCTGCAACAGATTTTGACCAACCTATTGGTCAATGCCTGTAAATACACTTCCCAAGGCAGCATCACTCTAGCTTATGAGATAGCAGGGCACTCTATCATTTTCTCTGTTACCGATACCGGCAGCGGCATTGATAAAGAAAAAGGTGAATTGATTTTCCAACGTTTCGAAAAGCTGGACAGCATGAATCCGGGCTTCGGACTCGGTCTGAGTATTTGCCGGAGCCTCGCTACCCTGTTGGGAGGTAAAATCTATCTGGATACACAATACACCGGAGGTGCAAGATTTGTTGTGGAACTCCCCTTACAGCCTCCGGCATAACGACTCCCTATTCTTTTCTATAAATTTTAGTTTTGATTAAATGACCCGATGCGCTTCGTGCCCTTCCACATAAATGGCACTGAAAGGACGTGCCGGACAAAGATTTTCACACGCACCACAACCGATACAACGTTCTGTGTTTACTACAGGTATTTGTAAAGAAGAGGCATCTTCGGCATCTTGAGGAACCATCTGAATAGCTCCTGTCGGACAATGCCGTGCACAGTTGCCACAACTCACTCCGTCGGTTTTGACCACACAGTTCTGCGCAATCCACACTGCATGTCCAATCTGAATACTTGACTTATCCACTGTAGTAATGGGACGAATGGCTCCTGCCGGACAGACCTCGGCACACTTCACGCACTCGGGGCGGCAGTAGCCGCGCTCATAAGACATTTCGGGCTGCATCAGATGTTTTAAATCGGACGAAGGACGAAGCACTTGATTAGGACAAGCCGACACACACAATTGGCACGCCGTACAGTGTTGTGCGAAATGCCCGATGCCCGACGCTCCTGCAGGAACAAGCCGTGTGGCACGGTCGGGCACCTTCTTGTCTATTATTGCAGCCAGCCCGCCATCTACCTTCTTCTCTTGTGCCTTCAGTAAAGCACCGGCAGTAAGCAAAGCCGAAACAGTGAGAAAACCGCGACGGGACTGATCCACTTTTTCCGCTTCCGAAGCGGTAGCATGCGCCACCGCCGGCTGTTTCTTTTGAAGCATTCGTCCGGGCAAATAACGGATGGCTCCCTGACGGCATTTGTCTATACAATCCATACACGCCACACAGCGGCTATAGTCTATTTCATGAGCCTTGGGATTGATACAGGAAGACTTGCAATTACGTGCGCACAGCCCGCAACCATTACATTTGGAAGTATCGATAACCAACTTAAAATATGAATATCGGGAAAGAAAACCGAGCACCGTACCTACCGGACAAACCGTGTTGCAATAAGTGCGGCCGCCTCGCCATGCCAGCACAAAAAGAACCGCAAAGGTAACGGCAGCCACCGCAAAGGTAGAGATTCCTTTCATCCATATATCCACCGAATAAAAAGCATAACTGTCCATCCGTTCGGCAAAGTATGCCAACAAGTTGTTCCCCCACTGATAAAAAGGAGCAAAAAGATGGGCGACGATTCTACCGTATGAGCTGTAAGGAGCCAGCAAAGCAGCCAACGGCACCACACCTGCCACCAATACAGCCACAAACAACACCAACAGAGAATAACGCAGCCACGACACTGCGGGAGAGTAACGGAAACGGTTCTTTTTCACCTTTCCCGAAAAACAGGAAATGATATCCTGAAAGACACCCAACGGGCAAATGACTGAACAATAAATGCGCCCGAACACCAAAGTGAAAATCACCAGCCCCACCACAATCCCTACATTCAAGGCCAGCACCGCAGGCAAAAACTGAATCTTTGCCATCCAGCCGAACCAACCGTGTAAAGTGCCTGTAAAATCAAGAAACAGCAAGGTAATCAGGGAGAAAAACAGCACAGCAGCCGTCAGTCTTATTTTACGTAACATAAGCATTCGTTTTTTTATTATAAGGTTTCTTGTTTCAACTGCTCCACAAAGTCGTCTATGCGGCGGAGCTGTTTCGGAATATCTATACTCTGAGGGCAATGCGGGTTGCACTGATTACAGCCGATGCAATGATTGGCCTGCCTAAGTTTAGGTACAGCGCGGTCATAGCCCACCAAAAACGCACGACGCGCTTTTCGGTAGTTCTCGTCCTGACGGCTCTTGGGTACATTTCCTTCATTCACACAACGGTTGTAGTGCAACAGTATGGCGGGAATATCCAGTCCATAAGGACAAGGCATACAATATTTACAGTCATTGCAGGGAATGGTAGGATACTTCAGCATCATCTGTGCCGTGTCCTCCAAAAAATCTTTTTCTTCATCGGTCAGCAACTCCAACGGCGAATAAGTACGAAGATTATCCTGCAAATGTTCCAAATAAGTCATTCCGCTCAATACACACAGTACATCGGGATAAGTCCCGGCAAAACGGAACGCCCACGATGCCACACTATTCTCGGGACGACGCTGCTTGAGGCGTGCTATCAGATGATCATTCAGTTTGGCAAGACGACCGCCCAACAAAGGTTCCATGATAATAGCCGGAATGCCCCGTTTCTCCAATTCGCCATAAAGATATTCGGCATTCACATTATTGCCCGTGGCATGGCGCCAGTCGGCATAATTCATCTGTATCTGTACAAAGTCCCATTTCACATCCAACGACAACAGGTAATCAAATACCTCCACCGAACCGTGAAACGACCAACCCAAATTGCGGATACGTCCTGCATCACGCTCTTTCAACAAGAAATCAAGAACTCCGTTATCAATGTAACGGTCATGGAAAGTCTGTATTCCGGCTCCTCCTCCCACAGAATGAAGCAGATAGTAATCCAAATAATCCGTCTGCAACTCTTTGAATGACTGCCGATACATCTCAATGGAATTTTCACGCGTATAGTTCTGAAAATTCGACAGCTTGGTAGCTATGAAAAGTTTCTCGCGGGGATGGCGTTTCAATGCAATACCGGTAGCCTTCTCAGACAATCCCTGGCAATAGACAGGCGACGTATCAAAATAATTCACTCCATGCTCTATGGCATAATCCACCAACCTGTTCACCGCTTCCTGATCCACAATTTCCCCTTTGCCATCAGGATTTTGTTTCATTGGCCACCTCATACACCCATACCCCAGCAGTGATATACGCTCTCCTTTGGGTGAAGTGCGGTAAGTCATTTTATCTGTAGGAATTTCTCCACGTGCCGCCGCTTCCGATGCCTGCGGCTTTTTATCGGACGAGCAACCATATAATGCGGCAGCCGATGCCACGGTGCCAGCTCCCATTATCTTCAGGAATCTTCTTCTGTCAATCCCTTTTTCATTTTTCTCTTTCATACCTGGTTATTCTACTTTGACCTTCAACAACTACAAAGTTATCAGAAAAAAATAGAAAGACTCAACATTAGATCGTTTTTTCATAACAAACTTCTTACATATATAATAATATTACCTATATTTGCAAAGTTCTGACCATATTAATAAATAAAATGGGAAAACACATTTGCTATATTATACTTTTAACCATATTATTTATCCTTCCCCTTCAGGCTGCGAACAGAGAGAGCCAACATCTGTCCACATTGGAATATCTAATGGATAATTATCTTGCCTTTGATACCAACACCCCCATTGACAGCGTTATCTACTGGGGAGAACAAATCACACCGACATTGGAAAAAGAAGGAAAAACAGATTTATTCTTTCGTATCAAACAGCAGCTGGTCCAACTCTATTCGTATCGTGGAGATATTGGTCAGGCCATAGATGAAGCACGACTAATGTATGAAAAAGCCAAAACCATGAATTATCAGCAAGGAATGGCACTCGCAAGCAGAGCCATCGGAGACGCCTACCATTGCTCCAACATGGCACAGGAAGCCATTGACTCTTATAAGGAAGCCATCCAATATCATATTACTTCTCCCGACCATAATTTGTTTAAAGAAGCAACCACCCTGAAACTTATCTCACTACTGATGATGACAGACCAGACAGACGAAGCTGGACAATATATCCATCAATTGGAAGCCTCAGAATACAAATATGCCGGCACCACTTTACATTTTTTTGATTACATCCTCCATTCAGCCTTCTATATCAAAAAAGAAAATATTCAAAAAGCAGCGGAATACCTCCAAAAAGCAGAACACTTTTACACATCAAACCCGCAGCCTTATTTCTATCCTTTTCTCAACTTTGCATGCGGGCAATACAACGAAACCATCGGTGCATACGAACAAGCATTGCAAAATTATGATGAGTTTCTAGAAAATATCCATCAGAAAAACAAGTCGGTCAACTATTTGCATGTGTCATACACCAAGGCCAACCTTTTAATAAAAATGGGAAAGAAACTGGAAGCTGCCCGACTGTATGAGCGAATCAGCGAAGTAAGTGACTCAGTCGTATCTCCCAGTTATTCACACCGAATCAATAACCTTCGCGCCCGATTTGAAGAAAACCGTATGCAAATTGAAAATAAGGAAGAGCTCAACCATCTACTATTGGTGGGACTCGTATCGGGAGTTATCATATTGGGAATTATCACCTATCTGGCCATCAGTATTCTGAAACAGAATAAAAAATTGGAGCAGTCCAAAATCAAGTTGGAACAATCACGACTGAATGCAGAAAACGCCATGCATACCAAAAGTCTTTTCTTATCCAACATGAGCCACGAAATCCGCACTCCTCTCAGTGCCATATCCGGTTTCTCGGAACTGCTGACAGACAAACAATTGGATGAAGAGACACGTCGCCAATGCAGTGAGGTCATACAAAGAAACTCAGACCTGCTGATAAAGTTAATCAATGACGTTATTGACTTGTCCAATCTCGGAACAGGGAATATTCATTTTCACTTTAACTACCATGATGCTATCAGTATTTGTCGGGATGTAATCAATACTGTCAACAACGTAAAAAAGACCGAAGCCGAAGTTCTATTCAAATCCGGACTGGAGTCGTTGCAGCTATACACAGATGATTCCCGTCTGCAGCAGTTACTTATCAACCTGCTCATCAATGCCACCAAGTTTACTCCCAAAGGCAGCATTACATTGGAAGTGGAACAATATTCGAAAGACAGTGTCCTGTTCACCATAACCGACACAGGCTGTGGTATTCCGCCAGAAAAGCAGAGTAAAATATTCAACCGATTCGAAAAACTAAACGAAACGGCACAGGGAAGCGGACTCGGACTTTCCATTTGCCAGCTCATTATAGAACATATAGGTGGAAATATCTGGCTGGATTCGAGTTATACCGGCGGATGCAGATTTTGTTTTACCCATCCTATTAACCCAATAGATAAGAAAAAAGAAACAGAAGGGGAAAAACCATGAAACGAATACTGATACTGCTCATCATACTGATTTATAGCGGAGGAGCAAAATTACTTTCTAACAGTAGCACTTCCGCCAAAGACAGTTTACTAAAAGTATTAGAGACATTGCCGGCCGATACCACCCGACTAGAAATGTTCATCACACTGGTGCATCTAGACCCTATGTCGCCTTCCTCCCTCACATTTTTAGATCAAATGTTAGAGGAAGCTATCCAACAAGGTAATAAGTATTACGAATGTTATGCCGTTTATTCCCACTTAGTCTACTACTTCAACCATCAAGATGAAGAAAATGTAAACCTATGGATGGAAAAACTGGAGAAATTGGCCTTGGAGAATAAATTTCATGACTTTTATTTTCTAGGGAAAAGAGTCCATATCACCATGCGGATTATTGCACACAAAATAGAATATAGCATAACGGAAGCCGAAGAGATGTATGAACTAGCCAAAAAATTAAACCATCCCTTGGGTATGTCTAGAGCCAAGCTATGTATGATGACCGCTTATTTAATGACCATGCGCAACAAAGAGGGCATCGAAGCTGGCAAAGAGGCTTATCGGCTATTACCGCCTGATGCACCTTTCAGTACACGCAAAGACGTTCTGCAGGAATTAGTTTTGGGCTGCTCGTCCACGAAAGACAAAGACCTTATGAAGGTTTTAGACGAATATAGAAGTTTTCTCGATAAAATGTACTCAAACCATTATCCGGTATTGTCCAAAAAAAATGCCTACCTATTATTGGAATCCTTGTATGCCGATTATTATATCTACCACGGTCGTACAGAAGAAGCAGTCCCCTATCTGAAAGAGATGGATAAAAACTTTTTCAGCGAATGTTATATCCCATGCCGCGGATTATATTATGATGTTTATTCGCGTTACTATAAAGCGATTCATGAATATGACAAGGCCCTAGTCTGTGCCGACAGTACCATCAGCCTGCTCTCCAATATCGCGGACAATGACGGACTGAACATTGGAATAAACCGGGCAAGCATTTTAGTCGATGCCGGAAGACTGGACGAGGCTATCCCCCTCTTTCAAAAATTACTGGCCCAGAAAGATACTTTCCACAGGAACTTATCAACATCTCAAATAAATGAAATCTATGAGATGTATAACATCAACAATCTTATTCTTGAGAAAGAACAGCATAAAACCATGAAGCGCTATATCATCATTGCAGTGATTGCCATTGCTTTGCTTATTTTAATTCCTTCTACCATACGCATCTACTCGGTGCGAAAAAGACTGAAGAAAGAAGAAGAAGAATGTCGTGCCATGAGTATGATAGCGGAAGAGGCCAATGAAGTGAAAAGCCGTTTTCTTGCCAATATGAGTTACAATATCCGCATTCCTCTGAATAACGTATTAGGATTCTCCCAATTAATGACTACCGATGTAGAGAATATCGATGCCACTCAGTGGAAAGCTTACACTGAAATTATTCAGGCTAATTCAGCCGAACTTATCCAACTGGTAAACGACGTACTCGATTTATCAAGGCTAGAAGCCGGAAAAACGAAATGGCAATTGGATGAGTGTGAAATTATTCAATTGTGCTCGGATATCACCAGCATGGTACACATGAAGTGCGGAGATAAAATATATATTAATTTTTATTCTGATATTGACGTCCAAATGATAACAGCCGACAATAATCGCCTCACACAGGTAATATTAAGCACATTGATTTATGCCGACCCATGCGAGAAAAGCAGAAATGTATCTTTCTATCTGAGCCGCGATAATGAAAGAAAAATGTTAGTATTCCGCATTGTCAACAGTCCATTGGCAGATGCCCAACTGCAAACGCAAAAAACAGAAATACGCCATAATATTAACCGAATGACCATTGAATACTTCGGTGGCACTTATACTATTGAGCCGAATGCAGCAACAGGAGCAACGATAAGTTTTACTTATCCTTATGGAAACCAAACATGACTATCCTAGAAACGAATTTCAGAAGCAACAGAAGACAGGAAATTATTGTAATACACTTGTTATCACTGATATATGTGTATATGAAACACGTTTCCCTTTCACTTGGTATCTAAATCCTATTTTACATTACTTACTTTCATTGCCTTGATAACGGCCGAAGTAAATCCGGCATGGTCCAATTCATTGATACCCTTAATAGTTATTCCACCGGGAGTCGTTACCTTATCAATCTCCACAGAAGGATGTGTATCATTATTCAGAATGAGTTCGGCAGCACCCTTTACCGATTGCGCCACCATTTTCTGTGCATCTTTCGGATAAATGCCCATCTCAATGCCGGCCTGCATAGCCGCCTGTATATACTTCAATACATAGGCTATACCGCAAGAAGTCAATGCAGTGGTAGCTCCCATCTGGCTTTCGGGTATCAGCATAGCCAGTCCAAGCTCATTGAAAATATCCAGCATCAGTTGTTCCTGTTCCTTACTGGCATTGCGACTGGCTATTAAAGTCATACTTTGGCGTTCGGAAATGGCTGTGTTCGGAATCACACGGAAAATAGTCATCTGCGGGCTTACCCATTCGGAAAAACGATCGAACGACAGGCCTCCCGCAACAGAGACAAGTACTTGGCGTTCAATATCCAATTTAGTAAAACTCAGCACTTGTTCTACCATCCACGGCTTCACTGCCAGAATGACGATATCGGCCTCTTTCACCACTTCATCATTGTCGTTTGTCACATTGATTTCAGGAAACTCCGCCTTCAACGCATCCAGTTTCCCATTGCTGGGGTTGGCTACGAATATTTCACTTGCTTTTACTATAGTTCCTTGGGCTAAGCCGCGTGCAATGGCACCTCCCATGTTTCCTGCACCGATAATTGCTACTTTCATTTTATTATTCTTTTAAATCGACCGGCCCAAAGATAAACGGAAAAAGTGAAAATACCGGCCCATAGGACATGTATTTTCACTTTCTTATATTATTGCAAACTTCTTTCAATCAAAAGAGTTTCTTAAAGCGGGCCAAGAATTCGTCAGCCTCAGCTATAGTCAGGCAGAGAGGCGGTAACAAACGGATAACATTTGTGCCACTGACACCGGTGAATACTTTTTGTTCAAATAACAAGCGTTGACGTAATTCCTTAATCGGCTCATCAAACTCTATACCAATCATCAGACCTTCGCCACGCACTTCCTTTATTTGCGGGAATTTCTTTAATTCAGTCAATAAGTAAGCGCCGACTGTCGCAGCATTTTCCACCAAATTTTCCTGTTCCATCACATCTAATACGGCAATAGCTGCCGAACAAGCCAAATGGTTTCCGCCGAAAGTGGTACCAAGTTGTCCATACACCGGCTTGAATTTCGGACTAATCAGAACACCTGCCATAGGGAAGCCGTTACCGATTCCCTTTGCCACGGTAATCATATCCGGACGGATACCTGCATGCTGATGAGCAAAGAATTTACCGCTTCGTCCGTATCCTGATTGAATTTCATCCAGTACAAGCACTGCATCTGCCGCTTCACACTCCTTGCTCAACTCTTGCAAGAATTTAGCATCAGGGACTTGAATGCCACCCACACCCTGAATACCTTCAATAATCACAGCACATACATCGCCTTTTGCCAACTCAGCTTTAGCTGCCTCAATGTCATTCAAGGGCAGATACGTCACATGACCGTTATCATTAATCGGAGCAATAATCTTTGGATTATTGGTTACTTCCACCGCCAATGAAGTACGTCCGTGAAATGCCTTGCTAAAAGAAAGCACCCGCTTACGTCCATTATAAAAAGAAGCAAGCTTCAACGCATTTTCGTTTGCTTCGGCACCACTGTTAATCAGAAACAATTGGTAATCGTCGTAACCCGAAATCTTACCCAATCGGTCTGCCACTTCCTGCTGCAGTTTGTTAATCACCGAGTTGGAATAAAAGCCCAACTGTGCCACCTGATTGCTTACCATCGCTACATAATGCGGATGTGCATGACCGATGGAGATGACCGCGTGACCACCATACAGATCAAGGTACTGCGTATCTTTATCATCCCATACATGGCAGCCTTTTCCCTTTACGATATTAATATCGAACAGAGGATATACATCGAATAATTTCATAACTCTTCTTTTTTTAGAAAGCAGCCGGTTTCAGCTTCAAGCCTACCGTCTCTTCCAGATTGAACATAAGGTTCATGTTATGGACAGCCTGGCCGCTGGCACCTTTCAACAAGTTGTCGATGCAAGAGATAACCAGCAGTTTGTCGCCATGTTTTTCCAAATGAATCAAGCACTTGTTGGTGTTCACCACCTGCTTCAAGTCAATGTTTTTATCTACAATATGAACAAAGGAATCTTCGGCATAGTAGTCTGTGTACATCTTCACCAGTTCTTCCAGTTCTACCTTGCATTTCACAACCAATGTGGCAAAGATACCACGCGGGAAGTCGCCACGGTAAGGGATGAAATCTATTTCAGAATCAAAACTGTTCTGCAACTGCTTCAATGACTGTTTAATTTCGGGCACATGCTGATGAGAAAACGGTTTATAGATGCTCATATTATTATTACGCCAGCTAAAATGGCTTGTCGCACCCGGTTTGACACCGGCACCGGTACTTCCTGTAATGGCATTCACCATCACATCTTCGTTCAGCAATAAATGTTTTGCCAGAGGCAATAATCCCAACTGGATACAAGTAGCAAAACACCCTGGGTTTGCTACGTGCTTGCTGTGGCAAATGGCACGACGGTTCAGTTCGGGCAAACCATAGATAAAGTCATGGTCGTCACTCTTGATACGATAGTCCATACTGAGGTCAATGATTTTCAGATCTTCGGGTACATTATGACTATCCATAAACTTCTTCGTATCACCATGGGCGGTACAGAAGAACAATACATCTATCTCATCCAAAGGAAGCTGGTCAGTAAATACCAAATCGGTCTCACCATAGAGTCCTTCATGTACGTCAGTTATCTTATTGCCAGCGTTACTGCTACTATTTACAAACTTTATTTCCACTTCGGGATGATTAATCAGCAGACGAATCAATTCGCCTGCCGTATAACCGGCCCCGCCGATAATTCCTACTTTAATCATAATTAAATCTCTTCGTCCTTGTGGTTATTATAATAAACACGCAATGGTGTAGAAGTTACTTTGATAAAGCCTTTCGCATCTTCCGCCGTCCAGCCTTTCTGCATTTCACCATATTCACCGAACTTGGTTTTCACCAAATCGTCTTTCGATTCAACGCCTACTGTAGAGAACGAAAGCGGACGGAGTTCAAGGATAGCCGTACCGTTGACGTTGCGCTGCGATTCCTGAAGCATAGCTTCGATATCACGCATCACCGGTTCCAAATACTGACTTTCATGCAAGAACATTCCATACCAATTGGCAACCTGATCTTTCCAATATTGCTGCCATTTGCTCAAGGTGTATTTTTCAAGGAAACGATGTGCACCGATAATCAGCATGGGAGCAGCAGCCTCGAAACCTACACGGCCTTTGATACCGATAATGGTATCTCCCACATGCATATCACGACCGATGCCGTAAGCGGCACCGATTTCTTCCACCTTCTGGATAGCCTTGATAGGATCATCAAACTTTTCATCATTCACAGCTTTCAGCTCCCCTTTCTCGAAAGTAAGGCGAAGTTGTTCGCTACCCTCCTTTGTCACCTGTTTCAAATACGCACTTTCAGGCAATCCCTGTGCAGAATCCAGAATCTCACCACCACAGATTGAAGTTCCCCAAAGACCTACGTTATATGAATATTTCAACTTTGTGAAATCTGCTGCAAAACCATGCTCATTCAAGTAGTCGATTTCCTGTTGACGGCTCAACGCCATATCACGGGTAAGGGTAATAATTTCCACTCCCGGAGCCAATACCAGGAAAGTCATATCAAAACGAATTTGATCGTTACCCGCACCAGTTGAACCATGAGCGATAGCGTCAGCACCGATTTCGTTGGCATAGCGGGCAATGGCCAATCCCTGGAAGATACGTTCCGAACTTACAGAAATAGGATAAGTTCCGTTACGAAGGACATTACCGAATACCATGTATTTCAAACTCTTCTCATAATATTCCTGAGTGACGTCCAAAGTCACGTATTTCACAGCCCCCAACTTATAAGCATTTTCTTCGTTCTGCTTCAGTTGTTCTTCGCTGAAACCACCGGTGTTTGCGCAAGCTGCATACACTTCATATCCTTTTTCCTTAGCCAGATACATTACAGTAAACGAGGTATCAAGACCACCACTGAATGCAACTACTACTTTTTTCTTCTTTTCTTCCATAATGGTATATGTTTTTTATTATTCCTTCTTTAAATCGTATCCTCCTCATGCAAAGCCGGATCATAAAGCATCGCAGTACAGATACAGAACTTACGGTTCTTTGCCACCAATATATCGTGATTGGTACATCCTTCACAGCCTTTCCAAAACGCTTCATCATCCGTCAATTCATTGAACGTAACGGGAACATAGCCCAGTTCAGTATTCATTTTCATTACAGCTGCACCGCTGGTCAGACTGAAAATCTTAGCCTTCGGCCATCGTAAACGCGCCAAGCGGAAAGACGCCGCTTTAATGCGTTTTGCCAAGCCCAAGCCACGATAATCAGGATGAACAATCAATCCCGACGTGGCTACATACTGCTTGTTTCCCCACGACTCAATATAGGTAAAACCTGCAAACTCCTCACCACATAAAGCGATAATCGCTTTTCCTTCTCTCATTTTAGTCGCCACATATTCATGTGTGCGTTCTGCGATGCCCGTTCCGCGTACCTTAGCTGCTTCCCTGATGGTATCTAAAATCTTATCAACGTAAACTTCATGTGAGGCATCAGCCACCATCACATCAACTTGTTTAGCATCCATTTCTTATTCTATATTATTTTTTATTGTATATTCGGTATAATGAGTGAGAGCGCATTCTTCACTCCTGTCTTTGTGCAGCCTTCGCGTATCACAAGTATAATAGTATCATCTCCGGCAATAGTACCCAAAATCTCATCAAACTCTTTATTGTCAATGTCATAAGCCAAACTGCTGGCATAACCGGGACGAGTTTTGATCACAGCCAGATTTGCCGAAAATTCAATGGAAATAAACCCATTATGCATCAATAATTCGCTGGCCGAATGTTGTTCGGTCATACGCTTGTACATTGTATTGTTAGGTAATACATATACATAATTTCCATTCATACTGGCAGCCTTAGCAACTTTCAATTGTTTCAAGTCACGTGACAACGTAGCCTGTGTCAAGCGGAAACCCTCTTTTGCCAATTCTTGCAACAACTCTTCCTGACTTCCTATTTCCTTGCTGGAAACTATAATTTTGATGGCATCAAGTCTACTATTCTTGCTCTTCATACTGCATAATTATTCTAATTCGGCTGCAAAATTACGCATTATCTGGGAATATAGATACAAAAACCGGAATATTTTTGCGCGAATATGCAAAAAAAGTAGTGCTGAAGTTGCATTTTAACCGGAAAGAGTCACACCTGACAAGGAAGTACGATAGAAAAACAGCTACCTTTGCCTACTTCCGACCATAACTCAATCTTTCCGTGAAGCTTCTCAATGATGGCTTTACAGATAGAAAGCCCTAATCCTGTACCCTGTGCAAACTCATCTTGTTTATAAAAACGACTAAAAATTATGTTCCGTTCTTCGGCAGGAATACCTTTTCCGGTATCTTCTACATAAATATACACTTCTGAAGTTGCTTTTGCATATTCCCATCCCAACTTGATATATCCTTGCTGTGTAAACTTGCAAGCGTTATTCAAGAAATTGGTGAGTACCTGCATCACTCGTCCTCTGTCCACATAAATCCGGGGAGAAACTCCCGAAGGAATCTCTTTCAAGAATTGCAAGCAAGAAGGGATTAACACGCTATGTGTCTGATAAACATCATTCACCAACTCACTGACATCACACATAGTATAATCGAAAGACATTTGTCCCGAATCAAGACGGGAGATTTCAAGAATATCATTTATCAGTTTCAGCAACTGCTCCGTATTCACATTAATGATATTAACATATTCCTGCTTTTCCTCTTTTGATAAATCCTCCTCAGCGTTAATCACATTGGCAAACCCGACAATGGCATTCAAGGGAGTGCGTATCTCATGACTCATGTTAGTAAGAAAAGACTCTTTCAATTCTGCTTTTTCTGCCAATCTTCGTGCTTCCTCCAGTTCATGTTCCTTATCCTTTATATTCTGCACATTGAGCAACAATCCGGCAGTCCGGTACTCTCCGGTAGCCAACCGAGTAGTAGTATAACGGAATTCCCACCATTGATACCCTTTATCATTGAAATCACAACGCACCTGCACTATTTTCTTTTTGGCATACAAATGTTCTTTCCAATCATTATAAATAATTTCCTTGTCATTCGGGTGAGTCACTTCAACCAAATCTTCTATCGTCAATTTCCCATCCGGCATATTCTGTGATTTCCAAAATGCAGTTTCAAACACAAGAGATTCATTCTGTAGTTTCCATGCAAACGTATTACTTCCCTCAATAGCCAGTTCCAATGTCTCATTCTTATCTGCAAGGTCCAGAAGTACACGTTTTTTCCTTCTCTGCTCACGAAGATAGAGAAACAATAGCCACGAAATGATTAAGCCAACCCAGATTGTTATCGAAATAACCAAGAATAACCACAACACCGGATATTCGTCCTTAAAGGGAATATTTATAATTTTACAATAACCGGGGATTCTGTCTTTCCCCCAACCCAGCTGAGCCATAACATTCCAATCCACCACATAATCCTTGCGGCTTTCCCTAATGGGCAACTTAGAAATATTTTCACCATTCAGCAGCCTGACAGCCGTCTCTACCTCCTCTTCCACTTGCGTATCAAGCATAGTCAAATAACCTCCCAATAACTTTTCTTTTTGTCCAAACCCATCATTTATCATCGTCAAAGTAAGTCCCTGAGCCAGATTACTGACATTGACAGTCGTAAAGTCACGCTTACACTGCAAATAGCAACTGTTATGTTGATATTTACTCATATTCCAAGCTAAATAACCATTCGTAGAATTGCGCATGGGAATATAATGAAAAGTCAGTTTATGAGTCCGTTCCAATTTCAACTCCGCCGTTTTCCGGTCCATAATCCACAAGATATTTTCATCTTTCAACTGCCTATGCATATCTGCCTCTATTTTTTTATCAAAGAAAGTAGAATCCATAACAGCAAAGAAGTGCACTTCATCTCCCAATAGCGCTTTGGCAAAATCTATATTTTCCTTGATTTCCATCTTGTCATGAAAGCCTGTAACATTCGGATATTGCCTTATCAATGGCCAGTTGGGATAATTCACTCCTCCAAACACAATAGGAATCTTCTTCAAATAAGGATGCCCGCACTTCAATAAAGAATATGTGGCCTGGTCTTCATTTACTAAAATCAGTTCAGGATGCCAAGACCGGACTGAATCTATCATATAATACATTCTTTCCAACTCCGCCTGTGCTAAATAAGACTCACAATCCAAATAGAATACACGTAAGTCCACCTCCATATTCCTTTTAGCAAAAGCATCTGCTATTTTCCGGTTAAAATCCGGATATGCGGCATAACTCTCTTCGTATGAATGTATCACCAGCACAC
>ENA-ORSB01001022-ORSB01001022.1-human-gut-metagenome-genome-assembly--contig:-NODE-1022-length-28585-cov-8.489520_pt1 | contig 28585 bp, 31 predicted proteins | sample MGYA00242180_ERZ509144 | MGnify/ENA primary metagenome ERZ509144 (study PRJEB26280, sample SAMEA2338661) | human gut metagenome | biome: human gut; feature: human-associated habitat; material: faeces...
ATTTAGCAAGTAATGTAAATTCAGGAACAAAAACAAGTAGTTTAATGTTTGGAGTGCAATGGGATTTAGTGCTAGCATTTATGCACAATAAAGGAAATATAGCGGATAGTACATTAACCCAAAATAGTACAACAATAGGAAATCATTACAATTCAACATTTGATTTAAATAGAGGAAAATATGCACAGTATGGTAAATTAGGAAATACATGGAATAATTTTGATAGTGCATTAGGCTCAATAGTAGTAAGTAATGAAAATACAGGAAAAATGAAGAAAACAGAACAAATTTCATCTTCTAATGGTATATTAATAACAACAGGAGGAACAGAACAAAGTAATGTAATGAATATCTATGATATAGCTGGAAATGTAGATGAGTGGACTTTAGATGGGACTTCCAGCACCGGACGTCCGTGTGTTGCTAGGGGAGGCAGTTACGGCAGTCCAGGTTCGCTCCTTCCTGCAGCTGTCCGTGCCGTCGGTAGCACCGACACTAGCGGCAACGGCCTCGGTTTCCGTGTTTCACTTTTCTGACCCTGTATGCTCGAATTTGAGTATAGCTGAAAGCAGAGCCAAGAGAGGTAAATTAAAAACAGGGATGCTTCACCCTAAACTGAGAAGCAGAAATATAACATGTGTAAGCACTCAATAAAACGGCGTATTGTTCTTCCCCATATTTTATAGTAGGATAAGATCTATAAAATATGAGGAGGAATTTTTTTATGGCGAGAGTTTATAGTGATGAAGAAAAAGAAGAATATTTAGCGGAATATCACGAGAGCGGGAAGAGTAAAAGCGAGTTTACGAGAGAAAAAGATATTCCAACAACAACATTTCGAAGGTGGATAGATAATGAAAATAGATCAACATATGGAATGATTGATTTAAACAAGTTAGATAAAGAAAAACAACCAGTAATGTCAAATATATTAAAACCAACCGTTTTTGCAAGTAGCAAAATAAAAATAGAACTTCAAGAAGGATATGATAAAAATTTGTTAAGAAGTGTAGTTGAGGTGTTGATAAATGATACAAAAGTTATTGAGTGAAATAACAACAATATATATGGCATATGGAGCAACAGATTTTAGAAAACAAATACCATCATTATGTGCAGAGGTAAGAACAAAATTCAATTTAAATCCATGTGACAATGTAGCGTTTATATTTTGCAATAGAAAAAGGAATAGTATAAAAGTGTTATGTTATGACAAAAATGGTTTTATATTAGCACAAAAGACATTAATAGACGTAGAAAAGATGAAGTTTCAATGGCCGAGAAATTCAGAAGAATTAAAAAAGATAAATAAACAACAATTAGATTGGCTTTTATCGGGATTAAAAATAGAACAAGAAAAAAGTTTTAAAGAGTATAAATTAGATGAAGAAAATACAGCAATTTAATAATAAAAATATATCACAAAAAATGCTTAAAAAGGTTGATATCTAAGCGTTTTTGTGGTATTATTATTGCAAAAAAATAAAGAGAAAAAGGAACAAAAATGGAACCAAAAACATACGCAGAAATAATAGCAGAGAATAAAAAATTGAAAGATGAATTAGCAGAAAAAAGATCGGAATTAAAGAGCAGAAATATAGAAATAAGCGGATTAAAAGAACAAATAGAAAATCAAAAATTACAAATAAATTGGTTTAATAGATATGTTTTTGGTCAAAAGAAGGAAACATTAGAAAAGCTAGAAGAGAACATTGTAGGCGGAGTTCAATGCTCTATATTAGGCGTGCCAGAAGATATAACAGAAGAAGTAAAAAAAGAAACAGAAAAAATAACAGTATATAGAAAAAAGAAAAATACAAAGAATCCAGCAGGAATAAAAAAGGCAGCATTAAAAGACACAGAGATAGTAACAGAAGAATATACAATAGAAGATGAAAAAGCAAATTGCCCAGAATGTGGAGCTCACATGCAATTAATAGGCAAAGAAATATTAAGACAAGAAATAGAATATGTACCAGCACAAATAAAATTAAAAAATTATGTACGAGGAGTATATAAATGTGAAAAGTGCGGTACAGAAGGAGCAGAAAAAGAGAAGCCAACAATAGTAAAACCAAGTGTTCCAAAAGCATTGCTTGCCCATTCATTTGTATCACCATCACTTGCAACATAAGTAATATATCAAAAATATTGCATGGGTACACCACTTTATAGACAAGAGAAAATGTGGGATGATTTAGGGTTAGTTCTTCCAAGAAATATGATGGCAAATTGGTGTATAAAGATAAGCCAATATTATTTAGAGCCATTATATAGATTGATGCTTGATAAAATAAAAGAAAATAGTAGTTTAATTCATTGTGATGAAACGACAATCCAAGTAAACAAAGAAGCAAACAAGAAAGAAATATATTAATAACAGATGGATACGCTGGATATAACGTATTAGATGAAGAAGTTACCCATGCAGAGTGTTGGGCACATGCAAGAAGAAAATTTTATGATAGCATTCCATTAATAAATAGACAAATGGATAAAACATCTGCAGGATATGAAGTAGTTGAAATAATAGACGAAATATTTAAGCTGGAAGAAATAATTGAAGAGCAACTTGCACCAAATATAGTAACAGATGAATGGATAAAGCAAAAATGTGAACTGAGAAAAGAGAAAAAATATTTATTGGAAATACTACCACAATTAGAAGAAAAACAAAAAAGACACAGACATAGAAAAATATTTGCCATGGTCAGAAGAATTGCCAGACAAAATAAGAAATTATGAAGAAGAATATACAGAACTAAATTTGGAATAAAATAATACCCCAGAAATTTAAGCAAAACTTAAAAAATCTGTGGTTATTTTACGCTGTTTTATTGAGCACTTACTGTAAAGTAAAAAAGAATGAAATACCTAAAATTTGGAAATTTATTCCTAGTTTTAGGCGTTTTTTTTATTTTTACTCTTAAAATAAGGTTCTTGAAATTATCATTCTCATCAAATTTGTAAATTTCACAAAATGCCCAATTTTACTTGACTTTTTGCCCGTTTGCGTATAATATATTAGTAGAAAATTATGGATTAAAAAATCTATAAAAAGTTTGTGAATTTGATAAGAGTTAGTAAGAAATGGAGGATTCTATGGGAGAGGTTATAGTAATAACATCAGGAAAAGGTGGAGTAGGAAAAACAACTACAACAGCAAATCTTGGTTCTGCTCTTGCCCTAAAAGGAAAAAAAGTTGTATTAGTTGACACTGATATTGGCCTTAGAAACCTTGATGTTGTAATGGGACTAGAAAACAGAATAGTATACGATATAGTAGATGTTGTTGAAGAAAAATGTAAACTAAGACAAGCCCTTATAAAAGATAAAAGGTTTGAACAGTTATTCCTATTACCAGCTGCTCAAACTAGAGATAAAAGCGCTATAAATGAAGAACAAATGAAAGAACTAACTAGCAAACTAAAAGAGGAATTTGACTATATTATAATCGACTGTCCTGCTGGAATAGAGCAAGGTTTCAAAAATGCAATCGCAGGAGCAGACAGAGCTATAGTAGTAACAAATGCAGAAATATCTTCAATCAGAGATGCAGACAGAATTATAGGATTATTAGAAGCGTCTGAGATTAGAAATCCAGAGCTAATTGTAAATAGATTAAGACCAAACATGGTTAAAAAAGGAGAGATGATGGATGTTGACGATATTGTTGACTTACTATCAATCAATCTTTTAGGCGTTGTGCCAGACGATGAGTTTATAATTACTCAAACAAATAAAGGAGAACCTGCAGTAATAAACAAAAAAGCTCCATCAGGAAAAGCATATTTAGAAATTGCAAGAAGAATTCTTGGTGAAAATATTGATGTTACAATTCCGGGCAGAGATGAAGGATTTTTTACCAAAATAAAAGGCATATTCAGAAAAAAATAGTGGAGGGTACATAATGTTTGAGAACGTAATTAATTTCTTTAAAAAGATTGGAAAAAAAGACCAGATAGAAGCAAAATCTAAGGATACAGCAAAAGAAAGGTTACATTTAGTTTTAATGCAAGATAGAGCAAATGTTTCAGCTGATTTCTTAGACATGATGAGACAAGAAATAATAGAAGTTATAAAAAAATATATAGATGTTGATGAGAAAGATATAGATGTGCGTCTAACAAACAAGACAAATGAGGATGGAACAACAGGTGCACCAGCATTATATGCAAATATTCCAATCGCCGGAATAAGGGAAGAAATGAAAAAAGAAAAAAATATAGAAAAAGAAACAAAAGAAAAAAAACAAGAAAATGTTAAAAAGGAAGACAATACAACAGAGAAAAAAAAGAATTCAGAAGAAGATGTAGAAGAGAAAGCTTCTGATGAGAGTAATGAAGAAGTTGTAAAAGATGATTCTAAAGACGAAGAGTTAGACGAGAGAACAGTTGATACATCTGATGACGATGAAAGCATTGATGATGGGAGTGAAAAATCTGATGTAGAAAACGAAGATAATAAATCAGAAAATGATGATTCAGAAGATGATAATGAAGAGTTAGATGAAACAGATGACTCAAAAGATTCTGAAGAAGTAAAAGAAAAAGTATCAGCTAACAAATCTAATGAAGAATAAATGAGGAGATTCAATGGGAAAGAAAATATTAAAAAATATGGACTGGGGAATTCTCGTTTGTATAGTTATTTTATTAGCCATTGGTTTAGTAGCATTGTTTTCAGCAACGCAAGGCACAGAATATGAAGAATTTAAGAAGCAGATAATGTGGCTTGCTATAAGTATTCCAATAATGATAATTTTAACATTTGTTGATTATAATACAATATCGAAAATTTCTCCAATATTGTATGTACTAATGATAATTTCGCTAATTGCCGTTATGTTTACAAAAAGCGTAAATGGTGCGACAAGCTGGTTTACAATAGGCTCGGTATCAATACAGCCAGCCGAATTTGCAAAAATAATAGCAATAATTTCATTATCAACTTATGTAGCAAAAATACAGGAAAAAAGCAAAGATCAAATAAGCAGACCCACTAGATTGTTATTAGCACTTGTTATAGTTGCAGTTCCTGTACTTTTAATAGTAAAACAACCAGATTATGGAACAGCAATAACATTTATAATAGCAACAATTTTTATATTATTTGTTGCAGGAATAAAGAAAAGGTATATCATTACCGGAATTTTATTAGTTGTTATTTTGCTACCTGTATTGTATATTTTTGTATTACCAGAGCATGCAAAAACAAGAATTGATGTGTTCTTAAATCCAAATTTAGATCCAAGAGGTGCTGGATACAATGTTATTCAATCTAAGCTTGCAATAGGTGCGGGAGAGTTCCTAGGAATGGGATTGTTAAAAGGAAACCAAACTCAATTAGGTTTCTTATATCCAAAGACTACAGATTTTATATTTGCTGTAATAGGAGAAGAAATGGGCTTTATTATAGCTGCAACAGTAATAATAACTTATGTTGTGCTTATAACAAGGTCAATATTTATAGCAAAAACAGCAAAAAATAATTTAGGGTCATATATAGCAATAGGAATTGCAGGAATATTTTTATTTCATATGGCAGAAAATATAGGAATGACAATGGGATTATTACCAATAACAGGTGTTCCACTACCATTTGTAAGTTATGGTGGAAGTTCATTACTTACAAACTTAATGATGATAGGTCTTTTGTTAAATATTAGCGGAAGAAGACAGAAGGCAATATTTATAGACTAACGATTGAAAAATAATAAAAATATATAAAATTTAAACGAGGTAAATTTTGAAAATAGAAAATGTAAAACTAGAAAATAATATATTTTTAGCACCAATGGCAGGCATTACAGACCTGCCATTTAGGTTAATTTGCAAAGAAAATGATGCAGGGCTTGTATACACAGAAATGGTAAGTGCAAAAGCACTTTTATACAATGATGAAAAAACAAAATTGTTGCTAAAGACTTGTGATAAAGAAAAGCCGTTAGCTGTGCAGATATTTGGAAGTGATGTTGAGGCAATTGCATATGCAAGTAAATATGTTAGTGAATTTGCAGATATTGTAGATATTAACATGGGATGCCCAGCACCGAAAGTCGTAAAAAATGGTGATGGAAGTAGATTATTATTAAATTTAGAACTAGTAAAACAAATAATAGAAACAGCAGTTGCAAATTCTAAAGTGCCAGTAACAGTCAAAATGAGAACCGGCTGGGATGCGGATAATATTGTTGTTGTAGAAGCAGCAAAAATAGCGGAAAAAGCTGGTGCATCAGCAATAACAGTACACGGAAGAACAAGAAGCCAATACTATTCTGGGGAAGCAGATTGGAACATAATAAAACAAGTAAAAGAAAGTGTTAGCATTCCAGTAATAGGAAACGGAGATGTTACGAGCCGAGAAATAGCAAAGAAAAGGTTAGAACAAAGTGGAGTAGATGCCATAATGATAGGAAGAGGTGCATTCGGAAATCCTTGGATATTTAGAGAAACAGTACAATATCTACAAAACGGCATTTGCATCCAAAAACCAACAAACGAAGAAAAATATGAGACAATACTAAAACACTTAGGACTAGAAATAGAAGAAAAAGGAGAAAACATAGCCGTAAAAGAAATGAGAAAACATATCTCTGCATACACAAAAAGCATGCCAGACTCAAGCAGTTTTAGAAGTAAAATAAACACAATGGATACAGCAGAAGAAGTACGAAAATGCTTAAAAGAATATTTTGCCCAATAGGGACTCCCCTTTTTGGGCAAAATTAAATTTACAATTTAACTATAAGATTAAAAATTGTGGTTTAATTGTAAATATTAAATAGAATAGTGAATATTTATAATTCCTCTCAATATATTATTATTAAATATATTGGGAGTTTTATTGTATGAATGTTAAATTTATAAAGTCAAAAAAATTTTTAATTATTGTAGTAGGCATTGCTATTTTGTTGGTTATAATTTCAATTATTTTTTCTAAAAAAAGTTATGAAACTATAAATATTGGAAATAATAATCTTAACAAAACTTTAGAGGAAGTTGAAGATTATATTTTAAATATTAAAGAGTATACAGCTACAATAGAGGTTACTGTAAATAGCAATAAAAATAGTAACAAATACTTAATTAAACAAAATCATAAAGAAAAAAATGATGAGCAAGAAGTACTAGAGCCAGATACTATTAAGGGAGTAAAATTAGAATACAAAGATTCATCATTAATAGTAGAGAATAGCAATTTAAATTTAGAAAAAATATATAATAATTATCCATATATCGAAAGCAATATTCTCTGGTTAAACTCTTTTATTGAAGAATATCGAAATTCTGAACAAAGAAATATAACAGAAAAAAATGAAGAGATAGTAATGCAAATAAAAAGAAAAAATGATAAAAAAATAGCCATAGAGGAGCTAATTTTAGACAAAAAAACACTTAAACCAACAAAATTATCAATAATGGACAATAGCAAAAATGTAATAGTTTACATATTATACAATGAGATAGAAATAAAATAATTTATCTCAAAACTAGTATTTAAAATATATCAAAAAACAAATCTTAGTTACAGAAATAGTAGGAGTGAATAATATGATAGTAAAAAGAGGAGATATGTTTTATGCTGATTTAAGTCCTGTAGTTGGTTCAGAGCAACGGGGGAATTAGACCCGTTGTAATAATTCAAAATGATATGGGAAATAAACACAGCCCTACAGTTATAGCAGCTGCAATAACTTCTCAAATGGGGAAGAACAAGCTTCCGACTCATATAGAAATTGGACCAGAAAATTCAAAATTAAAAACAGAATCAATAGTGCTAACAGAGCAAATACGAACAATAGATAAAAGCAGATTAAAAGAAAAAATAGGTCATATAGATGATGAAAATGTTATGAATAAGATTAATAATGCATTAGGAGTGAGTTTCGGCCTATAATGTTGCGAAATAATTACAATTTTAGCTACGTCAAATTTTATTCAAAACGCGGTTACATACAACACGTATGCGCCATTACCTTTTGAACTCATTTTCTATGCTAAAATTTAATTCTTTCACAACAAGAATAACGAACAGCGTGAAGATGCTATAATTGTAAAAAGCTAAAAGTACTTAAACTTTTAGCTTTTTTATTATTTTGATTTCGTTATATAAATCATCAATTCTTTTTTTGCGGATTACCAAAGCGGCTCTATATTCTTTTAAAATTTGATGATAATTTTGAAAGTTTTCTCCAGCCTGAAATAGCATAACCATTCCTTCTTTGTAGTAATCTCTTTTCTTTTGTTTAGTAGCATTTTGCATTTTCATATTGTAAGAATCAATCAATTCTAGACGTTTAATAGATTCCTTTAAGTAGTCAATGTAATCAATAACACAACTTATTTCATATTTAATATCTTCAATAACAATTTTAAAAAGGCATTTTAAAATTTTAGGACTAATTTTTCCACTTTGCGCATTCTCAGAAAGTTGGTCCAAAGCAACAACTTTGTGCATGTCATCTGGTTTAGCATCTTTCATCATTAGTTTTAGGGTTTCAGAAATATGTACGTGAGTCTTATAATGGCGTTTTGTAACCAATGCATCATATTCATCTGCAACACGTATTATTCTTGCAACAAAAGGAATATCTTCTTTCTTTAAACCTTGAGGATAGCCTGTTCCATTTAATGCTTCATGGTGATATAAAGCACCTTCTGCATATGGACGCAAACGCAAATCCTTCATACATATATTATAACCTAAAGTAGTATGTGTTTTCATAACTTCAAATTCTTCGTTGGTTAAAGGTCCATCTTTTGATAATATCTCGTATGGAATTTGTGATTTACCAATATCATGTAAATAACCACAAATAATTGCATGAACTGTAAATTGCTTATTCAATCTTAAATATTGACAGATTCTACCCGTTAAATTTCCAACATTTTCGGAATGACGCTTTGTCATAGGATCCAATCTATCTAAGATAGAAAGTTCATATCTTATTTTTTTATCTAGATTATATATTTTTATGGAAGTTGAGTCATAAAAATCAAAAGTTTCTTGATACATAAAATTTCTCCTTTGTAATACTATAAAAATAATAACACTATAATAAAAAAAAGGCAACAAAATTTTTACTTATTTGTGGGATGTTTAAAAAATGAACGACCATTCGAAAACGTGTAATGCTTTAAAATACACGCTTTCAATAGAAATTTACATGCAAATGTGAAAAGTTTATTTATTTTGCTTGACAATTAATAAAACTTGTATTATCTTATGTATAAGTTGATTAGGTATTCGAGAGGGGGTGAACTTACAAGATGAGTTCAGAAGAAATATTTGAAAAAGTAAAATCAATAATAGTTGAGCAATTAGGTGTAACTGAAACATCAGTTACAATGGAAGCTTCTTTTATAGATGATTTAGGAGCTGATTCATTAGATATAGTAGAATTAATAATGGCACTAGAGGAAGAATTTGATACAGAAATCCCAGATGCTGATGCTGAAAAGATAGTAACAGTAAGTGACGTTGTTGATTATATAAAGGATCACGTAGCTTAAGATAAAATAAATTTGAAAGGTTTAAATACCTTTCTTTTTTTTTACTTGTCAAAATTAAATATGAAAAGAGTATAAATCTTCTATTTACTGTGATATAATATAAATGTATTAAATATAAAGGAGTTGATAAAATGACAACTAAACAAAAAGAAATATGCAATATAATAAAAACATTACCAGATGAACTTTCAAGTAAGGTTCTAGACTATATTGAATATTTAAGATATACAGTTGCAACAGCTACGGCACCTAAAGAATTAATTGCACAGGATAAAAAAGATCTCAAGGAAAAATTAGAGGAAGGCATAAAAGATTCTGAAAGTGGTAATGTTTATTCCATTGATGAAGTATTTGATGAAGTTGAAAAAATATTGAAAAAATAAAATAGGAGGTTCAGATGCAAGAAAAATATGAAATCGAATTGTCTGGAAAGGCAAAAGAAGATTTAAAGAAAATTGTAACATATATAAAGAAAAATTTAAACGAACCAACTATTGCAAGAAAATATGCACAACTAATAAATGAAAGAATAAGAACATTAAAATATATTCCGCAAAGATATATGATTATTGAGGATAATGAAATTAAACATTTAAATATTAGGAGATTACTTATAAAGAATTACATAGCTTTTTATAGAATAGATGAGAGCAAAAGAATTGTAAGAATTGAAAGAATTCTTTACGGGGCGTCTAATTGGATGAGCAATTTATAACGAATAATAGGACTGGTGCAAAACTGGTCTTTTTTTATTAATAATTTATAATGCTGTTTACAAATGCAAAAAAATGAGGTAATATAGTACTTGATGAGGAGGTGAGAATATGGAACAGAATAGAGATTTGTCAGCTTTAGAACAGAACATAGGATATAAATTTAAAAATATTAATCTACTAAAAAATGCTTTAACACACACATCATATGCATATGAACATAAAATTGCTAGTAACGAAAAACTAGAATTTTTAGGAGATAGTATATTAGAATTTTTATCAAGCAAGTATATTTATAATAATTATCCTAATTTAAAAGAGGGAGAAATGACTAAAGTTAGGGCTACGGTTGTATGTGAGGACAGCCTTTACAAAATTGCAGAAAAGCATAATTTTAGTGATTTCTTGTACGTTGGAAAAAGTGAACAGATGCATCAAGGAAATAAAAAAGTAGCAATAATGGCTGATAGTGTAGAGGCTGTTATAGCTGCAATGTATTTTGATTCTGGCTTAGAGCAAGCCGAAAAGTTTATAATAGAAAACTTGAAAGAAGAGATAAAAATTGCAAGCAAAAATGTTGGAATAAAAGACCACAAGACCGTATTACAAGAAAAACTTCAAGTACACGGAACTGTTGATATTAAATACGAGATTATTAAAGAAACAGGGCCAGACCATGACAAAACTTTTACTGCAGAAGTAAAATTGAATGGCAAAGTGTTGGCAACAGGAGAAGGAAAAACAAAGAAACAGGCTGAAATGAATGCTGCAGATAAGGCACTAAAGAATTTATAAAAATATGAATTATGTGGACGGAGGTAAATAATATTGAAAAAAGAGTATATCATTCCAATATTTGTACCACATTGGGGATGTAAAAAATGTTGTACTTTTTGTAACCAAAGAACCATTAGCGGAGAGAAAAAGCAAGTAACAGCAGATGATGTTAGAAAGACTATTGATTATTATTTAAGCAATTTTAAGACTAACAAGAACTATGTCGAAGTTGCCTTTTTTGGAGGAAGCTTTACTGCAATAGAAGTTGAAAAACAAGAAGAACTATTGCAAGCAGTTCAGCCATATATAAAAAGCAAAAAAGTAAACAGTATTCGTCTATCAACCAGACCTGATGCAATAGATAAGCCAATTCTAAAAATGCTAAAGAAATACCACGTAAAGACTATAGAATTAGGTGTTCAATCTTCAAATAACTATATTTTGGCAAGATGCAAGAGAGGGCATAGCTTCGAAGACGTTATTAAAGCATCAAAATTAATTCGTTGGTATGGATTTAATCTCGGACATCAGATGATGGTTGGGCTTCCAGAAAGTAGCGAAAAAGATGATATTCAAACTGCGAAGGATTGCATAAAATTGAAGCCTAAAATGGTTAGAATTTATCCCGTGCTTGTAATAAAAGGAACAGAGCTTGAACAAGAATTTAATAAAGGGGAGTTTACTCCATTAACCGTTGGACAGGCTGTAGAAAGAAGCAAAGAAATACTTAAAATGTTTAATAAAAAACACATTCAAGTAATAAGAGTTGGTTTGCAAAATACAGATACAATTACAGATTCTGCTAATAAAGATAGCGAAGTTATTTCTGGACCATACCACCCAGCATTTGGTCAGCTTGTGGAAGATGCAATTTGGTATGACAAGATTGTTGATGACATAAAACACATAAATGCAAAAGTGATTAGAGTTGAGATCGAAGCAAACTCTAAGGATTTAAACAATATTATTGGACATAAAAAAGAAAATATAAATAAATTAAAAGATACATATGCTGTAATTACAATAGTAAAGTGTAACAACAAAATAAAACCAGGAAAATTCAAAATAAATGTTTTAGAAACTGCATAAAAGTATAAAAATGCCTATATTTGCCAATAATGCTAATATAGGTGATTTTTATGGTAGAGAAAAAAACAAGAAAACAAAAGAAGATTAGAAAAAATATAGAAAATATTTGTGAATTAAATAAAAGATGTGCAAAAAAGCTGATAAAAGAGTATATATACATTGCTTTTGGATGTTTAGCAATGGCTGTTGGAGTGTCGCAATTTTTACTGCCGAATGAGCTATCGACAGGTGGATTTTCTGGAATTGCAATAATAGTATATTATTTAACAAATTATCCCATGGGAACGACTATGCTAATATTGAACATACCATTGCTGTTAATTGCATATTTTAAAGTAGGAAAACAATTATTTGCACGTTCTATTTATGGAACGGTGTTATTTTCAGTATTTGTAGACCTTTTAGATAGAATCGAGCCATTAACACATGATAAATTTTTAGCATGTATCTATGGTGGAATATTTATGGGAGTTGGCACAGCTGTAATTTTGAAATTCAATTCTTCAACAGGTGGATCGGATCTGTTATCATATGTAATTAGAGCATACAAACCACAATACAGGAGTAGTAACTTGATATTATTCACAGATGTAATAATCATAACTGCAAACGTGATATTCTTCAAAACAATCGAAATCGGATTGTATTCTGCAATTGCAATATTTTTAATGGGAAAGATGATAGACTTGATTTTCGAGGGTATAAACTTTACCAAAGCTTTGCTAATAATTTCTTCACATTATCAAGAAATTGCCGAAACCATAGGAAAGACAATAGACAGAGGAAGTACAGCTTTATACTCAAAAGGAATGTACACAAATGAAAAACGTATGACCTTACTATGTGTAGGATCTAGAACGGAAGCCTATGCGATGCAAAACATCGCAAAAAAGATTGATAATGACGCATTCATAATAATATTAAATGCAAGAGAAGTACTCGGAAAAGGTTTTAAATAAAATACATGAAGTAAATTTGTAAAAACAGGTGGTATGCCAAAACATAACCAAATGGAGGTAAAAATGCAATTAATAAAAGTTAAAGTAGTAGAAGAATCAAAAGGAATTTTAGAATATTTTGATGATGATAAAAAAATATTTGAAACAGAGGCTTTTTTAGGTAGAAATGGTGTTACTACTAATAAAAAAGAAGGAGATTTAAAAACTCCAATAGGTTCGTTTAATTTAGGAATAGCATTTGGCATACACGATATTCAAAAAGAACTTCAAATACCATATATACAAATAAATGAAAATTTATATTGGGTGGATGATGTAAATTCTAGATATTACAATCTGTTAGTTGATGTACAAAAGGTATCAAAAGACTGGGGAAGTGCAGAACATTTAAGTGATTATCCGAAACAATATGAATATGCAATAGAAATAAAAACAAATCAAGAGAATGTACCGGGCAATGGAAGTGCAATCTTCTTGCATTGTAGTGTGAAGAAGTCAACAGCTGGATGTGTTGCAATTGAAAGAGAAAAAATGCTAGAAATATTAAAAAATCTAAAAGAAAATACTTTAATTAGCATAGAGTAAATGGAAAAAAGGAGAGAAAATGGAACAAACATATGTAATAGAAAATTGTAAATCTTTTAATGCCAGAGATATTTTTGAGTGTGGACAATGTTTCAGGTGGAATGTGCAAGAAGAAGGAAGTTACACAGGAATATTTGGAAAGAATGTATTAAATGTAAAGCAAGAACCTACGGGAAAAGTAATGATAACCGGAATTTGTGATGGAGATATTAAGGAAGTTTGCAGAAAATATTTCGATTTAGATAGAGATTACGAAGCAATAAAAGAGAAACTTGCAAACATAGACGAATACATGAAAGAAAGTATTAAATATGGAGAAGGAATCCGTATATTAAACCAAGATTTATGGGAAATGATAATTTCTTTCATAGTATCTGCAAACAACAATATTCCAAGAATAAAAGGAATAATAGATAGAATGTCAAAAAAGTATGGAACCTGCATAGTGTTTAGAGGACAAGAGTATTACACATTTCCAACACCAGAAGCGTTAGCAACGGCAAGTATGGAAGACTTAAGAGCATTGGGCTTAGGCTTTAGAGACAAATATATATTCGAAACTACTAGAAAAATTGTGAATGGAGAGGTTGACTTAGAAAAGTTAAAACAAGAGAAAAGTACAAAGAATATTAGAAACGAACTTCTAACTCTATCAGGCGTTGGACCAAAAGTAGCAGACTGCATACTATTATTTTCAACGTTAAAGAGATTTGACGTATTCCCAATAGATGTTTGGGTACGTAGAGTAATGAATGATTTGTACATACATAATCCAGTAGAGGCAAAAGTAAACAAAAAAGAAATAGAACAGCTCGCAAAAGAAAAATTTGGAGATTTAGAAGGCATTGCACAGCAGTATTTATTCTATTGGAAGAGAGAAAATTCATAAATATATGCATAGAAATAAACTGACTATCTGCATATAAAGTAAAAGAATATATGCAGATACTACCGATTATCTGCATATAAAATAATAAAATATATGCAGATACTATTGATTATCTGCATATAAAATGATAAAATATATGCAGATACCTTTTTGGAGGAGTTTATGAGAAGATTTGATTATTCTTTTTTAGATAATGGATTATTACCGGCTAACTTAACGAATTTAACTGCATTAATCTATTCATTTAAAACATCTGCAAATATTAGGAAAGAAGAATTTAATAAAATATATACAGAATTGGAAAAAGTCGCTAAGGTTCAATCTGTAAAGAGTTCTAATGCAATAGAGGGAATTATTACAAGTGATGAACGTATAAATGAAATTGTGAATAAAAGCAGTAAACCATTAAATCATAATGAAGCTGAGATAGCAGGATATAGAGATGCGTTAAATAAAATCCATTTAGAATACAAAGAAATGGACTTTACAGAAGAAACAATTTTAAACTTGCATGAAATACTTATGGCATATACAGCATACGAATATGCTGGAAAATATAAAAAAAATAATAATTACATTATAGAAGAAGATTCGGAAGGAAATAGAAAAATAAGATTTACTCCGACATCTGCAAAAGAAACACCGGATGCAATGCAGCAACTTGTTCTTGCCTATATGGAGGCAAGAAATAATTCGAACATAAATCAATTGTTATTAATACCTTGTGTAATTCTAGACTTTTTATGCATACATCCTTTTAGCGACGGAAATGGGCGTATGTCACGCCTACTATCATTATTGTTGTTATATAAAAATGGATTTGATGTTGGAAAATATATTTCTTTTGAAGAACAAATAAATAATATGAAGTCATATTATTATGATTCACTTGAAAAATCATCTAAAGGATGGAAAGAAAATCAAAATGAATATGTACCATTTATACAAAACTTTTTATCAACCTTATACATGTGTTATAAAGAATTGGATAAAAGATTTAATGTTGTAAATAGCAATAAAATAACAAAAACATCGAGAATAGAGGAAACTGTGTTAAATAGTGTTGTACCTATTTCAAAATCGGAAATATGCGGTATACTTCCAGACGTAAGCCCTACGACGGTAGAAGCTGTTTTAGGAAAAATGGTAAGGGAAAACAAAATTACAAGAATAGGAATTGCAAGAAATAGTAAATATATAAAAAAATCAGAAAGTCTTGAATAATATATATTATAAATATGTTAATGATAATACTTGATTATCATGAGGAGAATACCCTTGCTAAAGTAGGGACTTAAAAAAGCAGATATGGCAATCTATTAAAAAGGTTGTCATATTTTATTAGAAGAGCTATTTAAAAAATATGTTAAAACACAACAGTAATTTCAAGACACTACAAAAAGTAGTGTTTTTATTTTACAAAAATCTAGCTTAATTACAATAATTATGATAAAATACACCAAAAGGATGAGATAGTATGAGTTTACAAATTATATATGGTAGAAGTGGTTGCGGAAAGACGCAATATATTTTTAATGAGATAAGTAAAAACATAGATAATGGCAGAAAAAAGTATATTATTACGCCAGAGCAGTTTTCTTTTTCGGCTGAGAAAGAACTTTTAAGGTCTTTAGAGGATGAAGAACAAAATTCGGCAGTTATTAATGCTGAGGTTCTTACTTTTGCGAGAATGGCACACAGAGTTTCTAGTGAAGTTGGTGGTAGTAATAAAACTGTACTTTCAAATTGCGGAAAATCTATGTTAATTTATAGCATTCTTTCAAATAAAAAGAATAATCTTAAATTTTTAGGAAAATCAGATAGCAATATAGATATGGTTATGACCCAGATTACAGAGCTTAAGAAGCATGGTGTAACATTAGAAAATCTTAAGACTTTGATGGAACAGGTCGGAGAGAATGACTTGTATTTGGAAAACAAGTTGCAGGATATTTATACTGTTTATAGCAAGTTTCAAGAGAAGATTGTAAATAATTATGTTGATGAAAATGATGCTTTGACAATATTGGAAGGTCAGCTTGATGCTACTGATATGTTTAAGAATACAGAGATTTATATAGATGAATTTGTAGGATTTACGAAGCAAGAATATGCTATAATTGCTAAGCTTTTGAAGCAGGCAAGCAAGGTTACAATTACAGTTACGAGTAATTCTATGGAAAAAACTGATGAAGCAAGTAATGATATTTTTTTCAGCAATAAAGAGACCATTGAAAAAATATTAAGAATTGCGAAAGAAACAAAGACGGCTGTGGAAGAGCCGGTATTTTTAGAGAAGATTTATAGATTTAAATCTAAAGAGTTAAATCATATTGAAAGAAATTTATATAATTTTCCATATAAAAAATATGATGGAAGTGTAGAAAATTTAAGCTTGTTTTTGGCAAATAACCAGTATTCAGAAATTGAAGAAGTTGCAAGAAGAATTTTAGAGCTTGTAAGAAGTAAAAAGTTTAGATACAGAGACATTTCTGTAATCACAAAAAACATAGATGTTTATTCGAATTTGTGCAAGGCTATTTTTAAGGAATACGATATTCCAGTTTTCATAGACGAAAAGAGAGATTTGAGCCAGAATATTCTTGTAAAATATCTTATTTCAATATTAGATATATTTGCAAGAAATTGGTCATATGATAGTGTATTTAATTATATTAAATGTGGATTTCTAAATATTACACCTAGTGATATTTACCTTCTTGAAAATTATGCTTTAAAATGGGAGATAAAAGGCAGTAAGTGGTACAAGGCTGACTGGAATTTCCATGATGAGGACAGTACTGGTAAGGCAACAATCGACCATATAAATGAGCTTAGAAGAAAAATTGTAACACCATTAGTAGAGCTAAAGAATAATTTATCTGGAAACAAGACTGCAAAACAGATTTCAGAAAATTTATATAATTTTTTAATCAAGAATAATATAGATAAAGTTCTAGAGAGCAAAATAAAAGAATTAAATGATATGCAAAAGGTTGATATTGCAGCAGAATATGAGACTAGCTGGAAGATTGTAATGCAGGTATTAGACGAGATTGTACTTGTATTTGGAGATGAGAACATCACTTTTGAAAGCTATATGCAGATATTAAAAACTGGTCTTGGAGAAAGCAAACTTGGAACTATTCCAATGGCACAAGACGAAGTTACTGTTGGAGACGTAGACAGGTCTAGAAGCCATAAGATTAAGGCTGTGTTTATAATTGGACTAAATGATGGAATGTTTCCTTCAATCAATAAGGCCGAAGGATTTTTAAATGATGATGATAGAGAAAAGATTAAGCAAAACGGAGTAGAGCTTGCAAAAGGCACAATAGACAGAATTTACGAGGATAATTTCAACATTTACAAAGCCTTCACAACTGCAGAAGAAAGAATATTTTTGTCATATTCATCATCAGACATGGAAGGAAAATCTTTAAGACCATCAGTTTTAGTTTCTAGAATAAAGAAAATATTTGAAGGATTAAAAGAAGCAAGTGATGTAATATACAGAAAATCTGAAATTTCTACAAAGGAAAATACTTTTAAGGAATTATTAATAAACTTACGTGAGTTTAGAGATGGTAATGAAATTGATACAAAATGGTTTGATGTTTACAATTTATATAATGAAAGTGAAGAATGGCACGAAAAGCTTGCATCTGCTGTAAAAGCTTTGAATTACACGAATACAGCAGAGAAAATTAAAAAAGAAAATGTAGAAAAAATGTATGGAAGTACATTAAAAACCAGTGTATCAAAATTGGAGCAATACAGCGGTTGCCCATTTTCGTATTATTTAAAATATGGATTAAAACTGAATGATAAAGAAACATTTAATGTTGAAGCAGTTGATACAGGCTCATTCATGCATGATGTAATTGATAACTTTTTCGGAATAATAGAAGAAAGAAATATTAATTTAAAAGAAATTACAGACGAAGAACTAGAGAAAATTGTAGCAGAAATAGTAAGCGAAAAGCTAAAATTAGACAGAAATTACATATTTACAACAACATCAAAATATAAAGTGTTAAGCAATAGGTTACAAAAAGTTGTTACTATGTCTGTAAAATATATTGTGCAGAGTCTAAAACAAAGCGAGTTTGAAGTATTCGGGCATGAATTAGAATTCGGCGGGGACGGTCAGTATAAACCAATTACTGTTATAACCGAAGATGGAAAAAAGGTAGAAATTACAGGAAAAATAGACAGAGTAGATATAATGAAAAATTCAGATGGAACATATGTAAGAATAATAGACTACAAATCTTCTGTAAAAAATATCGATTTAAATCAAGTGGCTTCTGGTCTTCAGTTACAGCTTTTAACATATTTAAACGAGACTTGCAAGGTAGAAGATTTTATACCTGCTGGGGTATTGTATTTTAATTTAACAAATCCTACAATCGGAACAGACAAAAACTTGACTGATGAAGAAGTAGAAGAGAAAATTAGGCAAGAGTTCAAGATGAAAGGCTTAATTTTAGCAGATGTGAATATAATTAAAAAAATGGACACAAATATAGAAAATGAGCCAAAAGGTATAAGCAAAATAATTCCGGCAACGATAAAAAAAGACGGAGAGATAAGTGATAGAGGCACGAGTGCTGTAACAAAAGAGCAATTTGTTTATTTGCAAAAATACATGGAAAAAATAATAAAACAAATATCAGAAGAAATTTTGCAAGGCAATATAGAAGTAAAACCATATTATAATGCAAGTACCAAAAAAACACCATGTGAGTATTGTAAATACAAGTCTATATGCAGGTTTGATGAAAATACGAAAAACAATGAATATAAATATATTTCAAAATTGAATAAAGATGCGGTTTTAGAAATGATTAAAAATAAGGCGGATGAAGGATAATGGAGGTAATATGGATTTATCTAATGAGAATATGGTTCATGTAAAAAAAGATGGAATTGAATATTTGCAATTTAAAAGATTGTTAGAATTCAAAAATTTAGTACATGCATATACGCTAAGTGTGGACGGAATTGATTTTAATGGTAAGGCCGAAAAGAGTATCACAGAGCACAGTTACGATATGCTTTGTGATGCACTAGAAATAAATAGAGAAAATGTAGTAAAACCGCACCAAACACACACAGATTGTATAAAAAATGTGGATAACAATTATCAAAAAATATCAAAAGAGTATTTAGAAAATGTGGACGGTTTGCTTACAAGTAAGCCAGATACAGACTTAGTATTATCATTTGCAGATTGTACTCCAATTTTATTATATGACCCAGTAAAAAATGTAATTGGAAATATTCATTCTGGGTGGCGTGGAACAGCTCAGAAGATAGGCCAGAAAGCTGTAAGAAAAATGATAAGTGACTATGGCTCTAAACCAGAAGATATTATTGCATGTATCGGTCCGTGCATTGGAAAATGTCATTTTGAGGTAGATGAAGACGTAAAAAATATTTTTGAACAAGCATTCAGTTATCTAAATAGAAATTGTGATATAATAGAAAAACTAGAAAATAAATATCATATAGATACAACTTTAATAAATAGATTAATGTTAGAAGAATGTGGATTACAATCTACAAACATAATAGAAAGTAAAATTTGTACAGTATGTAATTCTAATGTAATACATTCATATAGAGCACAGAAAGATAGGGCTGGCAGGAATATTGCTGTTTTAGGAATGACATTTGAAAAATAATCATAATTTTGGCTACGTCAAATCTCATTTCAAACGCGGTTACATACACAAAGTATGCGCCCTTGCCTTTGAAATTCATTTTCCTTGCCAAAATTTAATTCTTTTCCAAATAAATAAAAAGGAGAAAAATTTATGATACCTAGTAAATTAAAAAAAGGTGATACTATAGGAGTAATTGCTCCATCAAACTATATAGAAAAAGACGATTTAGAGTATATAAATGCTTCCATTGCATTAATGGAGGCTTCGGGATTTAAAGTAAAATTCGGCAAATACGTATTTGAAGATACTCTCGGCTATGGAACATCACCAGAAAAAAGAGCTGCAGACATTAACTGGGCTTTTAAAGACGATGAGGTAAAGGCCATAATGTGTGTAAAAGGTGGTGAAGATTCCAACACAACTCTAGATTATATAGATTATGAAATGATAAAAAAACACCCAAAGATAATTTGCGGGTTTAGTGATAACACCAGCATTCTAAATGCAATACACGAAAAGACTGGGCTTGTAACGTATCATGGGCCAACATTTAAATCGTTAACATCGTGGGAAATAGGCTATGCATATAAGCAATTCATAAAAACTTTTGCAGAGAATACAGAAAGTTTAATAATGGGAGAACCAGAAGACGAATACACAACTATACAAGTAGGACAGGCTACAGGAGAACTTGTTGGAGGAAATTTATCACTATTTACAAAATTAGTTTGTGGAAAATATGCAGTAAATTTACAGGATAAAATTTTGTTCTTAGAGGAGCTTGGGTTTGAAGCTGCACCAGAAATGGTAAATAGCAATATATATTATTTAAAACAAAATGGAGTATTTGACAGAATTGCAGGACTATGGATTGGAAATTATGAGCATCCATCTAAAGTTAGTATTGAAAAAATAATAAAAAATGCTATTGGAGATGAATATAAATTTCCAATAATAAAATCAGATAACTTTGGTCATATTGATAAAAAAATAATAATACCAATTGGAACAAAAGCAGAAATTAATACAAATGAGAAAATAAAAATTAAGTTAGTAGAAAAATGTGTTGATGAAGGAAAATAAAATTGGTGATAAATTATGTACGATAATTGGGAAGATTTGGAGCAATCGATTAAAGACTGTAAAAAGTGTAAATTATGCACAAACAGAACAAATATTGTTTTTGGCGTAGGCAACAAAAATGCAGATGTAATGTTTATAGGAGAAGGTCCTGGTGCAGACGAGGACAGGCTTGGAGAGCCATTTGTTGGTAAAGCGGGTAAACTTATGGATAAGGCTTTTCAAGCATTAGAAATACATAGAGACAAGGTATACATTGCAAACATTGTAAAATGTAGACCACCTCAAAATAGAACACCTGAGGCTGATGAGGCACAGGCTTGCCTTAATTATTTAAGAAATCAAGTAATATTGGTAAAACCTAAAATAATAGTGTTACTAGGAAGTACAGCATTAAAAAACATACTTGGAGAAGAGTATGGAATAACAGCTTCAAGAGGAAAATGGGTAGAAAAGAAAGAAATACTTTACATGCCAACTTGGCATCCGGCTGCATTACTTCGTGATGAAAATAAAAAAATAGACTTCTGGAAAGACTTAAAGTTAGTAAAACAGAAGGCTGATGAGATGAAAATTGAAATTTAAAATGAAAGGTATAATGATGAAAAAAATTGAAGAGATAAGAAGTTATTGTTTGAATTGTAAAAATAGTCAGTGTAGAATAAAAGGTTGCCCACTAGGTAATTGCATTCCGGAATTTATACATGAGGTCGATAGTAAGAAAGCATATGAAATATTGTGTAATACTACTATACTTCCAGCAATATGTGGAAGAATATGTCCACATGAAAAGCAATGTGAGGGGAGCTGTATTCGTGGAATAAAGAGAGAGCCTGTTTCAATAGGTGCGATGGAAGCTTATATTGGAGATTTAAGTATTGAAAATAATTACGAATTATCAATAGAGGTGGACGAAAGAGCAAAAGATAAAAGAGTTGCTGTAATAGGAAGTGGACCAGCAGGGCTAACGTGTGCAGCCTTTTTAGCAAGAAGAGGCGTAAAAGTTACAATATACGAAAAACATTATAAGCTTGGAGGCCTGCTAACACACGGAATTCCAGAGTTTAGATTGCCTAGAGAAGTAGTAGAAAAAACAATAGAAAAAATATTGGATTTAGGAGTAGAAACAAAGCTAAATCAAGAGCTGGGAAGAGATTTTGAAATTGAAGATTTAGCAAAAAAATATGATGCAGTATTTGTTGCTATTGGAGCTAACATTCCAGCCAAGATGAATGTAGAAGGTGAAAATCTAAATGGTGTTTACGGGGGAAATTATCTATTAGAATATAATAAACACCCAGATTATAATGGAAAAAAGGTTGCTATAATCGGTGGTGGTAATGTTGCAATGGATTCTGCTAGAACAATAAAAAAACTTGGGGCAAGTGAAGTTTATGTAATTTATAGAAGAGCTGAAGAGCAAATGCCTGCAGAGAAAAAAGAAATTGCAGATGCAAAAAAAGAAGGAATAGAGTTTTTATTTCAGACTAATATAGTTAAAATATTGGGAAAAGAAAAAGTAGAAAAGCTAGAATGTATAAAAACAGAATTGGTAAAAAAAGAAGGAGAAAATAGACTTTCACCAGTAAATATAGAAGGAAGCAATTTTATTTTAGACATGGATTATGTTGTAATGGCAACAGGCTCTAAACCAGAGAATAATATCATAGAAAAATTTGAAAAAAATGAATATGGTTATATAAAAATAGATGAAAATATGCAAACTTCAATTAATAAAGTGTTTGCTGGTGGAGACATAGTAGGACAGAAAGCAACAGTTGCATGGGCTGCAAGGAGTGGTAGAGATGCCGCAGAAAAAATTTTAAAATATGCTGTAATTGCATAAATTGACACATTATGTAAAGAGTGGTATAATATAAGAAGTATGAAAATACATTTGAATATCAACCTTAGGTAAAGAAGAAAGGAAAAAACATATGGATACAAGAATGAAAGAGCTCGCCGACTTTTGCAAAAAGCAAATGTTTGACGAAAAAGTGCGGCAACAGTACGAAAATGCTGATGACGACAAATCCTTTAGTTTGCTGGTTGAATGGGACAGTATGTCACTGTGGGTTTTCGATGGTCCGGATGAAGACGAGGTGGAGATTAGAGCATATCTGAGCTCTGCCGAAGACAAAGGATACTACGTCTTTGAGTGCATCAAGGAATGCATGAAAAAAGAGTACGACAGAGAGTTGCAGTTCGTTGGGGAATACAGTGATGGCCTGAATGCTGTAATTCTGCACTTCTTGCCAAAGAAGTGCAAAAACCTGCAGAATTTGTACGTTACTATCTTGGTTCCAAAGGGGCAGATGAATCAGCTGTGTACACAGCTGAATGCTCTGATGAAATAAGCAACCTTTCGAAAAAACTTTAAAGAGGTGATAAAAACCGAAGTAAACTTAATACTGTGAATACAGTGCGAAGTTACTTCGGTTTACTTATATAAATTAAGAAGAAATTAACTTTAGAAATAAGTTAATTTAGTACATTAACGAACTGATTCTTTTTTCCAAATTAATTTTTTTATGTAATTTATAATCTTAGTAAATTTATTTTCTTTTTTAGGTATCAAATAAGTATTATCATCATCTAAATAATCAGACAATGAATCATATCTGCTATCTAATTTTTCCATTATTTGAATATAGTAGTTATTAAAGAAAAAGTAATTAGTTGTAGTTCCTATTATATCTTGAAAACTATATAATTTCTTTCTAAATCTATCTACATCATCAGAGGTAATAAGTGTTTTTAAAGAATTTGTGAAATATGAACTTATAATTAACTCTTGTGCAGAGAAATATGCATTTTTTAATTGATTCTTCATCACATCAGATTTTTTATATAATGAAGCTACTTTGGCAGTAGATAATTCTGTATGTTGAATTTTATTAGAAATTTTTATTATTTTTTCTTCTGTTTCTAGAATTTTATCAAAATAATTTGAAATCTGATTATACACATTTTCACCACATAGAGCTGTAAATTTATTTTTAAAATGGTCATTACTATTAAAAGTACTTTCAAACAAGACTTCTTCACCAGTAACATAAGCCATTTGATAAATTAAGTTGCATAATAATGGGTAACAATTTGGACTGACTGTTGAAAATGTTATGTCATAATATGTCGCAGTTTCGAAAGTATTTTCTAAAATATTAGAAGCAAGTAGCTGAACTGCTGCTTCATTTAAAGCCATTCCTGTTGGCTTAGACCCTTTAAAAGTACAAAGTCCAAGTCTTGTTAAATCGCCTTTTTCGTTTTTCTGTTCTTGAAAATTATGAATTAATTCATGAACAGAAAATTTTTCTAAATCAGCAAGACCCATTCCGTCTCTAAAATATATGGCAGAATTCTTGTAAAAATAGCTAGCCTCAGACATTCCTTCAGGCATATCTGCTATGTACATGGGCAGTTTAGAGAATCTTTCATAAAGGGTATCAAAATCAAAGCCAAGATTAGAAAATGCAGCAATAATTTTCTTGCTTACATTCTTGGCAATAACATTAACTGTAGTTGTATCAAGCGGTTCAATAACCGTAATTCCATCTTTCTTTAAATCTGATTCAATACTCATTAAAAGGACCTTTCCTTTCTAGGTTTGCTAAAATGTACATATGAAAGGCTTAACGTTTTTTTAGTTAAATTATCATTTGTACAGATATATACATTATACTACATAAATGGCTATAATGTGTAACAAATAAATTAAAAAAATATTTCAAAAATATTACAAAACTAAAATGTTCGCCCAAAAAGGGGCGTCCCTATTGGGCGAAACTTTTTGAGCGATTTCTAAAATTTATTTTACAACAACATTGTAAATTCTATTTTTTACATATATTTCTTTTACTATTGTTTTTCCATCTAATTTGTCTTTTATTGCTTCATGTACAGCAGTTTTTATAGTTTCCTCGTCTGAATTTACTGCTATATCAATGTTTGCTCTTAATTTTCCATTTACTTGAATTGGTAAGTTTATTACATCTTCTTTAGTCTTTTCTTCATCAAATGTAGGCCATGGTGTCTCGGCTAAAGTTTGTGTAAATCCAAGTTTTTCGTTTAATTCCTCTGTAATATGAGGAGCAAATGGATTTAACAATTGTAAAAATGTTCTAAACTCTGCTTTATTTATTTTCTTTGCTTTGTAAAACTCATTTACCATAGTCATAAATGTTGATACAGAAGTGTTAAACTTCATTTCTTCAATATCACTAGAAACTTTCTTTATTGCTTGATGCATCATTTTTTCAAATTGTTTTGAATATTCGTTGGTTCCGTCATCAACTAAAATTTCTTGCATGTTCCAAACTCTGTCTAAGAACTTGCTACATCCACGAATGCTATCAACAGACCATGGAGCAGTTTGGTCGAATGGACCCATGAACATTTCATATACACGTAATGTATCTGCACCATATTCGTTTACAACATCATCAGGATTTACAACATTTCCTTTAGATTTGCTCATTTTTTCTCCATTAGATCCTAAAATCATTCCATGAGAAGTACGTTTTGCATATGGTTCTTTGGTTGGAACAACTCCAATATCATATAAGAACTTGTGCCAGAATCTTGAATACAACAAGTGTAGGGTAGTATGTTCCATTCCACCGTTATACCAATCAACAGGAGACCAGTACTCTAATGATTCTTTAGAAGCCAAAGCTTTGTCATTGTGTGGATCCATATATCTTAGGTAATACCAAGATGAACCAGCCCATTGTGGCATTGTATCTGTTTCTCTGGTTGCAGGACCACCACAGTGTGGGCAAGTTGTATGTGTCCATTCTGTATGTTTTGCAAGTGGAGATTCACCATTCTCACCAGGTTCGTAATCTTTTACATCTGGTAGAACAAGTGGCAATTGATCTTCTGGAACTGGAACCCAACCACATTTATCACAATGAATCATTGGGATTGGCTCTCCCCAATAACGTTGACGAGAAAATACCCAATCACGTAGTTTATAGTTAACTTTCTTTGTTCCGATTCCTTTTTCTTCAATCCATGAAATCATCTTAGCAATTGCATCTTGCTTATTCATTCCGTTCAAGAAATCTGAATTAATATGAACTCCGTCGCCAGAATAAGCTTCTTTAGAAACATCTCCACCTTCGATTACAGGGACGATGTCTAGTCCAAATTTTGTAGCAAAAGCATAGTCTCTTTCATCATGTGCTGGAACAGCCATTATTGCACCAGTTCCATAAGTAATTAAAACATAATCTGAAACCCAAATTGGAATTTCCTTTCCTGTTGCAGGGTTTATAGCGTTAATTCCTTTAATTTCAACACCTGTTTTATCTTTATTTAATTCAGAACGCTCAAAATCAGATTTTAAACTTGCAGCTGTTTGATAAGCTTTGATTTCGTCTAAGTTTGTGATTTTATCTTTTAACTTTTCAATAATATGGTGTTCTGGAGCAACAACCATGTAAGTAGCACCAAATAAAGTATCTGGTCTAGTTGTGTAAACTCTTAATTTTTCATCAGAATCAGCTATGCTAAAATCAAGCTCAGCGCCTTCGCTTCTTCCAATCCAGTTTCTTTGTTGAATTTTAATCTTCTCAAGAAAATCAACATCGTCCAAATCATCAATTAATCTTTGGGCATAATCTGTAATCTTAAGCATCCATTGGCTCTTTTCCTTTTGAACAACTGGGCTACCGCATCTCTCGCAAACGCCATTTACAACTTCCTCGTTAGAAAGACCAACCTTACAGCCAGTACAGAAGTTAATTGGCATAGTAGCCTTATATGCTAAACCATGTTTATATAATTGAATAAAAATCCATTGAGTCCATTTGTAATACTCTGGATCTGTTGTATTTATAACTCTTGACCAATCAAAAGAAAAACCAATTGATTTCAATTGTCTTGTGAAGTTTGCTATATTTTGTTCTGTAACAATCTTTGGGTGAATATGGTTCTTAATTGCAAAGTTTTCAGCAGGCAATCCAAAAGCGTCAAATCCTATTGGAAATAATACATTGTAGCCTTGCATTCTTCTTTTTCTTGCAACAATATCCATTGCAGTATAAGATCTTGGATGACCAACATGCAATCCTTGTCCAGATGGATATGGAAATTCTATTAAACCATACCATTTTTTCTTAGAAGAATTATTTTCTGCGTGAAAAGTTCCTTCTTTTTCCCATTTATTTTGCCATTTTTTCTCTATTTCTTTATAATTATATGACATGAAAAATCTTCCTTTCTCTGTAAATATGCAAGTATTATATCACAAAAGAGTTGAAAAAGAAACTGAAAAAACGCAAATATTTTAGCAGTCTGTAGATTTTATTTATACTTATTATACAAATAGAATAAGAAATATTTATTAATAGTAAAAATTAATTGTAAAATTTAAAATATAAACAAAAATAATTCATTAAATTAATAAAATTGTTGATATACAATCATTTATTAAAATATGAATTATTTAGGCATTTTTTTGTTTAACTTTAGGATAAGGAATATACTCATCAGTTCTATATAATAGATAATCTACACTTGTTTCATAAAAATCTGCAAGTTTTGATAGTAACTCTAAAGGTATACTTCTTTTCTCCAGCTCGTAGTAAGAATAAGCAACTTGAGAAATATTAAGAAGGCTACTAAGTTGTTTTTGAGTTAAATCATGGTCTTCTCTTAAAATTTTTATACGTGTTTCCATATTATAAACTCCTTTTATAAAAAATTGGAAAAATTTACTATAAAAAAATTATATGATAAAACAAAACGTTATATTGATTTTTAAAACAAATTGTTATAAAATTAATATAAATGTTATGAAAAGAAGAAAAAGTGAAGGAGATACATATGAAGAAATTGAATTATGATAAAAAAAGCGGAATAACATTAATATCACTGGTAGTAACAATAGTAGTTTTATTAATATTAGCAGGAGTAAGTATAAATACCGTATTAGGTGATGATGGAATAATAAAAAAGGCAAAAGAGGCGGCAGAAAAAACAGCTGCAGCACAAGAAAAAGAAATGATAGAAAGAAATTTACTTGAACAAGAACTAGAAAATTCGTTAACAACTCCAACTCCAAAGCCTCAGCCAACTGATGGAGTAAAAATACCAGCCGGTTTTTATTATGTTGGAGGCACAAAGACTAGTGGAATAGTAATTTCAGACAATGTAAATGATAAAGACAAATACAAGAATAAGGCAGTTGTAGGAACAGATTTATTAGGAAACCAATATGTATGGATACCATGTACTACAGACAGTACAAGCTCAGATCTTCAATATGCGAGAACCGAATGGGGAGTTGAAGTAGATGGAG
>ENA-ORSB01001046-ORSB01001046.1-human-gut-metagenome-genome-assembly--contig:-NODE-1046-length-28213-cov-3.822928_pt1 | contig 28213 bp, 40 predicted proteins | sample MGYA00242180_ERZ509144 | MGnify/ENA primary metagenome ERZ509144 (study PRJEB26280, sample SAMEA2338661) | human gut metagenome | biome: human gut; feature: human-associated habitat; material: faeces...
GCCCAAAATGCAAAACACTTGGGAAGGCTTTCCCTGACTATTATGAGCAAGGCGACGGTAAGGGAAAGGCAATCGAATTTTGGAACAGGAGGGCTAACAATGACAGCAACCAATGAAGAACTCGCCCTACTGGAAAAGTGGAAACGAAAACTCTGCTTGCAGGAGTGGCGGATAAAGTTGTTGACCCACCTACACCCCGAAGAAATGACGATGAGTGATGCCGCAGGCTGTACCGAGTGGTCAGAAGCAATTAAGACCGCTCGTATCGAGATCATTGACCCCGCCTACTACGGCGACCGCATTGTGCCGTTCGACTTTGAAAAGACGCTGGTACATGAACTGCTACACCTGAAATTCTCCTTCTGGTGTCAGAACGAAGATGATGTTGGGGATAGAGTCATGCACCAAATGATTGACGATCTCGCAAGAGCATTTACAGAGGTGAACAACGATGAATAATGACGCTGTGAGAGAGTTGCTGAACGCCGTTGGTGCTTTAGCTGAAATGTCTCTGAATTTTTACAGGGCTTTACTCAATGCTGGTGCGACCAAAGAAGAAGCCTTTGTGCTGTTGCAGTCGTTCATCTCTGCTACCATTCACGGCAGCAAGAAGGAAAGCGATGAAAACTGAGAAAAAGAACCTTCGCCGTATTTCCATCGTAGTCACGGCACAGACCAAGGGCAACCTTGAACGACTGGCGGCGGTCTGCGGCTACTCAGAGATCGGTCGGGTGGTTGACAAACTCACCCGTGAAAAGATGATCTCCCTCCACAACTTTGAAAGGAAGGAAAAGCACCATGAGTAACGAGAAATGGAGAGACTACACACAAGAATTTACCTTGGGGCGCGACGCAGAAGAAATCAAAAATGTGCAAGCGATTCTGAATCGGCCGCGCTCCTGTACTGACTTTTCACCGGCAGCTCGGTATGCGGTGCAGCGGCTGGTAGACTACGCCAAACAGGAACATGAACTGCGGGAGAAAGCGGAAACAATACTCTGCGGAGAACGGCGCAAGGCGCTGGCGTTCTCCGCCGAGATGGCGCGGCAGGAACGCACGATCGACGACCTGCGCCAGCAGTTGTCGTTTATGCAGCAGGCGCGGTGGGACGCGGGGGTGTGAGGCATGGACGTGGCAGAATTTTTTAGTGAATTCAGACGGATGTGTAAATCGTCAAGTGATTGCACAAAGTGTGAGTATCACGGTGACAGATGTGATAACGCTATTGAGCTTCTTGAAAAAACCGTTGCGGTGGTTGAACAGTGGTCTCGGGAGCATCCGCGCAAGACGCGGCAGAGCGTGTTTTTGGAACAGTGGCCGAATGCGGCTGTCTACGGAGATGGTGTGCTCGCCGTTGCCCCGTGCCGGGTAGACAAAATCGCCACAGAACGTTGCGTTGGAAGGGCTTGCGGAGATTGCCGCCGCGAGTTCTGGATGCAGGAGGTGGAGTGATGGCTGACCTGAAATCATGCCCGTTCTGTGGCGGTAAAGTTAACCTTGTTCTGTGCGATGATGAAGGGAATCTGCATGACGAGGCATATAGAGAACGTCCCTATAGTGGGGTTGGCTTTATGCTTCGCCACACTCACGAGGAAAACCCGAGCTGCCCGATTGCAAGCTATGAATGTGATGGCGGGATTTTGGGCGGTGTGTATATTTACGACACGGAAGAACGAGCTGCTGAAGCATGGAATAGGAGGGCTGACAATGGATGAATACATCAAGCGCGCAGCGATAATGGAGTTCCCAATCCGGAAAGACCATTGCGACAAGGAGCGCGCGAACGAGCATTTTATCTTTGGCATTGAGTCGGTTCTGGAATATGTACAGAATCTGCCCGCCGCCGACGTTGCGCCGGTGGTGTACTGCCGTCACTGTCGATCCTACAATAAGCCGCGGCTGGGATGGTGCTCAGTCCACCTCGACCGCGAAGGTCCGGACGACTTTTGTAGCTACGGCGTGAGGATGGACGGTGACGCAGAATGAAAGGGATTACATACTGCGGTGCTTGTGCCGATTACGACATCAAAAAGCACCGCTGCAAGCGTGGAGCGAAGCTGGAAAGCAATCCGCAGGACAAGTTTTTTGATGATTGCCCGCTTCCAATTATCGTGCCGGTCGTGCGTGGGCGGCGGATTGAGAGGGAAGAAAAACCGATATTTCCGCATGAATTAGTAGGCCAGACAGAAGCCGTTGCGGATTATCTTCTTGACAGTGGCGTAACGGCGCAGGAGTGGATTTCGGTCAAGGATAGGTTGCCTAAAAACGATGAGATCGTGATAATCTGCACAGATAAAAACTTCATATATGCTGGTGAATTGATTGGAGATACTTGGTTTTTGGATAATGATAGTTGGACGGCAACTGTTACCCATTGGATGCCACTTCCCCAGCCGCCGAAAGGAGAATGAATAATGGATGAATGCATCAAGCGAGAAGCGGCGCTCGCATTAGTGAAGCCGGATGCGCCAGAGGATGAAAAAGCCGCCGTTACAATCGCAACTGCCAAAAAACTCGTTCGGAGCATTGTGCTCCGAACACCCGCTGCCGACGTTGCGCCGGTGGTGCGGTGTAGGGATTGCAAGCACAGCACATTGCCGTCAGAGCTTACCCAGCGGTATGGGAAGCCGGGTACGCTGACCTGTCACAATATGCACGCACCGAGCAATAGACGCAATGTGGGCAGCAACGATTTTTGCAGCTACGGAGAAAGGAAAGAAAATGATTAACGCAAAAGGTGAAGTTATTTATACAAACGCGGAAATCGCTTACGAGCTTGGGCTTTCACCGGCAACGGTTAATGCCATTGGGAGGCGGCTGTTTGGCAATGGACGAATTCCGCATTGGACACTTAATGACGTGAAGCTGATTGTTAAGTACATCAAGTCTATTTCCGTCGAAGAAGATGCGCGAAGACTGTCCGTTCTGCATGATGCCGTACATGAAATCATGGGAGATTGCAAGCTGGATGATGCCGACACAAGAAAACGTGTAGACAAAGATATTCATCTTATTCCGAAAGGAGGAAGCACAAAATGGTAATGACAAAGGGCGAGAGTATGCGTAAAGCACGTAATAGGGCTAAGTTGTCAGCAACACAACTGTCGCGGATTTCAGGTGTGCCCACAACCACGATCTACGCACTGGAACGTGGCACGGCGCGAAATGGGCGAATTGATACTATCGAGCTGCTTGCGGATGCATTGCGGATCAGTATTGACGAATACATCGGACGCCGCCGTTAGGTGATAAAGGTGAGGTGAAATAGTATGGGTCTTGATATTACAATTTCAGAGCGCAAGGAGCATCGCTGTCCCAACTGTGGTATCCCTATTGGGTATACGGATATAGCCAGCATCGACAGCGATGGTAGACTTTGGTACGACTTTCTGGAAAAGCTCGGCTACTATGTTCCCTACGAGAAGCGAACCAAGGAGAACGACTGGTATGGTAAGGACATGGTTCTTGACAACGAGCAGGCAAAGCAGCTTGCGGACTACGCTGTGAAGAAAGAGGTCTACAACCGGGACGATGTGGAGAGAGTTGTAGCAACGGCACTCATGCACGAGAACGAAGTGGTCATTAACGCTAACTGGTAGTTAGGTGATAAAGGTGATAAAGGTGAGTGTTTTTGCAAAGACTTTTTTCAAATGGGCGTGTTTTGAAAAATTGTTTTTCGTATTTTAGGTGAGTTAGGTGAGTAATCGGGCATAAATGCCTATAACTCTCTCTTATACGCGCGTATATAGAAATAGTTATAGGGAAATGCACCCGATTACTCACCTTTATCACCTTGGCGACTTTGAAAGGAGAAAACGACTATGGCAGATGAAATTGTAGAAAAACGTGGTCGTGGTAGACCGAAGGGTACTGGCGGCAATAAGCGGCCTGACAGAACTGACGCTCTGAGTGTTCATATGGAGCCGGGTGAAAATCGAAAGTATATTGCCCACTCGTTGAGAATGTGGGATTGGGAGACACCCGACATGAAGGAGCCTGCACAGGTTAAGGAACGCATTGGTCAGTATCTTGAAATCTGTGCTGAGGACGATATGAAGCCAAGTGTTGCAGGACTGGCATTGGCTTTTGGAGTACACAGGAAAACATTGTGGGCATGGGCTAATGGTATTGATAGTGCTTATCTACCTCCCGCAAGCCGTGACTTTATAAAAAAAGCGTATCAATTTTTGAACGCACAAATGGAAGATTACGCACAGAACGGGAAGGTCAACCCTGTCACGGCGATCTTCCTCATGAAGAACCATTTCGGCTATGCAGACAAGCAGGAGGTCGTGCTGACACCCAATCAGCAGCTCGGAGATCAGGTTCCCGCTGAGGACTTGGAAAAGAAGTACCTCGAAGATGTGGTGGGTGCGTCCGGCGACTATGACTCGGAGGACTGAGCGACTTTCACGACTTTTGCGACTATGGCTTACGACTATGCCGAGCGACTTTACGACTTTCCCACGACTTTTACGACTTTCGCCCGAGCGACTTTGCGACTTTCCGGCGAGGGTCAGCGACTTTGACAGAGCTGCCGATCTCTTCACGGGGTCGGCAGCTTTTCCTTTCCCCGGCCTGATCGGCGGCGGGTTCTACCGGGGCCGCGTGGGCGCTGTCGGTGCCCCGGCCTGATCGGGGCCGCGTTTTTTTTGCCCTTTATAATGTATAGCGGGCACATTTACAAAAAATCTTGATTTACTTTTACATTTATACTTGACAAGTAAATGCAAATATGCTATCTTGTATTTACCGAAAGCAAGTAAATGCAAATTGAATTTAAAAGGGGATTGCAATATGAAATTTTATGACCTACCCGTTATGGGTCATGACCGGGCAAAAAGTTTTTACGGCAAAGCAAAAGTTATTGAAAAGGACAATGGGGAAAAGGTTTTGCAGTCTTATAATACAGAAGTTTGCAAGATCGGCGGCAATGGCGAATTTGTCCGTTTGTGGGGCGGGTACAGTGTTACCACAATGCGCCATGTTAACAGCTTTCTTTCCTTTTTCGGGATTCCCGGCGGTGGTAAAGCATGGTGGAATATGCAACCGGTGGAAAAATCCCCCCATTATAGTATGGCCGCGGATATGTCCCCCGTAGAAAGTTTGAAAGCTATGTACGCGCGGCGTGCTGCTAATGACATGAATTATTGAAAGAGGTGTACCAAATGAAATTTAAGACAACACAAAAGGAAATTCGGGCAAATTACAATAAAATTATTTGCGTTCCCTATTGCGGATTGCAAAGCCTGCTGAATTATGAAAGTCCGGTTGCATACACGGCGCGCCGTGAAGGATGGGCGGCTGATATTTACGATATGGGCGGCGGGGTTGCCATTGTGACGGGGTATGCCCCATTCGGAAACATTCGCCCGTCTTATGAATTGCGGGAACGCTACGAAAAGCAGGCCGAAAAAATCCGGTATGAATATAATTATGACCGTCAGCGGGAAAGCCTAGAAAGCCTTGCAAGGGATTTTGTAAAAGAGGTTTGCAGTCATGACTAAAAAAGAATATTGCGAAAACCGGGAAAGTATTGCTTATTATAGCGGTTTAGGCGGGCTTGAAATTAAGGGTATTGAATACGGTGTAAGTGATTTTGTTTACTGTGTATCCGGCTGTTGGGGTGGGGATTGGTGCAATGGGAAAAATGCAAAGCGTTTTCATCGTTGCAAAATTTACTACCCCACGAATGGGAAAGATAGCGCATTTTTCCGGGTACATGGGTACAAAATTCCGTTTGACGAATGTATTAGAATGGGGGTTTGACTTATGAAATATTGGCAATTCGTGAATTGGGAGCCCGTGCCGTTTGAAAACGTGTTAAAATCCCGCGTTGCTGTTGCTATTGCAGCATATGAAAACGGCGACAAAAACGCCATAAAGGAATATTATAGGCAATCCGCGACAATAGAAACACTGAAAAACCCCGTTGTTAAAATTGGCGGGTGGGCGTTTTCCTTGCGTGAGTTTTGCCGGGGGTTTTGGGTGAAAACCCGCTACTATGGAATTATGGAGCTATACGCGCCGAATAAGTCGGCTATTTATGCCGTATTAGGCCGGTATCACGTTCTTAAAATTGTAGAGGTGGAATAATGAATATTGTTGCATTGATTGATTTGTTACCGGATACGGTAAAACTTGATACGATAGATTTTCAGTCTGTCAAGATGAAAGACGGGAAAGTGGGAACCCGTGTTGTATTGGATCGAATTTTGACCGAAACGGAAAAACAGCAAATGACAAGCAAACATTTCAGGGGGCTTGATTGTATCGCCCAACATAGATACGCCCCGGAAATTAAGCGTAGTTATTTCTATGTTGTGTAAAAGGGGTGTAAAGCATGGTATACGCAAGGAAAAAGCACGGCGGCACAAGCTGCTATCTTGTATCCCCTGACACGGTACAAGCGTTTATGCGCCGTATTACATGGGCGCAAGGTGTTGCAAATTGCTTTTGTAATGTCACGGTAAAGTCCTATAAAGGCCGGAAATATAACCCCGCTTTTGTTTGGGTATGCGTTGGTTAAAAGGTGGTAGAAACGTGTATGTAATTCTCTTGCTGCTTTTCCTGCCGGTACAAATTTTGATCGACATTCTGAAATTGAATAAGTGAACGCCGCCCCGGAATAGCACCGGGGCGGTTGTTTTTGCGCTTTTCCGGCCCGGCCGGGGTGCCGTGAATGGGTGATGGGGGTGGGGGATATATCAACGGCAGCGAGGGCGGGGTGAGTTGAAAAATACCCGCAAAAAATAAAAAGGCTTATTTACACTTACCTATTGACAATTACATTTACATATGCTATCTTATATGCAAGGGGTGATCTTATGATGACATTCAAAAACGCGATCGGCTATATCCGAGTCTCCACCGAGCGACAGGCCGATGATGACAAATACGGTATCGAGGTTCAGAAGCAGGCCATTCTTCTCTACGCCAACGACAACGGCTATAACATCGTAGACTGGAAGATTGATGAAATCAGCGGTACGAAAGATGACCGTCCCGGCCTGAACGAAATCCTTTATGGGGACGATGTAAGCAACCCTCCCTATGAAGCGGTGATCGTATTCAAGAATGACCGTGTGGCTCGTGATACCAAGCTGTACTTCTACTACCTGTATGTGTTGGAAAAGAAGAACATCAAACTTCTGAGTACACAGGAGAGCTTCACAGAGGGCAGTGAGTTTGCCAATATCTACCGTGCGCTGCTTCAATTCGTGGCAGAGCAGGAGAGAAAGAACATCGCTCTGCGAACCGGCAAGGGTCGTTCCATCAAGGCTTCCTGCGGTGGGTACAGCGGTGGTCGCCGTCCCTACGGGTACAAGGTGGTTGATGGTGTTCTCACCATTGACGAGCAGGAAGCTCCTATCGTGAAGTTTATCTTCGAGAAGCACGAGGACGGCGTTTCCATGCTGGGTATCACGGAGCTGCTTGAAAAGGCGGGATACCAGACCCGTTCCGGCAAGCGGTTTCAGGTGTCCACCATCAAAAGTATTCTCGGCAACCGTCCTCTGTACGAAGGTATGTATAAATACGGGAATATGAATTGGGTCAAGGGCGTTCACGAGCCGATTTTGAAGGGAGCTGGTGATGAATGAAGGCAAAGAAGAAAAGGCGTTGGCTTTGGATTGTCGTAATTATTATCGCAATTAGTTCGATAATTGCCGTCTTCGGGCAAGACGATAGCTTAACGGAAAATGAAGATTCCAAGATCGAAGCTACTCCCACACCAGAGCCTCTAACGAACGAGGTGGGTACGGCCACCTTCGATGAGATTTATAGAGCCTATAAAGACAACGAGCTGGTGGCAGATGATATGTATAAGCATAATCGTTATCGAATCACGGCTAAGATCGATGGGATGACGAACGACGGCCTATTTAATCTTACTGGTGGAGCAACCCTGACTCTTGAAACTAAAGTTGATAACACTATTGTTGTTTTCTATGCTGAGTTCGAGAAAGACCAAGAAGATAATCTCAAAACCGTAAAAGTCGGAGACACGATTACCTTTATTGGGGAATGTCTTAGCGCGGGATCGTGGTCAGATTGTGAGATGATAGCCCAATGAAATATTTTTTCAAGTTTATTGGTTTTGTGATTGAAGTGATATTCATCCTTTTGGTGTTGGCGTTTATCATTCCCAAAATTTTATAATCGGCTTCTGCAAGGGCAGGAGTGACAGCCATGACGGGCTATCTGTGTAGAAATACACGGGTAGCTCGTTTCTTTGTTGGAAAGGAAATGCACATGAATTATGAAAAACTCTCCGGCTCTATCCGAGCCGTGATCGACCGCAGACCGGGAGATAACGGAGCGTACAGTGACCTTTTTTCTCTATGCCGGGAGTGGGAAACCGAAGATTTCTCGGCGGCACATAAGGTAAACAAGGAGCTGTTGGCGCTTTCCGCAGATCAGGTAGTCCGTGGAGGCGGGGCGAAGTTCTATGAACAGTGGCGGCGGTGTCTTCTCTTTGAAGCGCCCCATGATTTTGACTCTTTCATGACCTACATCGAACTCGACCGCAAGCCGGAAAAGCGGTTTTATGCGCCCCGGAAGCACTATCTCAGACCGATGGTGCAGGGGTTCCAAGATGTTCTGGACGGGAAGCTGCGCCTTTTGACGATCTCCATGCCGAAACGAGCGGGTAAGTCACAAACAGGCATCAATTTTGTGAATATGCTCTCTGGCAAGTTCCCTGACCGCTCTACCCTGATGGAAGGGACAGGCGACGACCTTGTAAAGAGCTTCTACAACGGCTGTCTGGAATACCTGACAGTCCCTAACGAGTATCTGTTCTACGATGTATTCCCGGACGCACGGCTGGTACAGACCAACGCCGACACGAAGACGGTGAACCTGAAAAGCAAGTCCCGTTTCCCCACAATCATGTGTCGTTCCATTGACGCTCGACAGGTGGGCTTGTCCGAAGCCACCAATGTCCTCTACCTTGATGACTGCGTGGAGGGTCGTGAGGAAGCGAAGAACCGCCAGCGGCTTGATGACAAGTGGGAAGGGATCTCTGGCGATATTATGGGTCGTGCCATTGAAGGTACGCCGATGGTCTTTACCGGTACTCGCTATTCCCTGTATGACCCCATCGGTCGTGTGCAGGAACACGCACAGCGGGAGGGCTGGGCTTGGAGAGCGATTGAGATACCCGCCCTCGATCTCGTGACGGACGAGAGCAATTATGAGTATGAGCGAGAGGGCAAGAAGGTCTTTACCACGGCTTATTTTCGGGAGCAGCGGGAGCTTCTGAGTGCAGAGCAGTTTGAAAGCGAGTTCCAGCAACAGCCCTTTGAAGCGAAGGGCCTGCTGTTCAACAAGGAAGAGCTGAACTATTTCTTCGAGCTGCCGAAAGACCGTGACCCGGATACCATCATCGCCGTTGGCGATACGGCGGAAAGCGGCTCAGACTCGACCTCCATGCCGGTGGCGAAGATTTACGGCAGCGATGTGTATATCGTTGACGTGGTCTTTGATGACTCCCCCGCTGAGGTGACGAAGCCGGAATGTGCCAAGTGCCTGATTGAAAATAAAGTTGCTTCTGCTGTTTTTGAGTCCAACAACGCCGGTCAGTATTATGCCAGAGATGTTGACCAGATCATTCGTGAGCGTGGGTACTCCGTTGGTATCCGCACGAAGCGCACGATTTCCAATAAGCAGACCCGTATCGAGTTCGCTTCGGACAATATCAAGAAGAACTTCTACTTCAAGCACCCTTCTACCTACAAGCGAGGCAGTCAGTATTGGAACTTCATGAAGGAAGTGACCACATACACTCGCTCCGGTAAGGTTCCGCACGATGACGCTCCCGATTCCCTCTCCCTGTTGGAGAACGAAATCCGTATGCTGTCCGGGGGCAAGGTGGAGGTTTTCAAACGGCCTATTTGAGTCCTTTACTTTCGTTGTGGCGAATGGTATTATTAAAGGTTAGTATTGACAACCATTGGAGAGTTTGATACAATGATAGGAGAGATAATAGGTAGAGGGAAGGAGGTGCTGTAAGTGGGTGCGAGAGCGTTGTTTGGTCGCCGCGTGATCTATACCGATGTTGCCGAAATCAATGCCGGGAACATCATTGATGTTCTGCAAAAGGCTTTGTTCGTCCATCTGCAAAACAGCGCCGACATTGACTATCTCTATCGGTACTATCGTGGAGATCAGCCCGTGCTTTACCGTGAGAAAGAAGTACGGCCTGAAATCTGCAACAAAGTCGTTGAGAACCGAGCCAATGAGATCGTGTCCTTCAAGGTCGGCTATCTGATGGGCGAACCCGTTCAGTATGTGAGCCGAAGCGATGACGAGAGTATTTCCGCTGAGGTCAGCCGCTTGAACGATTATGTTCTCAGTGAGGATAAGCCTGCCAAGGACAAGGAACTGGCGGACTGGTCGCACATTGGTGGTACTTCCTACCGCATGGTGCTTCCTGACGGGGAAGCCGATGTAGAGGAAGATGAAGCTCCCTTCGAGATTTTCACCCTTGACCCCCGCTTCGCTTTTGTGATCTACTCCACCGCCCTCGGCAACCCTGCCATGATGGGTGTGAAGTATGTGAAGGACGAGAACGGAAACCTGATTTTCAGTTGCTACACCCGTGACCACTACTACGAGGTGGAGAATACTTGGGCTATCATTCGGAGCGAACCTCAGATTTTGGGTATTCCTATCATCGAGTACCCGGCAAATAAGGCTCGGCTGGGTGCTTTTGAGATCGTCCTCCCTCTGCTGGACGCTATTAACACCGTGGAGAGCAACCGCCTTGACGGTGTGGAGCAGTTCGTACAGGCGCTCATGCTGTTTCACAATGTTGATATTAGCATTGAGGATTTTCACCAGCTTCGTGACGAGGGCGCTATCAAGTACAAGGACATTGACCCGCAGTTCAAGGCCGAGATCGAGTATCTGACCTCGGAAATGAACCAGACACAGACACAGACCCTCGTGGACAGTATGTATAACACCGTCCTGACGATCTGCGGTATGCCGAACCGCAACGGAGGTTCTTCCACCAGCGATACCGGCTCTGCGGTCATCATGCGTGACGGTTGGTCAGCGGCGGAAGCCAGAGCCAAGGACTCCGAGCTGATGTTCAAGCAGTCTGAGAAGGATTTCTTGAAGCTGGTTCTGCGTATCTGCCGTGACCTGAGCGACCTGACGCTGAAACTCAGCGGTCTGGAAATCCGCTTTACCCGCAGAAATTACGAGAATATCACGGAAAAGGCAAATGTGCTGACTGCTATGCTTGCCAATCCGAAGATCGCCCCGGTTCTGGCCTTTACCCATTGTGGTTTGTTCTCTGACCCGCAGCTTGCGTACCGTATGAGTATGGATTACGCTGAGGAACAGGAGAAAAAGGCCGCTGAACTCGCAACCAAACAGAAGGAGGTTAATCCTGATGGAAAAGGAAATCCGCCTGACCCCGGAAGCGGTCAGGAAGATTGAGGAAATCTTGACTACGGGAAAGACCGTTGAGATCGCAGAACGACACGAGAAGGTGATCGTGTGGGCGGTCAGCAGCAAAAAGAAATATGAACAGCCTATCGCATAGGTGATAGGAACAGCCATTACGGGCTACTGATACCGAAAAGGTATTGGTAGCCCTTTTCTTTTGGTTTAATCGCCGTAAGGCGTTGAATGGTCAGGGAAGACCTTAATCGCAAACGGGAGACAACCCGTAAAAACGGAAAATAGTGCTGAGTGAACAGCCTTGTTAAACGCAGGAGGTAATCATTATGGCAAAGATCGACACCAGCAAAATCACGGGCTATGCGGAAATGTCTGCGGAAGACAAGCTGAAAGCTCTGGAAGCGTTCGAGTATGAGGACAACGCCGCCGAGCTGGAAAAGCAGAAAGCCGCTGTTTCCAAGGCTAACTCCGAAGCCGCTGAGTGGAAGCGCAAGCACAACGCTCTGTTGGGTGAGGACGAGAAGAAGAAGCAGGAGCAGGAGGAAAAGTTCGCCAACATGGAGAAGGAGCTTTCCGAGCTGCGAGAAGCCAAGCGTGTTTCCGAGTTCAAGGCCAAGTTCATCGCTCAGGGCTATGACGAGGCTCTTGCCGAGGATACCGCAAAGGCGATGGCTGATGGTGACTCTGCCAAGGTGTTTGCCAACCAGCAGAAGTTCCTTGACGAGTATGCAAAACAGGTCAAGGCTGACGCTCTGAAAAAGACCCCCAAGCCCACTCCCGGTGCCGGTGGTGGTACTGGCGAGATGGATTACGCCAAGAAAATCGAGGAAGCACGGACAAACGGTGATTTTGCCGCCGTTGCTTACTACACCCGCCTGCAAGCCGAAGCGGAAGCGCAGGCGAAAAACGAGTAAAGGAGAGTTTTTACTATGGCAGATCAGTTTGCTATGAGTTTCGGGGTACTCAATTACTCCGGTATGCTCTTTAACAAGGGCAACACCCGCACCCCTCTGAGTTCTATCATCGGCGGTCGTGCTAAGACCACCAACCATGTTGAGTTCGTGACCGGTCAGGAGTTCACCTCTGGCGGCGGCGCTCAGCCTGCTATCAGCGAGAGTGCTTCTCTGACCGCCCCTGATGCTACCGTTGTGACCCGTGCGCAGAAGACCAATGTGACTCAGATCTTTCAGGAGTCTGTGGGTATTTCCTACGGGAAGATGTCCAACATGGGTACTCTGAGCGGTATCAATGTGGCGGGTCAGCAGGCCAACCCCATGAATGAGCTGGACTTTCAGGTTGCCGCCAAGATGATGAAGGTCAATGCCGACATTGAGTACACCTTCATTAACGGTGTTTACAGCAAGGCTACTGATGACACCAAGGTCAACAAGACCCGTGGTCTGGTTTCCGCAATCACTTCCAACACTACGGCGATGGCTTCCAAGCCCCTCGGCCTGTGGGATATTGCCGACATGGTGAAGAAGATTTACGGTGCTCATGCCCCCACGGATGGCCTGTGCCTGTGGTGTGACGCTGTGACCATGTTCCAGATCAACGCTGACGCTGTTCAGAACGGTCTGACCGTGGTTCCCGCCGCCCGTAACATCAACGGTATCGCCCTGTCCAGCGTGGTCACGCCCATCGGCGTTGTCTATCTGTATCTTGGCGAGTACCTGCCTGCCGGTACTGCCCTGCTGCTGAACCTGAGCGTTCTGGCTCCCGTTTATCAGCCTGTCCCCGGCAAGGGCAACTTCTTCCTTGAGCCGCTGGCAAAGGTCGGCGCTGGTGAGAAGTATCAGCTCTTTGGTCAGATTGGCCTTGACCACGGCCCTGAGTGGTTCCACGGTAAGTTTACCGGTATCTCTACCGAGTTTACCGCTCCCACTTACAGCCGCAGCGTCTTCATCGCTAATGACGCAAACAACCCCGTGAACACTAAGGCCGTTGCTGGCGGCTAAGAGTGGCGCAGGAGTAAACACAACATTTTAGAAAGGAAAGGTGGAAAGTATGACGGACGCTGAGAAGTTGAAAATGGTGAAAGCCATGACCGGCGAGACAGACGAGGACACGCTTTCCACCTACCTTTCTATCGCCGGAAACAAGGTGTGCCGCAAGGCATACCCCTTCGACCCCACCGTGACCGCTGTTCCTGACCAGTACGCTCACATTCAGGTGGAGATCGCCGTGTATCTGCTGAACAAGCGGGGTGCCGAAGGGCAGACCGCTCACAGCGAGAACGGTATCTCCCGCTCCTATGAAGACGGCGATGTGCCGCCTACGCTGCTGAGGGACATTGTTCCCTTTGCCGCCGTAATGGGAGGTTGAGTGCATGAGGACGCTGAACCGCAACAAATCGCCCTTCTGGTATCTGTTGTATGACCGCAAGGAGCCTGTAAAGGACGAGTACGGCAACGAAACCGGCGAGGAACTGGTGGTTTACAAGCCTGCTGTGGCGATGAACGCCAATATCTCGGCGGCGACCGGCTCCGCTCAGGTGGAGCAGTTCGGTAATTTCGCCGGGTACGACAAGGTGATCGTTACCGATGACCTGAGCTGCCCCATTGACGAGAATACCGTACTGTTCATCGACAAGAAGCCTCAGTATGACGAGGACGGGAAGCCGCTCTACGATTACATGGTCAAGCGGGTCGCCAAGTCTCTCAACTCCATTTCCTATGCGGTCAGTAAGGTGACGGTATCGTGAGTCAGACGATCAATGTTCCGCTCTCTGGGAGAGGGATTGAGCGGCTGATACAGGAAACCGAGAACTGGAAGAACCGGCTTCAAGAGCGGACTGCGGTCTTTCTCGACCGGGTGGCGCAGGAGGGCATGGAGAGAGCTTCTGCCAAGTTCTCGCAAGCCGTTTATGACGGCACGAATGATGTTTCTGTGACGGTAGAATCCCGTGGGAACAATGTTCGAGCGGTGGTGGCGACAGGCGGGGCTACCCTGTTTATCGAGTTTGGTACAGGTGTGACCTACCCGGACGATCACCCGGAAGCAGAAGAACTCGGCATGAGGCGTGGTGAATACGGTCAGGGTCACGGCAAGCAACACTCTTGGGGTTATTACGGCGACCCCGGCACGAACGGTGTACTGAAAGAAAAGAAGAACGGTGGGTTCGTGGTCATCACCCACGGCAACCCCGCCAATATGCCGATGTACGAAACGGTAAAGGAGCTGCAAGACCGGCTCACGGAAATTGCGAAGGAGGTGTTTTCATGATTGATGTGGAGAGTCAAATCTACACTCCGATTGTGGAAGCCCTGAGAGCGCAGTTCCCCGGTATCTTGGTCAGCGGCGAGTATGTCAATGCTCCTACCCGTTTCCCCTATGTGAGCTTGGTAGAGCAGGATAACTACACCACGGAAGCTCACATGGACAGCGGAGATACGGAGAGGTTCGCTACGCTGATGTACGAGGTGAATGTCTACTCCGATAAGGCAGGCAGTAAGAAATCCGTTTGCCGAAAAATCATGAGGTTTGTGGACGATCTCATGTACGCCAAAAATTTCAGGCGTATTTCTCTGTCCCCTGTTCCTAATTTGGAGAACGCAACAATCTACCGTCTGGTGGCTCGGTACAAAGCCGAAACAGATGGAACTACTCTTTACAGGAGGTAAATGAAAATGGCTATTTCGACCTATAAAACCTTTCTGATGAAGAAAGGTGATACCGGCGATACTTGGAGCAAGCTGATCGACATCAAGGAGTTTCCCGACCTCGGCGGCGAGCCTGAAATGCTGGAAACCACCACTCTGAGTGATGATATGCAGACTTACATCGCTGGTATTCAGTCTCTTGACGGCCTGTCCTTCACCGCGAACTACACGCTGTCTGATTTCCAGACTCTCAAGGCTCTTGAAGGTAAGAAAACCAGTTATGCAGTTTGGTTCGGCGGCACGGAGAGCGCCGGTGTGGTCACTCCCGATGGTTCTAACGGCAAGTTTTCCTTTGATGGCGAGCTGTCCGTGTACCCCGTGGGCGGCGGCGTGAATGAAGTGGTGGACATGAACATCACCATTGCCCCGTCTACCCCCATCGCTTTTTCGGCGACCTGAGACGCCACTAATCGCCATATTGACAAGGAGGATTCGTCATGGCAAAGCAGTTGACCATCAATGACCCTACTACCGGCGTGACCTACACGCTGGAATATACCCGCAAGTCCGTCGAGATGATGGAGAAAAGCGGCTTTGTTGCCGAAGAAGTGGAACGCAAACCGATGACTATGCTCCCGGCACTGTTTGCCGGTGCGTTTCTCGCTCACCATCGCTTTGTGAAGCGTGATGTGATCGACAACATTTATTCTCGCCTGACTCATAAGGACGAGCTGATCTCCGCTCTGGTGGAGATGTATAACGAGCCTCTGCTGAGTCTTCTGGACGACCCGGAGCAGCAGGAGGATAACGAGGGAAACCTGAGCTGGAAAGCCGGTTGGTAAGCGACCGCCTTTCCGATAACGAGGGGGGCGGCGGCGATCAACGCCCAGCCGCCCTTTTTGCTTACACAGGAAAATTCTATGAAGTCTTTCCATATTACCTCGCCATTGGTATGTCCTATGAACAATTTTGGGAGCAGGACTGTGATTTGGTGAAATATTACCGAAAGGCGGCACGAATTAAGCAAGATTTGCAAAATCAAGAGGCGTGGCTTCAAGGTGCATATGTTTATGAGGCTCTTATTGATGCGTCTCCGGTTTTTCATTCTCTTGCGAAAAAAGGAACGAAACCCGTTCCATATCGTGATAGTCCGTATGAACTGTTCGGGCAGTCGAATACCAAGAAACGAAAAACCATCCAAGAGGAACATGACGAAAAGGCGAAAGCCTACATGGAAGCCTTTATGGTGTCGATCAATAAAAAATTTCAAGCGAAAGGCGGTGACATGAATGGCTGACAATGTGGAGATTCAGGGGTTGGAGTTTCAGATCGTCAATGACAGTACGCGGGCGGTCGCAGGGCTTCAAAACCTGATTAACACGCTCAATCGTTTGAAAACCGCTACCAACGGCGGCGCAACGGGTCTGAGCAAGACCGCTCAGGGTATTCGGGAGCTTTCCAATTCTCTGAAAGGATTGAACAGCGGTGACGCTTCGCAGAAGATCACCCGGCTTGCCAATGCGCTGACCGCTCTGAGCCGGGTTGGAAATGTGAAGATTTCTTCCTCCATTGCCAATCAGCTTACGGCAATCAACACCGCTCTTGCTGGCCTGAAATGGACGGACGGCGACAAGCTGACTTCCCTTGCCAACGGTTTACGCCCTCTTTCCGAGTTGGGCAAGGCCAACATGACCACCTTTATCAATCAGCTTTCCAAGCTGCCGAAGGTGATCGAGGATTTGAAAACGGCGGATATTGACAAGTTCACACAGCAGATGAAAGACCTTGCCGCCGCCATGAAGCCTTTTGCTGATGAAATGCAGAAGGTGTCCAATGGCTTCTCGGCGTTTCCGTCCAAAATCCAAAAGCTGATTACCAGCACGGAGAAATACAACGCTTCGGCTAGTAAGGCAACCTCCACTACCGGGAAGTTCACGGGCGGATTGAAAGCGTTGAACGTTGCTACTGCCGCAGTCGCTTTCCGCAAAATCGGCCAGTTCATTGCACAGACGGTTACGGAGTCCAACAAGTACCAAGAAGACCTAAACCTGTTCACAGTTGCCTTGGGACAGTATGCAGCCGAAGCTCAAAACTACGCTGAAAAGGTGTCCGAGGTTTTGGGTATTGACCCCGCGCAGTGGCTTCGCAATCAGGGCGTTTTCAACACACTGCTGACTGGCTTCGGTGACACAGCAGAACGAGCGCAGCTCATGAGCCGAAACCTGACGCAGTTGGGTTATGACCTTTCTTCTTTCTTCAACATTCCCATTGAAGACGCTATGCAGAAGTTACAGTCTGGTATTTCCGGCGAGCTGGAACCTCTGCGGCGCTTGGGCTACGATTTGTCGCAGGCACGATTGGAACAGACCGCTTTGAACCTTGGTATCAAGGAAAGCGTTGCGAACATGACGCAGGCAGAAAAGGCCGAGCTGAGATACTACGCCGTCATGACTCAGGTAACGACCGCTCAAGGCGATATGGCGAGAACACTACAAGCCCCCGCAAACCAACTTCGTATCTTGCAGGCGCAAATTACACAGGCATCGCGGGCGATCGGCAATATCTTTATTCCGGCTCTAAACGCCATCCTTCCTTATGCGATTGCCGTAGTTAAAGCTATTCGAGAGATTGCAAACGCTATCGCAAATCTTCTCGGTTTTACTTTGACCGATGTTGATTATTCAAGCGTTGGGAAACTCGCATCCGGCACGGGAGCGGTGGCAGATAATCTCGGAAGCGCTGCCGGGTCAGCTAAAGAGTTGAAGAAATACATCGCCGGATTTGACGAGTTGAATGTACTTCCCTCGAACAGCAATGCCGGATCGGGCGGGGGCGGTGCTGGCGGTGCTGGCGGAGGTGGATTTGATTTTGATCTTCCGACCTATGATTTTCTCGGTGATGCGGTAGAAACCCGTGTCGATGAGATTAAAGATAAGCTGAAACCACTTTTGGTAATCGCTCTGGCAATCGGGGCAGCGTTCGCCGGTTGGAAAATCGGAAAGAAGGTTACTACCGCAGTTGCCGCGCTGAAAGAGGGGTTTGCCGTTTTTGCCAGTTCAGGAGCAGGCCAAGCAATCCTCTCAAAACTCGCAAGTTGTGTCGCAGGAGTTGCTTTGCAATTTAATGCGGCTGGCGGAGGGGTGAAAGGATTCCTGTCCGTGCTCGGGCTGGTCGCCAAGGTTGCCGCCCCTGCTGTTGCAATTTTGGTAGTGGTCATTGCTACTCTCAAGGTTCTCATCGAAAGATGGAACGACATTAAATCGGCAGTGGCGAACACCTTCGGAAAGTTGAAAGTCGGAGAGCGCTTACAGGCGCTCAACGACAAACTGAACCAGTTAGGTGAAAAACTCGGCTGGGTTGACGGCTTTTGGAATGGCCTGAAATCTACTATCGGTAGCCTCATGAACTTCATCGGTGAGGTAGTAATCACAGTTGTCGGAAGTTCTTTAATCGGGCTATTTAACGGTCTGGTTGGTGTGCTGGACGGCGTAGTCACCGCGATGACAGGCGTCGTTGAAATATTCACGGGATTCGCACAATTCTTGAAGGGTGTATTTACTGGCGATTTGGAGTTGGTTAAGAAATCCTTTGCCACTTTCGGTTCCGGTATTTCCAAAATCTTTTCAGGTGTAATTGATGGACTTGTAAATGGATTCACGGGTTGGGTTTCCGGTGTCATCGAGGGAGTCACAAATCTGGGTGGTACTCTTCTTGGAACTCTGATTCCCAACATTGTTAACGGTATTTCTACCTTTTTCAGTAATCTTTGCACGGACATCGCCCAGTTCTTCACGAATGCTTGGAATTCCATTTGCACCCTGTGGTCAACCGTAGGTAATTGGTTTAACACCAAAGTAATCACTCCGGTCGATACTTTCTTCTCAACGCTCGGAACTAAAATCGCTGCTTCTTTTACGACCTCATGGACGAAGGTTAAGACTGAGTGGGGCGTTGTGACGGATTGGTTTAAAAGCAAAATCATTGCCCCAGTGCAAACAGCATTCGAGTCGATGTGTTCATCGGTCGGTGGATTTTTTGTTTCGCTTTGGGACGGAATCACGGGCGTATTCGCGGGAGTCGGCGGGTGGTTCCAGTCGAATGTGGTTGACGCTATCAATTCAGCCTTTAGAGCGTTGGTAAATGGCGCGATTAGTTTGCTGGAACGAATGCTAAACGGTATTATCCGGACGCTGAATAACTTCATCGGGAAAATCAATTCAGTGCTGAGTATCGTTGGCGGAGGTATTAGTACCATCTCATATGTCAGTATCCCAAGACTGGCTAATGGCGGTTTTGTGGATGAAGGGCAGCTCTTTATCGCGCGTGAAGCAGGGGCTGAGATGGTTGGACGCATTGGCGGAAAGACGGCTGTAGCAAACAACGATCAGATTGTTGAATCTGTATCGCAAGGTGTGTACGAGGCAGTGCAGAGAGCAAGCGGTGAAACGAATTCGGGCAACAGTCGCCCGATCACTGTAATTGTGCAGATGAACGGTAAAGAATTGTTTAGGCAGATGGTTGACGAAAACAATGCCGCCATCCGCGCAACCGGATTTAGCCCACTGTTGGCGTAAGGAGAAATTATGGCAATTCTTACAATCACAAAGGCAGACGGGACTTCTGTCCCTCTGCCTGACCCTGCTCAGTTATCATGGAGTATCCAAGACGTTGACGCAGATGGGACAGGCCGAAATCAAAATGGCGACCTGTTCCGAGATCGCGTTGCAGTAAAGCGGAAGCTGACTCTTTCGTGGCCTCCGTTGGCCGCGTCAGATATGTCCACTTTGCTGAGTGCCGTCACGGATACCTTTTTCACGGTTTCATATCCCGATGCGTTGACCGGAGAAACCCGAAGCATGACTGCTTATGTGGGCGACCGGACTGCTCCTATGTATAGTCTCATCAATGGGGTCTATCTGTGGAATAGTCTATCCATGAATTTTATTGAAAGGTGAAGCACCATGTACACTGTGACAGAATCCTTCCATGAAACGTGCAAATCGCCGGGAAGAAGTATTACTAGTAAAATCACATTTAACGGTGTCAGTGAGCTTGCCGCTTCTGAAATTCAGGAAATTGTTGTTACTGAACAGTGCGGGTCATCGGACGGTGTAACGATCGGAGCGTCTTTTTCCTCGCAATGCAAAGTGACGATTTATAAGCAGACTCCCGAGCTTCCCCTAAATGGGGCGTATTTCGCCCCTTCTGTCGGAGTCATTCTCCCCGGAGACGGCGGAACTGTATACGTCCCGAAAGGCGTATTTTACGTTTCCTCTGACGGTGTAGAGAATAGCGGCAACCTGTGTCTAACGATCACCGGTTATGACCGTATGGCGGCACTGACTGACGAATATACCCCCACCATCAATTTTCCGGCCACTCCGAACGCGATGCTGACCGATATCTGTCTACAGGCAAACATCACTGCTCCGGAAGTTGTTTTCCCGGAGATGGTAATTTCCAATTCTTACTCAGGTACAATCCGTCAGCAATTAGGATGGTTGGCAGGGCTAATTGGTGCGAATGCGAAATTTGACGCGACAGGTCAGTTGGTTTTTCGCAAATATTCCGAGGGTATTACCATAGGGCCTGACGCACAATATCAGAATGGTTTAAAAAAGACAGCCGCCGATCGTTTCACAATTCAGGCGCTTGTCACCGGCACGGAAGATAATCCGATTACTGTTGGCACGGGAACTAGCATTTCGGCAACAAATCCATATATGACGGAAGCGGTTGCCGCCTCGGTGCTTGAACAGATAAAAAGTCTGACTCTGATGCCGCTGGAAGTAAAGTGGCGTGGAGATCCGTCCGTTGAAGCCGGTGACATTATACACGTTATCGACAGTACAGACCTTGACGGAGGCGGTCTGCCCGTTTTGGTGATGTCGCAAGAGTTGCGAGTTAAAGGCGGCATGAGTGCTACCACTATTTGTTACGGCTCGCCAGACTCAAACTATACTGTCGAGAACCCCATCATCCAAAAAGTTAAACGCGAGTATGCGGGACTTGCAAAAGCAATGCAGGACGCGACCGAGCGCATCATTGGCGCAAAGGGCGGATATTGGGAAGTCCTCTATGATGAAAATGGATATCCTACTGGGTGGATGGTACGTGATACCCCAACTGTTGAGGCTAATACCCGCCTGTGGCTGATGAATATCAACGGGCTTGGATACTCCAAAGACGGAGGGAAGACGATTAGCGGCGTAGCGTTGACGATGGACGGGCAAATCAATGCAAATGCTATTACCACCGGCCAAATGTCAGCAGAGCGTGTTACTGTGAACGGGCAAACCCTCTCCGATTTTATTGATATCGGGATGGATGATGACGGGCATCCGGTTTTGAGAATCGGCTCATCGGTATCTGAAATTACGCTCAAGGAATACAACGACAAAATTGGCTTCTATGACGCGAACGGAATGCTCTTGGCATACTGGAATAATAACAGTTTTGAACTGGTAGAGTTGTCGAGATTCAGGCTTGGCCCGATGAGTATCGTTGTGCAGCCGAACCAATCTGTTAGTTTTGTGGGGGTGAGTTGATGGCGGTTTATCAAAGCCTAACACTATCTCAAATCAGCCAAAATATTCAGAATAATACGTCTCAGGTAAGAATCTTGTGGGAATCTACGCAGACTGGTGCAAGCCACAATGATAATTCCAGAACCGCGTACTACGACGTATCTGTTAACAGTGGCGAAGTAACACAATACAGCGTCACCTACACCTTACCTGCAAATTCAACTAAAACGATTCTCGATACGATAATTACTGTACCGCACAATAATGACGGTACAGGCACGGTTAGAGTCAGAACGTGGATGGATACCAGAATCAGCGCGGGCGTAGTTGAAAAATCTCAAACGTTGACTCTAAGTACAATTCCTCGCGCAACGACACCCGTTATAGCCCCTCTGGTAATGGGGCAAGAGGGTACAATTACACTTGATCCCGCGAGTAACGATTTTACTCACACGATTACTTATAATTTCGGAATACAGTACCACGGCACGATTGCGATTAAAACCGCAGAGCGCTCGATCAAGTGGACACCCCCGAAGTCACTTGCGAATGTGCTTACCAGTGCGGAAGCCGGTAAGATACATTTTAGATGCACTACGTATAACGGAGATACCTTCATCGGATCTACTGAGGTGTGGACGGAAATTACTGTTTCTCCCGATACAGTGCCAACCGTGTCTGTTAGTTTGTCGGATGCGGCGGGATATAAAAATACTTATGGTTGGGTTCAAAACAAAAGCCGAGTGAAAGCGAGTATAACTGCGGCTGGCGTGATGGGAAGTAAGATCGTCGACACCGTGATGACCGTGAACGGGAAAGTTGTTGACGCTAACGCGGAAAACAGTCTGCCCGATAGCGGAAACATCCCCGTAAAGGTTGTCGTGACAGATTCTCGAAAACGTACTGCAACATATAATGCTAATCTTTCCGTAGCCGCGTATACCGCTCCATCTATCAACAATTTGGTTTATACCAGAGGGAGTTATACCAATAATGTCTGGAAAGAAAACATAAGTGGAGCAGACATCAAAGTTACGTTTACATTAACGATGACTCTGGCGGCTAACAAAGCAGACCTTACGGTGCAAGTTGATGGTGCGATAAACAAAATCGTATCCAACCAAACCTCCGGAACAAAAACCATCTATCTCACCGGCATCGGGACAGATACCACACGAAAATTATCCGTAAGTGCGCTTGATGCGTTGGGCACCAAATCTTCTAAAGAGATCGTTATCGCCACTGTAGAAGTACCTCTCAATATCAATTTTTCGCTGCCGGGAGTGTGTTTCGGAGGCATTGCCGAAAAGGAAAAGATTGTCCAGTCGAAATGGCCGATAGAGGTGGAGGGTAAAGTCAATGCCACAGATTTGCAGATAAATGGGACTTCTGTATCTGATTTAATTGAACAATCTGGTGGGTCTGGAATCATTGTCGATAGCGAATTGTCCAGCACGTCAACGAACCCTGTTCAGAACAAGGTCATCAAGGCCGCTTTAGATAATATGTCGAGCAATGTTGATTTTGTTGAAATAACAGCAGAAGAGATGCAAGCCATCTGGGATGCTAATTGAAAGGAGTAACGGTATGAGTGACAAAAAGTATGTCGGTGCAATTGCAGCGGCAAAGATTGTGACGCTTATCAAGGCCGCGCTTGGCAAGAAGCTGGACAAGTCCGGCGGGACGATCACTGGGAGTTTGGAAATCAACGGTGACGTGCATGCTGTTGGAGCCGTGCAGTCTGATCTTCTGCTGTCGGCACCAAGCGTTACTGTGCATAACGGTGCAGGAGAGTCTGTCCACATTAACTGCTCTGGGGATAACGCTGCTGGAATTTCCAGCTTGGGCAGCGACGGAAAATCGCACTATTCACGGTTCGCTGTTGGCACACCAACCGGCGACAATGACGCGGCCACAAAAGCGTATGTGGATAACCACGCTGCGGGGTACGAGGTCATTACCGTAACATCGACTAAAGTGTCCGATTTGGGCTATGACGCATCTGAAGGCGCGACTAAATACTCAGTGACCTTTGACGCGAGTTTCGATTCCATCCTTGCGAATCTTGCGGCAAACAAACCGATGAAATTCAATATTACAATCCCTGACAACACCGGTGGTTTTCCTCTGTCGTTCACAACTGGTTATGTGTCTGCTCTTGGTAACTCCATGTATGAGTTCACAGGGACACTCGCTGGCGCTCCTGTCGTACTAAGCATTGGCGGACTCGGCTCTGCGAGCGTTTATCTCTATGCGGATTATCTTCCTGAGCCGAACCCGGATGATTCCGATGATGGCAAGGCGCTTGTGGTCAACAAGCACAAGTGGGAAATGAAAAAAGTAGATGCTGTTACAGAAGTGGCTACAGAGGCTACAAACGGTTTAATGTCTGCTTCTGATAAGGAAAAGCTAAACGGCATTGCTACCGGGGCAACTAGAACAACGGTGGACAGACTCTTGCTCGATAATTCCGACAATCCAGTCTCAAATAGGGTGCTAAAAGCAGCGCTTGATGCAAAGGCTTACAAGACGGTGGCAACGGCAGAAGCAGACGGCCTTATGTCTGCATCTGACAAGAGCAAACTTGGTGGTATCGAGTTCGGGGCAAACAAAACCATCGTGGACGCGGCGCTGGATGCGTCCAGCATGAATTCAGTTCAGAACAAGGCCGTCAAGGCCGCGCTGGATAAAAAAGCGGACAAGACGGCGCTGGATACTAAGGCAGATACCACCGTTGCTACGGCCAGTGCAAATGGTCTGATGTCCGCTGCCGATAAGGAAAAACTGGACAGTATGTACGACATTGTCGCTACATCCACGGATGGAGAGACATTTGACATCACACCTGCACAGTTGCATGAAAAGCTGAAAGGTGTTCCAACCACCTGCGCAATCAAGGTTGTGGATACAATCATCCCGTTGCATCGAGTGCAGTTGCCGGGTGATGGGAGCACCAAGTATATTTTCCAAACCACAAAGGACAATGGATTTTGGGAACCCAATACAAGACTGGCGTATACTGCATCGGCTGGCGGTACATATGCGGGTACAATATGGGGAAAGTCCGAATATGATTTGCTTGCAAGCACTCCCGGCATCCTGAAATTCACTGGCGCTGCCGAGGCGCAGTTTAGCGGTTCAAAAGATGTGACCATAGACATCCCGACAGGAGAAGGCGCTGTTCGGTACGATGAAACGCAAAAACTGACATCCGATCAGAAGTTTCGCGCGAGCCAAAACATTGGGGCGGTCAGCCAAAAGCACGCGTTTATCGATGGCGTTGTAATGTTGCAGGCAATCGGGCATGATGACGGGGCAAGTGTTGTAAACATTACGCCAAGCGAAAAAAGCAACGACTACACGCTTACTCTTGATGGTGGGCCTGAAAACGTCCCTGTGTATGTAGCGGGCCTTGAAACCCCGACAGATGCACAGACTGACTGCGCGGCAAACGTGGCCTACGTCAAGGCAAAAGTTGCCGAAGTTGCCGCCAGCGGCGGCGTGGACGTGGATAATGCACTGTCGGCCACATCTACCAACCCCGTCCAAAACAAAGTCGTCAAGGCCGCACTGGACAAGAAAGCTGGTACCGCGGTGGCGACCACGTCCGCCAACGGCCTGATGTCCAAATTGGATAAAGCAAAGCTGGACGGCATCGAGAAGGGCGCAACAAATATCACCATTGACAGTGCCATGTCTGGGTCGTCAAACAACCCCGTCGCAAACCACGTCGTCAAGCAGTACGTCGACGACAAGGTGGCTGCTGGCAGTAACATCACCGTTGACGCGGAGCTGTCGGCTACATCGACCAATCCGGTACAAAACAAGGCCGTCAAATCGGCGATCGACGGGAAAGCCGATAAGACCGCTTTGAACGCCAAAATGGACAAGTCTGGCGGCACGTTTACCGGCAACGTTCATGGGAAGTATTTTTGCGGTACGTGGCTACAGTCCACAGAGGCTAGCGATCTGGGGCGTACACCGGGCAAGATCGCCGTGATGGACGACAGCGGCTGGGTGTACTATCGCACGCCCGCCGAACTGTTTGCCGATCTTGGGATTGCCAACGCAATCAAGTCCTATGTTGATACTGCAATCGTAGCAGCAATCAACAGCAGCTATTAAGGTGGTGAAACGATATGCCTACTAATGTGACACTTACAAACTATATGGCGAACGGTGGGAAAGGTTGGTTTCCGGCCACGCGCGGAAACTGCACGTGGCTCAACTCATCCATCACGCCCGGCGACGGGGCCACGTCCAGCGTTAAAATCACGCCGTCCGGCGCTGGAGAATGTACACTGACATCCGCAGCGCACAATCTGGTTGCATCGCACAAATACTATATCAGCTTCAAGGTGCGGTTCGCGTCGGCTACACAGGGCACTTGCGATTGGTATTGGCCGGTTGCCGAGCCTTGTGCAGCGCAAAACATGGCTTTTAATGCTGCGGCGGGAACGTGGGTGCGTCTGTCAGCGGTATTTGAGCGCACAAGTTTTAGAGATGGCAGCTACACTTGCCGCTTCGATTACAACAACAATAACGGAAAGAACACGCCGTTTTGGTTTACGTCGTGTATGTTGTTCGACTTGACTGCGGCGTTCGGTGCTGGTTTGGAGCCGAGCAAGGATTGGATGGACAAGCACGTGACGGCATTTGCGGATTCGCAGAAAGTTCAGTACATAGAAAACCTTGGCGAGTTGTTTGCGGGTATCTCCAGCGCAATCCAAACGAAAAGTGGCCAGTCGGGCAAAATCTTTGCGTGTGATTTTATAGATAAAATCCTCGCGCTGTGATGGAGGACGAGCAAATGGAAATCATCGAAGCATACGCAACGCAAAACAAGTGCTACCAGATTGGTACGCCGCTTAAACCGCGCGGCATCATGCTACATAGCATTGGGTGCCCGCAACCTAATGCATCCGTCATGGCGCGAAGTTACAATCAGTACAGGCCAAACGGCCAGTCTGTTTGCGTCCATGCTTTTGTGCAGCGGGATGGCAAAGTATATCAGACACTGCCGTGGACTGTTCAAGCGTGGCATTGTGGCGGGTCTGCAAATGGGACGCATATCGGCATCGAGATGACCGAGCCTGCATCTATCGTCTACACTGGTCATGGCGCTGAGTGGCGCGATCTCGACCCTACGGCGACCGAAACCCATGTCAGAGGTACTTACGCCGCAGCCGTGCCGCTTTTCGCGCAGCTTTGTGCCCAGTTTGACCTTGACCCCTTGGCTGACGGCGTGATTATCAGCCATGCAGAAGGACGTATGCGAGGTGTTGCTAGTCCCCATGCCGACCCCACGCATCTCTGGAACGCTTTTGGCCTGACGATGGATATGTTCAGGCGCGATGTTTATAAAGCAATGCACGGTACAGAAAAGGAGGAAGAAGATATGACAAGATACCACAGCATCGGCGAGATGCCAAGCTACTACCGCGATGAGGCGGCGCAGTTGGTGGACTCCGGCGCGTTGCAGGGTGACAACGGCGACCTTAATGTGTCAGAGGATATGATCCGAGGCGCGATTATCGGTATGCGCTACGCCGAGGCACGCAACCCGCGCTACTATAGCATCGACGACGTGCCCGTATGGGCACGTGATGAGACGCAGCGCCTGATCGAGCGCGGCGCATTGCAGGGCGACGGCAAGCACGAACTCAACGTCACGTATGACGCACTACAGGCAATGATCGTGTGCCAGCGGATGATTGACGCCGCTGCCGGGAAGTGAGGCGCGGCCGTGACTACATATCAGTGGCTTTGCCTGCTGGGCATCCCGTCGCTGCTGATCGCGGCGCTGCTGGGCATGATCCGGCATCTGGCGACGCAGATCAAGCATGACCGCGCGGACACTGCGGCGACCAAACTGGGCGTACAGGCCCTACTGCGGGCGCAGATGATTGCAGATTACAACAAATGGCATGATCGGGGTTACGCCCCGATTTATGCCCGACAGAATTTCGAGAATTGCTGGAAACAGTATCATGCGCTGGGAGTCAACGGCGTGATGGATGACATTCACAGCAAGTTCTTGCAGCTACCGACAGAAAATTGAAAGGGGTATACATATGGATTTTGGTATTGCATCTGTGGCGGCGATCACCGCTATCGCGTATCTGGTAGGCATGGCAGTTAAGGCCACTAATGTGGCAGACAAGTGGATTCCTATTATCTGCGGCGTGACCGGGCTGGTGCTCGGTGTGGTGGCATGGGTGATGGGAGTGACCGGTTATCCGGCCGATAACTGGCTGGACGCTGCGGCTGTCGGTATCGTTTCTGGCTGGGCGGCAACGGGACTTAATCAGTCGATCAAGCAACTAACGGATAAGTGATATTCATATAACAGCATCCCCGGAGGTTTCAGCTTCCGGGGATTTTTACACTTAATTGTACAAGGTGATAAAGGTGAGTAATCGGGTCAAAATCCCTATAACTTCTTCTTAGTACGCGCGTATAAGAGATAGTTTATAGGAAAAACGCTCGATTACTCACCTTTATCACCTAAATGCAAAAAAGACACTCTCTACCGATTAAGGTAAGGAGTGTCTTTTGGTTTGGACGAAGACCGTACCCCACACGATGTAGGGTTCGGATATGCGTCCAATGGTGGAGTATTACAGCTTGATGCATATAGCAGAGGAATGGGTGGAATGGGAATACCTG
>ENA-ORSB01001047-ORSB01001047.1-human-gut-metagenome-genome-assembly--contig:-NODE-1047-length-28165-cov-5.615510_pt1 | contig 28165 bp, 18 predicted proteins | sample MGYA00242180_ERZ509144 | MGnify/ENA primary metagenome ERZ509144 (study PRJEB26280, sample SAMEA2338661) | human gut metagenome | biome: human gut; feature: human-associated habitat; material: faeces...
AGCAATATCAATTGATCAAAAAACAACATCAAAAAATCCTCGTTCAACAGTAGGAACAGTTACAGAAATATATGATTACATACGTTTATTATATGCACGTATTGGTGTTCCATATTGCCCAAATTGTGGTAAAAAAATTGAAAAACAATCAATTGACCAAATTGTTGATAATATTATGGAACTTGAGGAAGGCACGAAAATTCAGATATTGGCACCGGTTGTTAGAAGTAGAAAAGGTGAATTCGTTAAGCAATTAGAAGGATACCAAAAAGATGGATTTGTAAGAGCAAGAATTGATGGTGAAGTTTATGATTTATCAGACGAAATTAAATTAGACAAAAATAAAAAACATGAAATTGAATTAGTTGTAGATAGACTAGTTGTAAAACCAGAAATAAGAAGTAGGCTTACAGAGTCTGTTGAAATTGCTTTGAAACATGCTGATAATTTGGTGTTAGTAAATGTTATAACAAAAGAAGAAAATAAAGAAGCCGCTAAATAAAACGGCGTAAAAAAAGGACTGCCAAACGGCAGTCCTTTTGTATTTTTATAGCAGCCCGCGCAGTTTGTCCAGTGCTTTTAATCGGTGCTTGGTGACATTGCGCACACTGCAGCCTAAACGTTTTGCTGCTTCGGAAGGTTTCAGCTCCTGTGCGAACAGCAGCATCATCACCTGCCGCTGGTCGGGGTTCAGCTGACGCAGAGCTTCCTGCAGATCCAGCGACAGTAAAAGCCGGGCCAGCTCGTCCAGGCTGCCGTCAGCATCACGGCAGGCCTCCAGCAGTTCGGTCCCGGCGGCGCTTTCAGTATCTACCTGCGCTTCGTTTTCCCAGATCTGACCCTGCTTCTGCATGGCGTCAAAAAGGGCAAAATGCACCTTACAGCGCGCCAGCCCTGGCCAGTTGGCAAAATCGGCGCCGTCATATTTCAAAATCAGTTCGATCAGGGCCAGCACGGCGATACCTTCGGCATCTTTACCCAGCGACCGGTAAAACATTTCGCGGTGGGCCTCGCTTTTTAAAAGCGGACTGAAATCTTCGCATAGCTGCAGCAGTGCCTGTCTGTCGCCGCTTTGCGCGGCGGTTATCAGCAGCTGCAGGCGGCTGGGAGGTGTCTGGTCGTTTGTATTGTTTGGAGTATTAATATTTTTTATGATGATCAAATCCCTTGGTTTTATGATGGCAGGCCATACTGTAAAGCGTTATGCATAACAGTTGCTAGTGTACGCCTGTTTTTTAAAAAAGTAAATAGCAAAATATCCCTTCCAGCCTGTTAGCCCCTATCTCTAAGATAGGGGCTAAATTTTTTTGCGGCTGGCCGTTGGGGTGCAGGATAAGCAGGAAAAAATTAGATATCGGGTCTTAGCTGAAAGAGCTTTTGCTGCGTTTGGTAAAACAGCAAAAGTAAGATACCGCCTTTAAGGGTCGTAAAGCAGAAACCTGAAAAATTTTAAAAAAATTTTTCCATCGCTTGCCCAACCTTTGAAACCAAGACGTCAAGCCGTTTACAAAGGATTGGCGGCGCCAAGCGTATCGCGGCGAAAAACAAAAATGTACAGAAAGCACTTCTCGCGTCTTGTGGGGGGTACATAGGTGTTATAATAACAAAGGGCATTGCTATATGTTCAAAAAAATAAAAATATAGTTTTAAAATATTTGCTCTGATAATTTAAAACTATATTTTTAAGTGCTTTTTATTTGCTTGTATAAAATACAGGGGGTGGAACATGTACGACGAAAAATGCCTGCATCAGATCGGCGGCAACGTCAAATCCCTGCGCGGCGTCTGCCATATCACCCAGCAGGACCTGGCGGCTCGCATCGGCATCAGCCAGACGCACCTGTGCAATCTTGAGCATGACCATGCCCGGATCAGCATGAAGCTGCTGCTGCGTATCGCCAATACGCTGGGGTGCGCTCTGGAAGTACTGCTGGACACAAAAGCGGCGGTGGCCTGGGGCGAAAACAGGGACGAGCCGGAAATGGAAGCGGTTGAGGAAGAAGAAGAAGCAAGCTATTCGCTGGAAGAAGTGCGCCTGCTGCTGCAAATACTGCAGCCCCGCAAAAGCGCGTCCGGTTTAAAAAGGTAAAAGCGATGAATAAGGGAGATGGACGAAGTGAGTAAAAGGGAGATACGTGCCAAAAGACTGGTGGCGGCAGTACTGCTGGCGATCAGTGTGCAGATGTGGTCTGCGCCGCCGCTGTGGGCGGCGGAAGCGTCAGTGCAGACGGAAACGTCGGCGGCCGGGGAAGCAAAAGAAACAAAGGACGCAAAGGACGCAAAAGCAGCGGACAGCGAAACCGGCGGTGAAGCGGACGCCGGGAAAGAAGAAACTGTCGTTGTGCCGGTCATCGGCTACAGTACGCGCTCGGCCGCAGGCAGCGACTACGGCGTCATGCCGCTGGCTGATATGGCTGTTGATGGCGCGCTGACAGGGGTAACCGGTATCAACGATGCAAAATTTTACGCAGATACTCATGATTTGCTTTTGGGATATGATGCTAAATCTCAAGGTACAGGTACTGTTGCTCTTGGGTCTGATGCTAACGCTGGCGGTCAATATAGCACGGCAATAGGTGCTAGTGCAAGTGCGACGGCTGAGAATAGTAGTGCGCTGGGGATGTATGCCAGAGCTGGATTTAAAGATAGTGTTGCGATTGGATTTAGTTCTAATGCGACGGCTGACAATATGGTAAGTTTTGGCGTCACTGAAAATGGCGGTAGCACTTGGACTACCCGCCGCAGTTTAGAGGGTATTGCTAATATCGATATGGAAGGCGCGCTGACAGGGGTAACCGGTATCAACGGTTCAGAGCTTGTTGTTGATAAAGTCAATAATAATTTCTTTATTGGAACAACAGAATATGATGATTTTGATAAAAAATCTAAAAACAGGGCTGTCATAGGTCTTGGCATATTAGCCGATCCATATGATAATATCAGTGTTTTTGGTACTTCTGCTGAAGGTCGTGGTGAGTCAGCCAGTGCTTTTGGTTATGACGCTAGTGCTGATGAATTTGCCAGTGTTTTTGGTTCTGGTGCTAATGCCGCTTCAAATGGCAGTGCTTTTGGTTATAATGCAGAAGCTGTAGAGCAATATACCAGTGCTTTTGGTTCTGGTGCTGTAGCTGGAGACAATCATGCCATTGCTGTTGGTTATAGTGCGAAGTCTGCAGGGACTTATTCTATTGCTGTTGGTTCGGAAGCGATAGTCGAAGTTGATAGAGGTATCGCAATAGGTGCTTTTGCCCATATAGAAAAATACGGAGGTTATCAGGAGTCTGGTAATATTGCTATTGGTACTGAGGCGCATACGAAAGCTCAATATAGTATGGCTATTGGTGATCGTGCAGATTCAACGTTTAAAAACAGTATTGCTATCGGTGCAAGTAGTAATACGACAGCGGAAAATCAGGTATCTTTCGGGACAGGAAGCGTTAACACTGTTAATGGAAATGAAGTAATCACCTGGGATAAACGCCGCAGTCTGGCTGGCATCAGCGATATCGATATGGAAGGTGCGCTGACAGGTGTAACAAGTATTAACGGTAGTGTGCTGGCAGCTATGAATGAAGATGTGACTAACAAAAGCCTTGCTATTGGCGCCGGGGCTGTTTTTATGGATCCTGACTCGTCAGTAACAACAATTTCTAAAAATGCCATTGCCATAGGTAATGGTACAAAAGTGTTGGGTGATGGCTCGCTTGCTATCGGTTATTATGCTTATCAGCGTGTAGGGGCTTATGCCGGTGGTATAGAAAGTATTGCTATTAACGGTTGGGTTTCTTTGGAGGCAAACTACAATATAGCAATCGGCGGTTCTGTAGTAGATGCCGACAATGTTGTCGCTATCGGCTATAATGCAGCGTCGGATTCTTCTAATGCTGTAGCAATTGGTAGCAATACTTATGCTAGTTATGATGGTACTGCTTTGGGGTATGCTGCGCAGGGAACTTACCACAACGCTGTTGCTATTGGTGCATATAGCGGAACGACAGAGGAAAATCAGGTATCCTTTGGTCATAAGGCTGGCGATCGCAACTATGCAGATGGCAGTGACTACAGTGACGACCTGTTCCGCAGTCTGGTAAATGTTGCCGATATTGAAATGCACGGTGCTTTGACAGGCGTTACAGGTATCGACGGTGTAACCGTCAGCGGCACGGATGCCAGCACGGGGCTGACCGTGGGCGGCAATGCCGTGATCGGCAAAACTGATACGCCGTTCAGCAGTACGGGCTTTGCAGTTGCTAAAGACGGCGCTGTGACTGCCAAAACTGTCAACGGAGCGACGATAACAGGTACTGGTTTTAATGGTGTAACGCTTAGTACGGACGGCAAAGTCAACGGCGCGGTTATCACCAGTAACAGCTTTAATGGTGTGACGCTGGAAAAAGGCGCCGACAGTCACTATAAAGTTGGCGGCGTCGACGTAACGAAAATGCAGACTGACGTTGCAGGCAAAGCGGATGCGGCGACAGTAACGGCTCTGGATACAAGGGTCGGCAAGTCGGAAACGGATATCGGCACCTTAAAGACAACAGTCGGCGACAGCAGTAAAGGCTTGGTCAAAGATACTGCCGACTTGAAAGCGGCGGTCGGTGACAGCAGTAAGGGTTTGGTGAAACAGGTAAGTGATGTCGATACTGCTTATAAAGCGGCAGATACTGTTCTGCAGGGCAGGGCAAAGACACTGGAGGACAAAACGGCAGGCATCAGCCGTAGCGGCAGTACTACTACACTGGAAACAAACACCAGTGTCAGCAGCAGCGGTATAACAACGAATAAAGCAACGGTCAGCGGTGCGACAGCTACAACGCTGGAAAACGGCAAGCTGACGGTGGGCGCAGCCACAGTACAGAATACGGGTTTTGCAGTGGGTAGCAGCAGTTTGAATAATGGCAGTCTGACGGTAGACGGTAATAATAAACTGACGACAGCAGGACTGACGGCCAGTAAAGTAACTGTAGGAGCTGTAACAGTGAGCGGCGGCAAAGTGAGCGGACTGACGGACGCGGCTTTGAGTGTTGTCAGTACGGAAGCTGTAACAGGAAAGCAGCTGAACGCGACCAATACGACGGTCAGTGCTTTGGATACTGCTTACAAAGCAGCGGATACGCAGATACGGACTGATTTTGCGGCAGCGGATACGACTTTGCAAAATAATATCGATGCAAAAGTGGCACAGGCTGCCTATGATACGAAAATGAGCGCTTTGGACAACGCCGATAATGCTTTGAGTGGCAGAGCTACAGCTTTGGAAACAAAGACTGCAAAATTCAATACTGCCGGCGATAACCTGACGGGGATGGCGAATATTACCAGTACGGCGGCGACTTTGGGCGGCGTTGGCTTTGCTTCTGCGGGGGTTATGACAGGAGTTGCCAGCATTGACGGTATTGCTATCGACGCCAGCCGTAACCTGTCCAATGCCGGTACTTATAACGGCGTGACAGTTGCGGCGGCAGGTATCAGCGGCACCAGCGTATTTAACGGTGCTGCGATAACCAATAACAGCTTCAATGGCGTAACATTGGAAAAAGGCGCCGACAATCACTATAAAGTGGGCGGCGTGGATGTGAGCGCGCTGAAAACTACTGTTGACAGCATCAGTGCTGACGGCGTTGGCACTGCTGATACGGCAGGTATCAAACGTGATACGACAGGTACGGCAACGACTACTATCGAAACCAATACGGCGATCAGCAGCAGCGGTATAACAACGAATAAAGCAACGGTCAGCGGTGCGACAGCTACAACGCTGGAAAACGGCAAGCTGACGGTGGGCGCAGCCACAGTACAGAATACGGGTTTTGCAGTGGGTAGCAGCAGTTTGAATAATGGCAGTCTGACGGTAGACGGTAATAATAAACTGACGACAGCAGGACTGACGGCCAGTAAAGTAACTGTAGGAGCTGTAACAGTGAGCGGCGGCAAAGTGAGCGGACTGACGGACGCGGCTTTGAGTGTTGTCAGTACGGAAGCTGTAACAGGAAAGCAGCTGAACGCGACCAATACGACGGTCAGTGCTTTGGATACTGCTTACAAAGCAGCGGATACGCAGATACGGACTGATTTTGCGGCAGCGGATACGACTTTGCAAAATAATATCGATGCAAAAGTGGCACAGGCTGCCTATGATACGAAAATGAGCGCTTTGGACAGCGCCGATACTGCTTTAGGCAGCAGGGCAGCAGCTTTGGAAACGGCGGTCAATGACAGCACTACAGGGTTGGCGGCAGTCAATGCCAAAGTAGGCGCTTTGGACACTGCTTATCAGGCAGCGGATACGCAGATACGGACTGATTTTGCGGCAGCAGATACGGCTTTAAAAACAGAGCTGAATACTGCCATTGATGAAAAAGCTAAGAAAGCGACCGATTTAGCAGGTTATGGTATTACTGATGCTTATACAAAAACTGCTGCTGATGAAAAAATAACTGCGGCAACTGCCGATATGGCAACTAAAACGCAGGTAACGGCAGATATCGGAATAGCTAAAACAGCGCTTGAAAGCGCTTATCAGGCAGCAGATACTGCTTTGAGCGACAGAGCGGCAGCCTTGGAAACAGCCGCTACAGGTATGAGTTATGACGCTGGCAAGAATACTACCACCTTTACTGGCGGCGTGACGGCGACTTTACTGACGGCAGGAGAGTTTAAAGTCGGCGCAACAGGCTTCGGCTTTGGCAGTGACGGCGCTTTAACGGCTAAAACTGTCAACGGTATAGAGATCAAAAAAGACGAGTCGAAAGTAATGGTAGGCGGCATCGACCTGACGGCGCTGAGCAATGGTGATGTAGTTACCGATAATACCAAAGGCATCGGACGGAATCAGGATACGGCAACGACTACTATCGAAACCAATACGGCGATCAGCAGCAGCGGCATCACTACTAATGCCGTAACTGCCAGCGGTACGGTAAAAGCAGGTGAATTTGTAGAAGGAAGCCAAAAACTTTCTGATAAATATGCCGCTAAAACAGCGCTGGCTGATTATACGACTACTACAGATATGAATACGAAGTTCGCTGATTACGCAACTACTACAGCAGTAGACACCAAACTTGCTGATTACGCTAAGAGCGACAGCGTTTACAGCAAAGCAGCGGCGGATACGGCCTTTGCTAAAGCAGGTGACGTCGATACTTTAAAAACAACAGTTGGTGACGCTGATGGCGGTCTGGTAAAAGATGTTACGGAGCTGCAAAGCGGCAAGGCAGATAACGCGACTACGCTGGCCGGTTACGGCATTGCTGACGCGTATACGCAAACCGAAATCAATGAGAAGATCGTTGAAGCAACGAAGGATCTGGCGACCAGCGCGACCGTAACAGATATTCAAAGCGGGCTGGAGGAAGTGACTGGCAAAACGGCAGGGCTGAGTTATGATACTGCTTCCGGAAGCAGTAAGTTCAGCGGCAGCGTGGTTATTGGCAATGAGGGTGCTAAAACCCATACTCAAATCACAGATGATGCGATTATTTTCGGTGAGGGCACTGATAAGCAGGTCACAGTAGATGCCAGCGGTATCCACGTAGGTAAAAAAGCGGCCGGCGGCATTGCTTTATATGCCGATGCTGACGGTACGCATATCGATCACACCAGTCTGGTAACAGGCTCGGTAACGGCGGACAATCTGAACGGCGTCGCTATCAGCGGCAACGCAACTGACGGTTTGAGTGTAGGCGGCGTCAGTATCAAAGCATTGTCGGAACGTCTGGACAGCCTGGAACAGGATGGCGTGGCTACCGCCGACATGGGCGGCATCAAACGCACTGACGTTGTAGAAAACAGCGGCAAAACAATAATCGAAGACACAACCAGTTTTACTAAAGACGGCTTGAAAACAGCGAACCTGGAAGCGGCGACGGCTGCTCTCGGCGGCGTAAATTTTGCCGCAGGCGCAGTGACAGGCGTCAGCAGCAGCAGCGATACCAGCACAGCCAAATTCAGCGTTGCCCCTAACGGCAACCTGAGCAGCAAAGCTGGCGACTACGGTTTCAGCAATACCTCGGCAGACGGCGCCAAATTTACCCACAGCGGTGATACGGTTTACGGCACAGGCAGTCAGCTGGATACTACGATCCAGGGCAATAAGGTGACTACCGGCAGGATAGATACGGACGAGTTATACGTAGACGGTAATAAGGTAACTGTAGCCGGAGGTACTATCAGCCAGACTGACGCCGTAAACAACCATTTGAGCGGTGCTGATGCCGACGGGAATACAGTGACTAATGACTTTAAGACCAGTGCTGTGAACGGAACGACACAGGCGGCTGAGAAAACCTCGGCTGACGGTAAGGAAAGCACCAAGACCGTCAATAATACCTCGGCAGGCGGTACCGGCGTGACGACCAGCAAAACCACGACCGACAGCAAAGACAATGTGACGGTGAAGGAAAGCAGCTTCGGCACGAATGAAAAAGGTATGACGCTGAGCACGAGCAATAAGGTAACTGACAAAGACGGAAAGGTTACTAAAGACACCAGCGGCACGACTACGATGACCGGCGACAGTATCAGCGTCAGCAAAACAACGACGACTACGGAAAAAGACGCTGATGGCAACGAGAAAGAAGTCACCAAGACCAGCGGCACCACGATCGGCAGCGGCGAAGTGACCTTGAAACGCGAGGACGGCAGCACGATAGAAGTAGGCAGCGCCATTGAAGGTATGCAGAGTGATATGCGAGAGCTGGACGGCAGGGTCAACCGTATGGGAGTCGAGATCAAGGAAGTGGGCGCACTGAGCGCCGCTTTGGCAGGTCTGCATCCGCAGCCTGAAAACGCCAACAGCCGTGCGGATTTCGCAATGGCGATGGGCAGTTATGAGGGCAAGCAGGCGCTGGCAGTAGGCGGGTTCTATCGCCCTGACAAACGGACGATGCTGAGTATCGGGGCATCGACGACCAGCAGCAAGCATATGATGAATATGGGTATCAGCATAGCGCTGGACAGGCTGCCGGAAGCAGAGCGCAGGGCGAAGGAAGCGGCCAAAGCTGCTGGCGTTGAGCAGGAAACACTGAACAGGGTGCTGGAGCGTCTGGCGGCTTTGGAGCAGGATAACAGGCGTTTGCAGGCTGATAATGAAAAGCGTGATGTTGCTTATGAGAAACTGGCTGCTGATTATACGCAGCTGAAAGAAAAATATATAGAAGAAACTGCTGACAGGCAGCAGCCTGAACAAGCTGAGGCTGAAGAATAAATGTTGGGGGTTGGATGGTAATGAAAAAGACAGTAATCTTATTGATATTAACTCTGATGATGGTGGTGAGTGGTATGTGTTATGCGGCAGGAGATGGCAGTGACTTGAACAGGCAGCAGAAGGTGGCCGATAAGTTTATGGCAGTACTCAGCGGCGATGCTGCGGCTGTAACGCAGCTGCAGGTAGATATGGTGCCGGAGCTGGCAGAGAAGATGACGGCGGCTAATTTTGCCGCTTTGCAAAAGCAGCTGAAGGAACAGTTTGGTATTCAGAAATCGGTGCGTTTTGCGGTTTATGAGCGGTTCGACCAGGGCGACCGCCTGACGTATCTTGTAGGCTACAGCAGGCAGCAGGCTGTGCGCGCGGTATATGGTTTCGATAAAAACGGTAAGCTGAGCGAATTCGTTTTTGTACCGCTGGAAGTAAAGGCGGCCCAGAAATAAAAATCAATAAAACCCAATAAAAAAGGCCGGACTGTTAAGTCCGGCCTTTTTATATAGATAAGGTCTGTTACCAGGTGAACCAGGTATAGATGCTGAAGACTGTCAGCAGCATGACTTCTAAAATAAACATCGGTTTGAGGGTCTTGAAGAAGTCGGCTTTAAAATAATCCAGGGTGACGATAAAACACATATGTGTCGGCGTCAGCATTTGTCCGGCTACGCCGAAGGCCATGGCCACGCCTGCCAGGTTCAGGTCGCCGGGCGACAGGGCTGCTACGATGGGCATAACGATCGCTACATGACCCTGTGACAGACCTGTCAGGATGCCGATAATAAAGGAGATAGCTGCGATAATGACAGGTACGGGCAGCGGTGAGGATTTAAAATCTTCCACGATGGTATGCAGAACGTTGGTATCGGTCAGGATCTGGATAAAATAGAGGATGCACAAAACGTTCATCAGCATTTTCCAGTCGCAGGCGCCGGTAAAAACTTCTTTGATGTTCAGGACGCGGCTTGTCATACGCAGGACCGGGATCATGGCGAAGGTGACCAGAGCCATAGCGGTGGAGGCGTTAAGGTCGCAGAAAACTACCAGCAGGAAGTTGATTACGACCGGGGAAAGCGACAGTACCAGGTTCATAATGTCCTGACGGCGTTCGGCCGGATCGACATCTACATTGCTGTTAGCGGGCATATCCAGCGGACGGATGAGCACCAGCCAGCCCAGGGCAAATGCCAGCAGGGTCAGCCAGCACAGGTGGGCGATAAAGTCGCTGAAGGCAACGCCGGCGATGCTGCAGGCCATGATCATGCCGGGTATGATGGGACTGGAAAATTCAAAGATATGCCGGAACCAGAAATTGATGGCGGCTTTATGTTCTTTGGTAAGGTCTGTATTGCGGCTGGCTGCTTCGACGATGGGCGCAGAAAAACGTGCGCCGCCCAGCGAAGGCAGCAGGCCGAGAAAAGCTGGCATAATGGCCAGTGTAAATTTTTCGCTGGCAAATAAGCGCTGCAGGGCGCGGATCATTCCGTCTAAAGCGCCGCTGGTACGCAGCTCGATTTCCAGGCACATGACAAAATAGAGCGCCAGGATCAGGTCGTAGGTGCGCTGCATGGTAAGCGTGGTGGTGAAGGCGCTGACCAGATAATGGAACTGAGGGGCTACTAAAGCCCAGATCAGCAGGCCGCCTGCCAGGATCGCCGGACCGATGGGGATGTGTCGGCGCAGCAGGATGATGATCAGCAGCATTGCTAAAGCGATCACGAGAAAAATATTCATTTTAAAACCTTCTCACTCTCAAATAATATATCTATTATACAAAGAATGCAGAGAAATTTCCATATTCGGCTGAAAAAAGGTATAATAAAAGAAAATATACTTCTGGAGGTGTACTATGTATATCAGTCGCTTATGTTTGCAGAATTACCGCTGTTATGATAATTTTGAGATAGATTTCAACAAAGAACTGACTGTTATCGTAGCTGAAAACGGTAAGGGCAAAACAGCTATTTTAGATGCGGTCGCTGTAGCTTTAGGGCCTTATCTGGCGTGCTTTGACGGTGTTAAGGCCAACCAGATCAGTGATACGGACGTACGCCAGACCAAAGATACTGTAGGCAGGACTTTGGAGCATGTGCTGCGGATGAAAAGTCAGTATCCCGTTGTGATCGGGGCAGAAGGCGTTGTTGACGGCGAAAAGATCACCTGGAAAAGAGAATTGAAGGCGGCCGGGGGGCGGACGACGATCCTGAATGCGAAGGCTTTGAGCGAGTATGGGCGGCATATGGTCAAGGCGCTGCGGGAGGTCAACGACAGTAAAATAATTTTGCCGGTCATGGCTTATTATGGTACCAGCAGGATGTGGAAGGATAATAAGCTGTTCGAGCTGCGCAAAGATATCAGTCTGGAGCGCGGCAGCGGCTACGTCGATTGTATGGAGCCTTCGTCATCATATAATACTTTTGGGCAGTGGTTCAAATATGCGGCGATGAGCGCGATGGAATTTGACCGTTATCTGGCCGAGAGCGGTAAAAAGGATGAAAAGAATCCGTATACGGAAGTGCTGAAGGCTGTGCGTCAGGCGATCATTACCTGTATTGGCAGTATGGGCTGGACGGATATAGATTACAGCTTTGCTTTTCAAAATCTGATCATTATGCATGAAACGATGGGTGTATTGCCGCTGGAGGCTTTGAGTGACGGTACCCGCAGCGTGATCAGTATGGCGGCAGATCTTGCGTACCGGATGGTGCGGCTGAATCCTGACCTTGGAGCCATGGCGGCTCTTGAAACGCCGGGCATCGTACTGATCGACGAAGTCGATATGCATTTGCATCCTTCCTGGCAGCAGGCGGTAGTTTATGATGTGCGGAAGGCGTTTCCCAACGTACAGTTTATTGTGACGACTCACAGTCCGCAGGTTCTGAGCACGGTTCCGGCTGAGGCTATCCGTATCCTGCGCTGGGACAATAATCTGATCAATATCGATAAACCTGCCTTTTCTTTAGGCGCTGAAAGCTTTCAGCTGCTCAAGGATATTCAGAATGTCGACACGCGCCCGCAGGCATTGCCGATCGTGAAGGATCTGTACAGGTATCTGATGCTTGTGAGCGAGGATAAATGGGATACGGACGAGGCCAGGGAGCTGCGCAAACGTCTGGACGAATGGTCTAAAGGGTGTGAACCGGCTTTGGTCCGTGCTGATACGGAAATCAGGATGAAGTCTTTCAGGAGGAAGAAAAAATGAAACGGGTGTACAAATCTCCGGCTACACCCGAGCGCCTGCGCAGTTATGTGAAGGCGTTTCCGGACGAAACCTGGGAGCATTTCCGCCGGCGCAACCGCAGGGGCTACCGCGAAGTAAAGCAGCAGCTGCTGCAGGATCAGCACGGTTTATGCGCGTATTGTGAGATCAGTATCAAGCTGGCTGAGTTTGAGGACAATGTTGATGATTTCAGGGTGGAGCATTTCTTCCCCAAAGTAGCTACACAGCTTGAAAAACACAATTATCACCTGGACTGGCATAATCTGCTTGGTGTTTGCCATGGCGGCAGCCAGCCCTATGTGTCGGACCCTGAATGGCGTTATTCCAGCAGGAAGAATGACCGGAGCTGTGATGTACCAAAGGGCGGGAAACCGATTTCCGAGCGGATACTGAACCCACTGAAGATACCGGCGTCAGTCAGGCTGTTTCGTTATCAGGAGCATACCGGTAAGATGATCGTTGACGAAAGTTCCTGTCCGAAAAAACTGCAGGCCAAGGCGCGCAATACGATCCGCGAGCTGAATCTGAACGCGCCGCGGCTGCAGCGGATGAGACTGGCGCTGATCAGGATACTGGAGGACGAGATAAACAGTGCTTTGGCTGGCGGAGCGGTGCTGGAGGAGTTTTTGCCGCTGCTGGCGGAAAGTATCCTGCTGCCGGATGAAGATGGCAATTATCAGCCGTTTTTTTCAGTGGCGCGCTGGTATCTGGGTGAATTTGCCGAGGATATTTTAAGGGAAAATAATTATGCGATGTAACGCACTCCTGCTTAAAAATAACTTTTTAAGCAGGAGTTTTTTTGTGGAGGTAGAAAGTAATAATTATCATGTTTTCAGATAATTGCAGAAAGATATAGGGGAGCGGAGAAATATGGAATTAACTAAGAAAGCGTTTAAAGCGTATGATGTGCGCGGCGTTGTGCCGACAGAGGTCAATGCGGAGATGGCTTATCGGGTAGGGCGCGTTTTTGCGGCGATGTTTGCAGCTGAAAAAGTTGTGGTCGGGCATGATATACGCTTGAGCGGGCGCGAGCTGGTCGATGCTTTGACGGAAGGGCTGCGGCACGGCGGCAGTGATGTGATCGATATCGGGCAGTGCGGTACGGAGATGATTTATTTCGCGACGGCACATCTGGACGCTGACGGGGGGATCATGGTAACGGCCAGTCACAATCCGGCCGAGTATAACGGGATGAAGCTCGTGCGCCGAGGAGCCAGACCGATCTCGGCCGATACGGGACTGATGGAGATCGCTGATATGGTGGTCGACAGTAAGGATTTTCCTCATGTCAAGGTGCCGGGCAAGACGGAGGGTGCTGTAAGACGTTATGATATCATGCCGGAATATATCGAGCATTTGCTGGGATATATCGACATCAAGGCGCTGAAACCGCTGAAGATAGTGGCTAACCCTGGGAACGGCGGCGCCGGTCCGGTCTTGAACGAGCTGGCCAAATATCTGCCTTTTGAATTTATCAAGATCAATGAAATACCTGACGGGACTTTCCCGAACGGGGTGCCTAATCCGCTTTTGGTACCAAATCGCGAGGCTACGGCAAAACTGGTGCGCGAATATCAGGCTGATCTGGGCGTGGCCTGGGACGGCGATTTTGACCGCTGCTTTTTGTTTGATGAAAAAGCCGAATTTATTGAAGGCTATTATATAGTCGGTTTGCTGGCAGAGGTATTTCTGCGCAAGCAGCCGGGCGCCAAGATCATGTATGACCCGCGTCTGACCTGGAACACGCAGGAGGTTGTGGATGCGGCTGGCGGTGTTGCTGTGCGCTGCAAGAGCGGGCATGCCTTTATGAAGGAATGTATGCGTGCCAATGAGGTGCTGTACGGCGGCGAAATGTCGGCACATCATTATTTTAAAGATTTTTCCTACTGTGACAGCGGCATGATACCCTGGTTGTTGGTGGCGGAGCTGTTATGCACCAGCGGTAAAACTTTGTCGGAGCTGGTCGAAGCACGGATGGAAAAATTTCCCTGCAGCGGCGAGATCAACCGCAAGGTTGAAGATTCAGCGGCCGTACTGGCGGCGATCGAGGCTGAATATGCGCCCGGCGGTCAGGTTGATAAGCTGGACGGGCTGAGCATTGATTATGCCGAATGGCGTTTCAATGTGCGTGTTTCCAATACAGAGCCGGTGATGCGTCTGAATGTTGAGACCAGAGGCGATAAAAAGCTGCTGGCTGAAAAAACAGCGGAACTGCTGGAACTGATCGGCGGCGAAGAAGCCTGACAGAGCCCGCGTCTGATCGGTGCTTGCGGCAATCAAGGTAAGTGTTTATCTAAAAATTTATTTCCTGTTCAAGTGGAGAAAGAGTGATACAGATGACTGCAATCAAACAAGTACGCAAGGCTGTTATTCCGGCGGCCGGATTAGGCACGCGTTTTCTGCCTGCTACTAAAGCTACACCGAAGGAGATGCTGCCGATCGTTGATAAGCCGACGATCCAGTATATTATTGAAGAAGCGCTTGCTTCGGGAATAGAAGATATTCTGATCATTACCGGGCGCAGCAAACGTGCTATCGAGGATCATTTTGACCGCAGTATCGAACTGGAATTGAACCTTGCGGCCGGCGGTAAAGCGCAGGAGCTGGAGATGGTCAAAAAGATCTCTGATATCCGGATCCACTATATCCGCCAGAAAGAGCCGCGCGGATTGGGGCATGCTATTTTATGCGCGAAGCAGTTTATCGGCGATGAGCCTTTTGCGGTGCTTTTGGGCGACGATGTAGTAGACGGTGAAGTACCGGCACTGAAACAGCTGATGGATGTTTATGATAAAACCGGGGCCAGTGTTTTGGGTGTACAGGAGGTGCCGCAGGAAAAGGTATCGTTTTATGGTATCGTAGCGTCCGAGCCTACGGCCGAACCGCGCACCTTTACGGTCAGCGATATGGTCGAGAAACCGGGCGTTGAGGAAGCGCCTTCGCGGCTGGCTGTTTTGGGGCGTTATATCATCAATCCCGAGGTGTTCCCGATCCTGGAGGCTACCAAGCCGGGACGCGGTAATGAGATCCAGCTGACGGACGCATTGAAGGAGCTGGCTAAACTGCAGAAGATGTATGCTTATAATTTTGAAGGACGTCGTTATGATGTCGGCGATAAACAGGGCTTTTTGGAGGCGACGGTGGAAATGGCGCTGAAGCGTCCTGATCTGAAGGATAAGTTTTTAGCATATTTACAGACTATTGTCAGTAAGAACTAAGGAGATTGAATGATGAATGTTCTGGTTACCGGCGGTGCCGGTTATATTGGTTCACATGTAGTTGAAGAATTGCAGAAAAACGGTTTCACACCGATCGTTTACGATAATCTTTCCACAGGCCATGCGGCGGCAGTGCCTGAAGAGGTGCAGCTGGTGGAGGGCGATATCCATGATGTTGCTTTTTTGAAGCATATCATGGCCCAGTTTGAGATCGACGCGGTCATTCATTTTGCTGCCAGCAGTCTGGTCGGCGAATCGATGGAAAATCCTTCCAAGTATTATTTTAATAATGTGGAGGGGTCGCTGCATCTTTTGGAAGCAATGAAAGGCGCCGGCGTAGATTATATCGTTTTTTCGTCGACGGCGGCAGTATACGGAGAGCCTGAGAGCGTTCCCATTAAAGAGGACAGCTGTCTGAACCCGACTAATGTTTACGGCCGCACGAAGCTGATGATCGAAAAAATGCTGGCTGATTATGATATGGCTTATGAGATGCGTTATGTGGCGCTGCGTTATTTTAACGCCGCAGGAGCTTCGCCGAGCCGTGATATCGGCGAAGACCATGATCCTGAATCGCATTTGATCCCGCTGGTTTTAAAAACTGCGCAGGGCGTACGCAGGCAGGTTGCCATCTATGGTACTGATTATGCTACTGCAGACGGTACCTGTGTGCGTGATTATGTTCATGTCTGCGACCTGGCAACGGCACATGTTCTGGCACTCAAGCATCTGCTGGCTGGAGGAGCGAGCCGCGTGTATAATCTGGGCAGTGAAAATGGTTTCAGCGTGCGCGAGATCATCGATGCTGCTAAAAAGATTACGGGGATAGACTTTACTGTGGTGGAAGAAAGCCGCCGCAGCGGCGATCCGGCTGTGCTGATCGCTTCTTCGGAGAAGATCAGGGACGAGCTGGGCTGGGTGCCTAAGTGCAGTACTGTCAATGAAGTTATCAGTACGGCCTGGAAATGGCATAAGGGACACCCGCAGGGCTATGAAGGCTGAAAATGTAAGACTGGTTTGCCTGGGCAGCCGGTCTTTTTGCTTTCAAGCCGTTTTTTTGTTAAAATAAGAGTTCAGGAAGAAGAAAACAGAGGACGAAAAAATGCAGCTTGTTGTAGATAAAATTGCCAGGAGTTTTGGCATTAATGAAATATTTAAGGATATCAGCTTTATGATCGATAAAGGTGAAAAAATTGGGCTGGTAGGCGTAAATGGCAGCGGCAAAACAACGCTGCTGCGCTGTCTTTTGGCTCCGGAAACGGTTGACGGCGGCGTGGTGCGTTTTGAACCCGGCTTGAAGATCGGTTATGTGGAGCAGGGGTTTCAGAATATCGGTACCGGCAGTTTGTGGCAGTTTATGCTGCGCTCCTGCCCGGAGATAGTGACGATGCGTGAAGAACTGGCGGCTTTGGAAGCACGTTCTGCCCAGCTGGAACCGGGTGCGGAGCTGGAAGGGGTTTTAGAGGAATACGCCCGTGTGACCAAACGTTACGAACATGTCGACGGATATAATTATGAAGCGTTTATTAAAAGAGTCTTGATTGGCCTGGGTTTTGAAGAAGCGGTCTGGGATAAGACGGCGGAGCACTTTTCCGGCGGACAGAAAACCAGGATGATGCTGGCGGCGGCCCTGGTGCGGCAGCCTGATTTTCTGATTTTGGATGAGCCTACAAATCATCTGGATATTGCTATGACTGAGTGGCTGGAGAAGTATCTGCAGGAATTTAAGGGCGGGCTATTGGTAGTCAGTCATGACCGTGCGTTTCTTGATAATATCGCTACACGGATACTGGAAATGGAAGGCGGGCATCTGACTTCCTTCAAAGGCAATTACAGCAAATATCTGGTGCAGAAAGAGCTCCAGACTGCAACACTGGAAGCTGCTTATGCTTCGCAGCAGGATTATATCGCACGGACGGAAGCCTATATCCGTCGTTTTAAAGCGGGCATCAAAAGTAAGATGGCGCGTGGACGCCAATCTCAGCTGGATCGTCTGGAGCGGATGGACGCGCCTGTGCAGCATGAGGAATTTGCCCTGCGCCTGCCGCCTGCGCCGGAGTCTGCTGAACGGGTGCTGATTTTGGATAACCTTTCTGTTGGTTATGGCGATAATGTACTGCTGCATGATATAGATTTGGTGCTGCGTAAGGGTGAAAAGGTTGGCTTGCTGGGCCCTAACGGCACCGGTAAAACGACATTGCTGAAAACTGTTTTAGGCGAGCTGCCGCCGCTGAAGGGAACAGCGCAGATCGGCAATCGTGTGAAGGTGGGGTATTTTTCGCAGAGCTATGAAAGGCTTGCTCCCAAACAGACGCTGCTGGATAATTTTTTGGTGGAATATGGCTTTACTGAGGAACGTACGCGTTCACTGCTTGGCGGGATGCTGTTTCACGGCGACGACGTTTTTAAAGAGATCGGCACTTTGTCAGGCGGCCAGAAGGCACGTCTGGTATTGCTGAAGCTGGTGCTGGACGGGGCAAACTGCCTGGTGCTGGACGAGCCGACCAACCATCTTGATATTATGGCGCGGGAGACTGTGGAAGCTGCTTTGACTGCTTTTGACGGAACGGTGCTGGTGGTCAGCCATGACCGTTATTTTATCAACGAGATCGCTGACAGGATCTGGGAACTGGAAGATCACCGGGTCTGTGATTATAAAGGCAATTATGATTTTTATTTAGAAGAAAAGGCTAAAAGACGGCTGCTGCAGGCTGCCGTGCCGAGCAGCGCCCCTGTGCAGAGGAAGGCTGCGACTGAGCCGATAAGCAGTACTGTAAAAAGTTCCGGCAGGCATAAGCGTGCCTACAGCCCGCAGGAAGCAGAAAAGCTGCTGGCAAAAGTTGAATTGAGTATTCATGAACAGGAGGCTTTGCTGGGGGTGTTGGAAGGACGAATGGCCGATCCTGCCAGCCATACAGACCCGGAAGCCAGCGCTGCTTTGGCGGCGGAGCATGCTGCCCTGCAAGCGGAAATCGAGAAGCTGATGCTGCGTTGGGAAGAACTGATGACAGCGGCAGAAGCGTTACAGGAGTAAGCAGAAGATGTTAAATGCAATGACGGACGAAGAATATATGCAGTTGGCGCTGCAGGAAGCCCGGGCGGCTGACGTGATCGGCGAGATACCGATCGGCGCCGTACTTGTGGTTGAAGGTGAAGTTGTAGCGAAGGCGCATAATATGCGCGAAACCTGGAACGATGCGACGGCGCATGCCGAGGTCATCGTGATCAGGGAGGCGTGTAAAAAGCTGGGCCGCTGGCGTTTAGAGGGGGCCGTGCTTTATGTTACAGTCGAGCCCTGTCCAATGTGTTCGGGCGCTATCGTCAACAGTCGTATCGACAAGGTTGTTTACGGCTGTCCTGATGCTAAAGCCGGAGGGGCAGAGTCGATCTTTAATATCATCAGTAATCCCAATCTTAATCATACGGCACAGGTCGTCAGCGGCATCTGTGAAGCCGAATGTGCACAGGTAATGAAGGATTTTTTTAGACGCAGACGTGCGGAAAACAGGCTGGCAAAGGCTGGAATAGCTGCTGACAGTGCGGAAAATTAAGAAAAACTCTTTGCAAAATACGGATTTATGATATAATAGATAAGGCTGGTTTACGCGGAGAGGTGTCCGAGTGGTCGAAGGTGTTTGACTCGAAATCAAATGTACGGCAACGTACCGTGGGTTCGAATCCCACCCTCTCCGCCAGATGATTATGCGGTTCTTCATTTATTTGAAGGACCGTTTATTTTTTTGCAGCGGCAGACATCAGCAAGAATAAAAAATATTTGACAATAGTTAGATGTCTAATTATAATTGAGATATGATGAAGCAGACAAAAACGATTTTTTTGATCAGTAAAATAAGAGAAAAGGCCAATAAATTCATTCTGGCAGATCTGGCGCAGCATGGTATTACCAAACTGGCTCCCTCACATGGAGATATTTTAGCGTGTCTGTATCAAAGGGAGCGGGTGACGATGAAAGAGATTTCAGACTCTATCCATCGGACGAAACCAACGGTGACGGTGCTCGTAAATAAGCTGGCAGAGCTGGGACTGGTGAAGAAATTTCAGGCAGCGGAGGATTCCCGGGTCATTTATGTGGAGCTGACTGAGCAGGGAAAAGCATTGCAGAAGCTTTTCGAAAAAGTTTCTGCTGATTTAGTTCAAAAAGTTTTTCAAAATATGGAACAGGAAGAAATGAAAAAGCTGGAAATATCTTTGCAAAAAATTCTGGATAATCTGGGGTAAAATTTTTTAGAAAAATAGTTAGAGCTCGAACTAATTTTAGCAGCTGATAAACAATGGATAACAATATTTTTATGATAGAGAAACATGAGATTTACGTGGGGAAAGGAGGCTGGCAGATGAAAGGTCTGCGGCAGTGTTTCGAAAATTCAAAGCAGGCTGCGGCTAGGTGTGCAAGCGGCTGGATCGAGTGATTACCAGGCCCTGAAAGGGGTAAATAAAAGAAAGCGAGTTGAGTTTTATGAAAAAAGAAGTATTGGATTATGTTATTGAAAAGACACATGAATTGATGAATGCTGCTTCCTGCAGCAGTGAAGCTAAGGCAGCAGCGCAGAGCTGGCTGGATGCGGTCGGTACAGAACGGGAAGCCGATGAAACAAAAGAATATATTACCGAACTGGAAGCGGATATTATGCCGATCGACAATCTGATAGCTTTTGCAGGATCTGAGGCCGGAGCCGGATATTTTGGTGCCGAACTGGCCAAGAATATTACCGCACATGCTGAAGAAATAAAGCTTGCTGGGGCTGAATACTGCGATTGCCCTGCCTGTGCGGCTGTAGCAGAAATACTTGCCAGAAAAAAAGAATTGCTGTGAAGGTTTTTAGCAGGTTGATTGCGACTGCTTGCAACAGAATATTGCTGATAAAAGGAGTTTCATTTATTTGAAGCTCCTTTTATTTTTATAATTAAGTATTGATGCCGGATTTTTAATTTTAGTCAGGCTTCGGAAGCTGTACGGCAGATTAAAATTTTGTTATGATAATATCATCAGCCAAATTAGTGATGGAGGCATGAAGTGAATAATTCTGTGGTAATAGATAAAAAGTTTTACTGGGAACTGTTTAAATCTACGTTCCTGATCAGTGCTTTTACAGTGGGCGGTGGTTTTGTCATTATCCCGCTGCTGAAAGCCAAATATGTCGATCATTATAAATGGATGAGTGATAAGGAAGCGCTTGATCTTGTTTCAGTAGCGCAGTCGGCTCCTGGAGTGGTGGCCGTCAATGCCGCTATCATTATAGGTTATCGTCTGGCAGGGTATACCGGCGCTGCAGTTACTTTGCTGGCTACAGTGCTGCCGCCGCTGATCACACTGACGGTGATTTCGTATTTTTATGATGCTTTTGCCCATAATTATTATGTGCAGATTTTGCTGCGTGGTATGCAGTGCGGGGCTACAGCGCTGATACTTGACGTAGGCATAAATCTGCTGCAGAAAGAGCTGAAAAAGAAGCTGCTGCTGCCGTGTTTGATTATTTTCGGCACTTTTATCGCCAATTATTTTTTTCAGGTCAATATCATGTATCTTATTCTGATCGATGCCGTTATCGGTTATTTATGGCTGCAGGATGAAAAATACAGCTAAGGAGGTATGGAAGTGATATATATAAGTTTGTTCTGGAGTTTCTGTATGGTCGGCGCTTTTTGCGTTGGCGGAGGTTATGCTTCCATACCGCTGATCCAGACGCAGGTCATTGATGTCCATCATTGGATATCATTCAGTGAATTTATGGACGTTGTTGCTATTTCGCAGATGACACCGGGGCCAATAGGTATCAATGCCGCTACTTTCGTAGGGACAAAGGTGGCAGGTATTGGCGGCGCGGTAGCAGCGACGGCAGGTTTTGTTACGCCTTCGCTTATTATTATGATCGCATTGGCAAAGCTGCTGGCGAAATATGGAGATATGGGAGCGATCAGGGGTGTTTTGAACGGCCTGCGCCCCGCTGTAGTCGCATTGATAGCTTCTGCCGGTGTGATGTTTTTAACTCTGTCTTTGTGGAACGAAGAAAAATTGCCGGCTGTCTGGAGTGATCCTGATCTGGTCAGCACGATCGTTTTGCTTGTTTCACTGGTCCTGATCAAGAAGAAGATCTGCGGCGTGATCCAAACACTGGTTGGTTCGGGGTTATTGAGTTTGGCGCTGCATTTTTTTATAAAATAATATGGTTGAAAAGTAATTAAAGGATTCCTGACTGTTTGCAGTCAGGAATTTTCTTTTAAAATAATATTTTAATGTTAAGAATTGTTTTTCTTGTTTTTTAATAATTCATTTAATATAATTAAAGAAAAATGACGGATAAGAATACGGGAGAGCTTAATATGATCAGAGCCGGGCAGAAAGTAAACAAGCTGATGCAGGACTTTTTTACTGCTTATTTTAATGAACGCGATTATAAAGCTGCCGCAGGCTTTCTGCGTGAAGACATCAGATGGATAGGTCTGGGGGCAGTCTGCAGTGCCAGAGATCGCAGTGAGGCTGTAAAATTTTTGCAGGCTGAAATTGCAGCTGCACCATATGCGGTTTTCTTTGAATATGAAAATGTTCAAAATGCGATGCTGTCTGAAACGGCGGCAGTATTTCTTTGTGATCTGCTGCTCAAAAAAAATAAAGATGGGTATGACAGTGACATAAGCATACGTGTAATGGCAGCCTGCAATTGCTGTGATTCTGTATGGAAAATTGCGGCGCTGCATGTTTCACAGGCAAATATGGGACCGGAGACAGGTGATTTTTTCCCGGCAGCGTTCAGTATGGAAAAGGTTGCCGAGGTCGAAAGCAGCATTAACAGGCAAATGCTGGGTCTGCTTAATCGCAGTATACCAGGTGGTATTTTAGGCGGTTATGTTGCGCCAGGTTTTCCTTTGTATTATGTTAATGAAAGAATGCTTGCTTATCTTGGCTATACTTATGAGGAATTTGTAGCAGATACCAAAGGTCTGGTTATGAACGGCATCCATCCTGATGATTTGGAACGGGTGGAGCAGATTGCCAGCCGGGCGATGGATCAGGATAGTGAGTATGAAGTTAAGTATCGGATGAAAAAGAAAGACGGCAGTTATATCTGGGTCAGTGATGTTGGGAAAAAGGTTCTGGCTGTGAACGGAAATGCTGCCTGTATCAGTGTGATCAGGGATATTTCTGGTGAGATAGAAGCAAAACAAAAGCTTTTCGAGGAAAGCGTTGAGAACAGGCAGCAGAAGAATATCCTGCAGAATATTATCGATACTATGCCCAGCGGCCTGCTGCAATGCAGCTTTGACAGGATCCCCAAAGCTTTGATGGTCAACAGGACCGGGGCTAATATTTTAGGGTTCGAGAATGAGCATGAGTTTTTTCTGCGGAGGGATGTGTGTGATAATATTCTTCGCTGTATCCATCCGGAAGATAGAACAAAGGTTTTAGAGGAACTTTTCAGTATTGCAGAGGAAGGGATCGTCAAGAATTCAAGCCACCGTATCAAAACTGCAGCAGGCGAGGAAAGATGGGTACGGTCTGCTGCCTGCGTTATTCAAAATCAGCAGGGGGAAAAATCTATCAGATAATTTTCCATGATGTTACCGAAATCCTGCAGCTGCGCCGCAAAAACCAGCAGTGGGATCTGATGGAGCGCAGCGCGTTATATACGGCTATCACATCAGCTTATCCGATGATCATTTTCGGAAACCTTACACGGAATACCTGCAGTGTTTTAGATCAGGAGGGACAGAGCCTGCATTCGCTGGACTGCGGTAGCTATGATGCTATGGTCAATGGAGTGCTGGGTTCAGTAGCACCTGAGTATAGAGATGAGTTTACCAGTAAATTTGCCCGTCAGAACCAACTGGCAGAGTATGAACGAGGTGCTCACGAAACTTATATGGAGCACCGCCAGCTTTTTGATGATGGACAGTATCATTGGGTCTCGGCACATAAAATCAAGGTGGAAAATCCCGTTAATGATGATATTCTTACAGTTTCGCTGATTCGCTGCATTGACGAGCAAAAGGACAATGAGGCGGAAAAAAATCAGATTTTGCGTACTGCTTTAGGTGCGGCAGAGGCTGCAAACAATGCTAAAACGGAATTTTTATCGCGGATGAGCCATGAGATACGTACGCCGATGAATGCCATTATCGGTATGACAGCTATAGCGTTGTCTGCATTGGATAATAAAGAGCGTATCAGCGATTGTCTGGCGAAGATCGGTATTTCGGCAAGGTTTTTACTGAGCCTGATCAACGATATTTTAGATATGTCTAAGATCGAATCTGGCAAAATGCAGATTGTTCCGGCCGTTTACGAAACAGGAGATATGCTATCCGATGTTGTGAATATGCTCTGGATACGGGCAAAGGAAAAAGGGCTTGAATTTCATATCAATGTGGACCCTTTGCTGCCAGCCCAGCTGTTTGGTGATGAAGTGAGGATTAAACAGATTCTCATTAATGTATTAAATAATGCGGTTAAATATACAAAAGAGGGGGCTGTTACTTTATCCATTCAGTGCAAAGAGCAGGAGAACGGAAATGCATTAATTTCTTATTCGGTGACGGATACCGGAATGGGAATTAAAAAAGAAAGTATTCCGTATTTATTTCAAGCATTCAAACGCATTGACGAGAGTGAAAACCGCTATATAGAGGGAACCGGACTGGGACTTTCGATTGTGAAGCAGTTAGTAGAACTTATGGGAGGTGACATTTCCGTAAACAGCGTGTATACAAAAGGCTCCACATTTATCATTACAATTCCACAAAAAGTGGTAAGCAATGAAGAGATCGGTGAACTGGATTTGGAGACAAGACATGGTACAAATCAAAGAGAATCGTACAGACAAAGTTTTGAGGCAGAAAAAGCACGCGTCTTAATTGTGGACGATAATGAAATGAACCGGATGGTGGCAAAAAAACTGCTTCGTGACACAAAAGTTATGGTGGATACGGCAGAAAGTGGAGAAAAGTGTTTAAAGAAAAGTCTTCAGACGAGATATGATGTTATTTTTATGGATCATCTGATGCCGGAAATGGATGGTATTGAATGTCTGCATGCGATTCGGACCCAGATGGGTGGTTTCAATCAAAATACGCCGGTTGTGGCACTGACAGCAAATGCCGGAAGTGAAAATAAAGCACTTTATTTTCGCGAAGGATTTGATGGGTATTTATTAAAACCGGTCAGTGGTGAACAATTGGAGGAAGAACTTATTCGTCATCTTCCTAAAAATCTTATCAGGCAATTCAATGCGGAAGGAACCGTGGGAATGATAGAGGCACCGATTTTAGAGCACAGGAAAAAAGTGCCGGTTATGATATCAACGGATACCACATCCGATTTACCGGATTATCTCATAGATGGAAATTTAGCTGCTGTAATGCCCTATCGCGTGAAAACAGAGGGTGGTGAATTTTTAGATGGTGTGGAAACGGAGACAGATGGTATCCTTGCCTATATGAAAGAGCGTGGTGAAATGGCGCAGTCGGAGGCACCAAAAGTAAGTGATTACGAAGAGTTTTTTGCCGAACAGCTTACGAAAGCGCAGTCTGTTGTCCATATTTCTATGGCAGAAAGTGTTAGTCCCGGATTTGCGAATGCGCTGGAAGCGTCAAAAGCGTTTGATAATGTTATGGTTATTGATTCCGGACAATTGTCAAGCGGTATGGGACTTATCGTTTTGTATGCCATATCTTGTGCTGCCGGCGGAATGGGAGCCGGGGATATTGTGCAGAAACTTAAGGCTCATAAAAAACAGATTCAGACAAGTTTTATTGTAAGCGAGACGGGATATCTGATGCGGGCAGGAAAAATTTCGGAAAAGGTTCATAAACTATGTCAGGCATTTATGCTCCATCCTGTAGTTGTTCTAAAAAATGGCAGGATGAAAATAAAGAAAATTTATGTTGGCAGAAGAAAAACGGCATGGAAGAAATACATTGCTTCCACGTTTAATAAAGAGCTTCATATGGATAAAAAGATGCTGTTTATTACCTATGCAGGACTAACGAATGATGAGTTAAAGGAAATTACAAAAGAAGTAAGAGAAAAAGATGCAATCGAGAACATTATTTATCAAAAGGCATCTCCGGCGGTTGCCATTAACTGCGGACCTGGTACCTTTGGAATGTTATTTGCAAAGATGGATGATGAATAAAACGTATGAGGTGATAGCAAGATGAAAACAATATTAGTTGTAGATGATGATAAACTAAATCTTTCGGCAGCGCGGAAAGTGTTAAGTGGCGAATATAAGGTAATCCCTGTTGTTAGGGGAACACAGGCATTGTCTTATTTGGAAAATGAGGAATGTGACATGATTCTTTTGGATATCAGTATGCCGGAAATGGATGGCTTTGAACTGCTTAGAAAAATTCGGACGATGGAGAACGGTAAGGACATTCCCGTGATTTTTCTTACGGCTGACAATGATACCGAGACGGAGCGTATGCTTTACACGGTCAATCTTCTGTGCACCATAATTGTATCCGACGATGGGCTGCATTCCCATAGTCAACCCCATTACCACCATTACATACAGCATCAACAGGCGATTAATGATACCATAGGCACCGATAGCCATATCGCCACCGTATTTTTGCAAACTATTATTAATGAGTATGACAATGATACATGCCGTAACATTCATGGCAAAAGGAGACATTCCTATGGAGAAGATACTGCCGATGATGCGTTTCTTCATTTTCCAGAAACCCGGCATGAAATGGACAAAACTCTCTTTGTTACGGAAGTGGTTTACTACCCATATCATTCCGATAAACTGTGACAGGACTGTAGCCATAGCAGCTCCCCGAATCCCCCAGCCGAAATGGAAAATGAAGACAGGAGCGATGATGACATTGGCAATAACTGTCACCAGGGATGTCAACATGGCCTTTTTCGGATATCCCGTAGCACGCATCACGTTGTTCAACCCTATCATGGTATAAGTGATGGGAGTTCCCAAGAGAATCACTTGCATAAAATCACGGGCATAGGGAAGTGTACCGGTACTGGCGCCGAAGAAAAACAATATCGGGTCCAGGAATAGATAAGCCAATCCACCGAACAGCACTGCATTCGTCAGGCAAAGCATCAATGTATTTCCCAGAACATCGGTCGCACCCTTGATGTCTTTTTGTCCCAAGCGTATAGATGAGATGGTAGCTCCACCTGCCGAAATCAGTACACAGAACGCTACGACCAGATTCATTAGCGGGAAGGTGATCGCCAGTCCGGAGATAGCCATGGGACCGACACCGTGCCCGATAAAAATACTGTCGATGATATTATAAAGTGACGTAATAGTCATTCCGATGATGGCCGGGATGGAATATTGTAACAGAAGTTTGCCAATAGGTTCTGTACCCAGTATGCGGGGATCGGTTTGTTGTGCCATATAGTGAAGCGTTACATATTTTTAAGTGCAGCAAAGGTACAAATAATTTGCCTGATTCGATGATTATTCTGAACTTTGCCCACAGAGTTTAACAAACACGTAAAAGAATGTTTATGGATGCAACAAAGAAAATAACGGCATTATTCGATTGTGATGGTGTAATTGTCGATACAGAAGGGCAGTATACCGTTTTCTGGAATGAAATGGGCCAAAAGTATGTAAATGATGCAAACTTTGGTTCCAAGGTTAAGGGCCAGACACTGGTACAGATTTATGATAAATACTTTGCAGGAGAATCGGAAAAACAGCGGGATATAACCGAGGCATTGAACCGCTTTGAAATAAAAATGAATTATGACTATGTTCCCGGAATAGTTGAGTTTATAGCAGATCTGCGTCGGCATGGTGTGAAAATAGCTTTGGTTACCAGTTCCAATACGGCAAAAATGGAGAATGTTTATCATGCCCATCCCGAGTTTAAATCCCTTTTTGATGAAATATTGACTGCAGAGCGTTTTAAGCGTTCTAAGCCTGATCCTGAATGTTTCTTGTTGGGAATGACAATTTTCGGTTCCGATTCAAAAGATTCGTATGTGTTCGAAGATTCATTTCATGGTTTGCAGGCCGGTAGATCATCCGGAGCCATTGTTGTCGGATTGGCAACTACGAATTCACGCGAAGCCATTGCCGACAAGGCAGACTATGTAATAGACGATTTCAGAGGGATGACTTACGAAAAACTGCTGACTATAACTTCACGTTATATCTGATAAGAAAGATTGAATAGCATCTCAGGGAAGAATCCCTTAGCTTTGCATGGTATTTAAAAAGAGAGAAAGCCATGTATAAGCAAACGATTCGTCCTGTTTTATTTCTGATGGAACCCGAAAAGGTACATGCCTTGTTGGTTTCCTGCCTCAAATGTTACCGGCATTTGCCATGGTGCAGATGCTGGATACGTCACCTTTATACTTGTTCCGACAAACAGTTGATATGGAATCATCTTACTTTTCGAAACCGTATCGGTCTGTCGGCCGGTTTCGATAAAGGAGCCGAAATTTTTGATGAATTGGCCGATTATGGTTTCGGATTTATCGAAGTAGGTACTGTAACTCCCGATTCTCAGGAT
>ENA-ORSB01001070-ORSB01001070.1-human-gut-metagenome-genome-assembly--contig:-NODE-1070-length-27702-cov-3.337143_pt1 | contig 27702 bp, 18 predicted proteins | sample MGYA00242180_ERZ509144 | MGnify/ENA primary metagenome ERZ509144 (study PRJEB26280, sample SAMEA2338661) | human gut metagenome | biome: human gut; feature: human-associated habitat; material: faeces...
TCCATGTCCACCACCCACGAGAATCTGCTGGACCCGGGCGACACGCCCATGGAGAACCTGCAGTTCCTGGTATTCCTGGCCGCTGTCATCAAGGCAGTGGACGAGTACGCCGATCTGCTGCGTACCTCCGTTGCCACCCCGGGCAATGATCACCGTCTGGGTGCCAACGAGGCTCCCCCGGCCATCATCTCGATCTTTGTGGGCGAGGAGCTGGAAGCTGTTATCGATGCCATTGCATCTGATTCTCCTTATGCCGGCCCTGTCAAGATGAAGATGGATCTGGGCGTGGATGTCCTGCCCAAGTTCAGCAAGGACACCACCGACCGCAACCGCACCTCTCCCTTCGCCTTCACCGGCAACAAGTTCGAGTTCCGTATGCCTGGTTCTGCTGAGAACCTCAGCGATGCCAACACCATCCTGAACACTGCTGTTGCCAAGGAGCTGAAGGGCTACGCTGACGAGCTGGAGGGCGCTGAGGACTTTACCAGTGCTGCCATTGCTCTGATCAAGCGCACCATCCGTGACCACCGCCGTGTCATCTTCAACGGCAACGGCTACACCGCCGAGTGGGAAGAGGAAGCAGCACGCCGCGGTCTGCCCAACAAGAAGAACACGCCCGCCGCTCTGCCCGCACTGATCGACCCGAAGAACATCCAGCTGATGGAGGATTTCGGTGTTCTGACCAAGATCGAGATGGAAAGCCGTTACGAGGTCGAGATGGAGCACTACTCCAAGATCATCAACATCGAGGCTCTGACCATGCTGGAGATGGCCCGCAAGCAGCTGCTGCCCGCCATCAATGCCTACATGAGCGAGGTTGCCAACACCGCCGCATCCAAGCTGGCCGTCAGCGAGGCCATCAGCGTGCGCAGCGAGACCAAGACCCTCACCCGCCTGTCCACCGATGCCGATGCCATGAGCGATGCCATCGATGCCCTGCAGGCTGCCGTGGATACCGCTGAGGCCATGACCGATGAGAGCGCCAAGGCTGTCTCCTTCCACGATGACGTTCTGCCCAAGATGGATGCTCTGCGCGCCGCTGCTGACGATGCCGAGACCATCTGCGGTGAGGACTACTGGCCTCTGCCCAGCTACAGCAAGATGCTCTACTATGTCTGATCTTTCTGACATAGCTTGATAAGCATCGCTGGGTTGTTGGATTTTTAAGCCATTCCCCTTTTCCTATTTCTTACACCAGCCTAAAGACCTGCTTTGCGCATACGAAGCAGGCCTTTAGGCGTTTTTTAAGGACGCAAGCTGATTTTTCCAGTTTTGCACTGATGTGCCATTCGCCGCGCCCTGCGGCTCGGAGTCCCAGGATGAATTCGGTTTTCCTAGTCGTTATAGCAGCGATGATCCTCATCGTTGTGCTTCTTCGTTTTAAAGTTCTTATCGGACCGGCAATTTTGAGCGGCGGTCTGTTAATTTGGCTCTTTGAGTCGAGATCCTTTGAAAAGCTTTGGATTGCGTTCACTGAAACGCTGACAATGCAGAGAACTTGGGATCTGCTTCTTTGTCTGTACTTCGTGATGTGCCTTGAGGTTGAGCTGCGCAAGAGCGGATCCCTTCACGGCATGGTGGTGACGCTGAGGAATATCTTCTCCAGCAATAAAGTTACTTTGGCGTTTATGCCGGCGTTCTTGGGGCTTCTTCCTTCCCTGGGCGGAGCTCGTTTCTCCGCGCCGATCGTGCAGGAAGCCAGTGAAGGCATTGCCGTAGACGATGAACAAAAAAGCGCCATTAATCTTTGGTTCCGTCATATTTTCGAGTTTTCAAATCCCTTGATGCCGGGCGTCATTCTTGCCTGCGGTATTGCGAACGTTTCGATCGGCGATTTAATTGATCAGGTCGGCTGGGTAACGATTCTTTGCTTTGTTTTAGGTTGGATCTTTTTAATTATTCCGTTGAAGATTACGGATCTGGAGAAAGCCACCAATACTCAGCATGACCGTACTATCGATTGGAAGAGTCTCGTCCTGGCTTTCGGTCCGATTGTCACGAGCTTCCTTTTAATCGTTGCTTTTAACGTTCAGGCCGCCCTTGCAATGGGCCTTGTGGTTGTGGCCTTTATTCCGCTTTATTTTTGGTTCAAGCGCCCCATTTCTGTAAAGAGCGTCTTTACAGAAAGCCTGGATAAAAAATTATTTTTCAATGTCGTCTGCATTCTGTACTTCATTCAGCTGCTGACGGTTATCGGCACATTGGATGAAATCGTCAGCGTCTTTAATAATTCCTCTCTGCCTCAGGCGGTTATCATTGCTTGTCTCTCCTTCATTTTCGGAGTTATGACCGGCATGGGACAAGGTTACATTGCGATCGTGATGCCGATTGTTGCCCTTATGGCTCCGGGCAATATTGTTTTGGTCGGTATTGCAATGGTCTACGGCATGGCCGGACAGATGGTGACACCTACTCACCTTTGTATCTTGGTTACCGTGGAATACTTTAAGTGCCGTCTTTGGAAAACGATCGGCAAATGCGGTGTTCTCTCCTTGTTGATGGTTTTGATTTTCTCTGCTTGGACGTATTGGCGTTATTACCTCTAACCTTCTGAGGCTAAACGTAATCTTTTCTGATTTCATGGCTCTCGGTAAAAATCTTACAATGAGGCTATAGACCTCAAAAAAGAATTAAAAGTTCCGTTGCCATGAAGTTAGATAAGGACAATCTCGCCAAAATTCTTTCGCTTTGGCTCCACGTCGAAGCGTTGACGCCGTTCGACCTCGACAAGAATGATCTTATCGAACAGATGCCGGGGAGTCTGAATCAACCTCGGTCGTCTCTTTTTACATGGGATAACGAAGACACAACACAGCGGGACAGTCTGGAAATTGAACTGCAAAAGCTTCCTAAAGAAGAAGACAGAACAGACTTTTTTCGGATGTTTACGGTCTGCATCGGCATCGTTAACCGCAACGAATTCATTGATCGGGCAGAGCATCTTCTCAGATCCAATCTATTGGATATTTCGCAGGATTTGTCTGACTTCAGCGCTGAGGAGCAAAGAACGGATGACCTTATCTGTTTGGGAGTCCTGCGTGCAAACCATTTCGGCAAAATCAGCATGGGGACGGTTGAGCCGTCCTACGCTTTGTGCGAGCTGGTTAACCTAACAAATAAACAAAAGGGCGTCGAGAGTTTTGAGTTCTTGACGGACGTTGCTCAGATTCTCCATACCTCGTCGGTCCGTCAGCTTTCGCTTGACTCTGAAACGACGGCTCAAAAAATCAGTGAAAAGGACAGGCAGTTCTATGGAATGCTCATCCACAATCTGAACAAGAAGGAATTAAAGCCGGATGAAACCCGAGGATATAAACTCATTAAAGATTTAAATCCTCCTCAAAACTTTCTCAATCCCAGAAAAATAGACGAGCTCTGCAAAAGCTGGCTTGAGAAGGCCGGTCTCGGGCCTTCTTACCGAATCTGGGTGATCGTTAATTACTACGAACGTCCAAAGCCTCTGTACTTCGACTTTATGAATTCTCCTTATATCGAAATTTTGGAGAAGATTAAAAAGCGTGTTCAGACCGAGCCGCCCACTAGGGTGCTGAGTCCGGTTTCGGAGCGATTCTTTTCCTTGGCTTACGACAATCCGGATCGAAACGACCTTTTAGCCAACTCTAAGAAGTTTCTGGAGATGACGAATCCGGAAAGGATGATCTTCGGACGCTGGCCGAGCGATATCAAAAATTATCTTGTTCCCTGCCAACAGGTTGCTCTTTCAACCATGATTTGGGCGCCGCCTGTGGATCCGATTATTTCCGTAAACGGGCCTCCGGGAACCGGAAAAACGATGCTCCTAAAAGAACTGCTGACGGAGATCGTAATCAATCGTGCCGCAGTGCTGGCTAACATTGAGGATATAGGAACGGCGCCGTTATTTGAACTGAAGTCAGGCTGGAGGGGAGAGCAGGTTCCAGTTCTTTTAAAGGAGTATGTCGAGGATTATCCGATCATCGTCGTGTCGAATAACAATAATGCGGTAGAAAACATTACGAAGGAGCTTCCTTTCGATTATGGCTTTGAGGAGCCGTTTGATTACTTCTCGGATCTCGCCAACAAATTAAATAGAAGCAAAGATGCATGGGGACTGGTTTCAGCTCCTTTAGGGAAGTCAGATAATTGGACCCGCCTTTGGAAAGCGTTTTTCAGCAATCACAAAACGCCGAAAGGGACAATTCCTTATCTTCAGCATGCCTTGGAAGAAGAGATTCAAAGCGAAGGCGGCATTGCCGAAATTCGATCCAATTGGAAAAAGGAGACTCAGCGTTTTAGAGAACTTTACTGCGATGTTCATGAGCGCATTACGTCAAAAATGCCTGATTACAAGGCTGATGTAAAGAAGTTTGCACAAACCTCTGAGGAAAAGCCTGTCACTGCCCGCTCTTTCCGAGATTCGGTGCTTCGCTCATTCAGATCCAAGAAAGGAGAATCGGAGGACAATCCTTTTGATTTCTCCGGAAGTTCAAAAGAAAAGAATCACGCTAGGCGTCTTTATACAGATGAGGAACTCGACAGAGCCAGGACTCGTTTATTCATTTCAGCATTAAAGCTTCATCGTTTGGCGGTGTTGGCCAAGAAGAAGGATTTCATCGACGGTATTCGAGGTTCGATTACCGCGAATATGTACGACCTGGTTTCTCCTCATCGGCTGTCGTTTCTCGGAACACTGTCTTTTCTGATACCGATTATTTCGACAACTTTTGCTTCGGCAGCTTTTAGATTTAATAATTTTCTTTCTTCTTCGCTGCCTTGGGTGATCGTTGATGAGGCATCTCAGGCGACTCCGCAGTCAGCTTTACTTCTGATGCAGAAAGCGAAGCGGTTTTTAGTGGTCGGAGATCCGCTCCAGCTCACACCTGTCGTGACGCTTCCTGATTCTCTTTCAGAGCTGCTTTGCGGAAAAGAGGAGCTTCTGAGGAAGTGGTCGCCGCATCTTCACAGTCTTCAGCAGCTTGCCGACGGAGCCAATCCTTTCGGTGCCTTCGTGGGTCCGGAAGAACACAAAATTTGGTCCGGACTGCCTTTGAGATTGCAGAGAAGAAGTTATCCCCCGATGTTCAATATCTGCAATCGGATCGCATATTCAGGACAGATGGTCCTACCGCCGGAGATGAAGGTAGATAAAACGCCGGAAAGATTTATCGAAAGCTATTGGGTGGATGTGGTTCCGGCAAGACCGAGCCTCTCCAATTGTGTCTCAGAAGAAGTCGATGCAGCCGAGGAGGTTCTCAACCATATCGACGTGCAAATTGCCATGAAACATCTTCAGGGCGAAGTTTTTGAAAAGAAATCTGTCCTTATTTGCACGCCGTTCCGAACCGCAGCGGCAACCCTTCGAAAGAGAATTAAGAAGACGGGCAACTGGCTTGAAGTGGAGCGCATCGGGACCGTACATACGCTTCAGGGACGCCAAAGCGACATCGTCATTGTTGTATTGGGTTCAAAGACGAATAAAGACGGATTCGGCGCGAGAAACTGGGCAACTTCAACACCTAATTTATTAAACGTCGCCGTCAGCCGCGCTAAAGAAACCGTGATTTTTATCGGAAACTATGAAGATTGGAAAGAGCACAACTACGTTCCGACCATCATGGCCGAGCTGGAAGATTACGGCAAAGGACGTCTTAAACTTTCTGAAGTATTGAATGAACCGGAACGCAATAACTAAAAAGGATTTTTATGAATAAAGGCGTGGTTTCCGTTTTAGTTGCCTATCTTATTTGGGGGCTATATCCGTTTTATTTTCATGCGATGCAACATGTCGCCCCTACCGAAATTGTGATCCATCGTGTCTTATGGACCTTTGCGCTTTTGGCTGTTTACTTATTCTGCTCAAGGCGCTGGCGGTGGATCCAGAAAGCTATTACTGACAGGAGAACCGTTGCCGTGTTTTTGATGTCTTCGGTGCTCATCACTGCCAACTGGTCAACTTATACCTATGCGATCGTTACGAACCAAACGCTGGAGGCTTCGCTCGGATATTTTATGAATCCCTTGGTTTCTGTATTGCTGGGAACAGTATTTCTGAAAGAGAAACTAAATAAGGCTCAGATGCTTGCGATTGTTTTTGCATGTGCAGGCGTAATGTGGGTGACCTTTAAGCAAGGCGAATTTCCGGCGCTTGGCCTTACGCTGGCGCTCAGTTTTGGATTTTACGGTCTGGTACGCAAGATGGCCCCCCTGGGCAGTCTTGAAGGTCTGACGCTGGAAACGGCCTTTGCATTTCCTGTGGCGCTTTTGGCCACTTTCTATTTTGCGGGGAACGGAGATTTAACTTTCGTCCATGGCACGAGCTGGGACAAGTTCTGGCTGATCATGGCCGGTCCGATTACAACAATCCCTCTGATCTTATTTGCCTACGGATTAAAACAGGTTCCTTACTCAACGGTCGGTTTTATTCAATACCTGAGTCCGACGATGGTATTTTTTATCGGGCTGTTCTTTTTTGGGGAAGAACTGCAAGTTGACCGCTTAATTGGATTTATCCTTATATGGGCCGGCGTACTGATTTTTGTCGGCGAGAATTTTTTCCGCAGCCATTCCGGATATCGTACTGAATTCAACCAATTGTCAAAATGACCCTATCTGATTGTTTTGCACTTTTTGTGAAGTTTTTCTTCCTGCTGACGCCTCCGTTTGTGATGTCGGCATTCCTGTCGGTGACGAAAGACAACACGATCCAGGAAAGAAATACCTTAGCGATTTGGATCACGCTGTGGATTTTGATTATCAGTGGTGTACTCCTCTTTTTCGGCGGATTCATTTTTAAAATTTTCGGCATTACGCTGGACGCATTCCGAATCGGTACGGGTGCGCTCTTGTTTTTGACTGCCGTTTCTCTGGTAAGAGGCGACTCTATCCGAGTGCCGTCCGGAGACTCCGTCCAGTCTTTAGCAGTTGTGCCGATGGCTATTCCGATCACTTTGGGGCCGGCCTCTATCGGTGTGCTGATGGTTTACGGCGGTGAAATTAAAACGGGTTTGGGATTTTTCCTGGCTTATCTTTCCATCAGTGCGGCTGTCATCTGTGTCGGGGCGCTCCTGTTGGTTTCCAACTACATTCAGAAAGCCATCGGAAAGAACGGGTTAGTGGTGCTGAGCAAACTCACTGGTTTGATTCTGGCTGCATTGTCTGCCCAAATGATTTTTGAGGGCGCAGATGCATTCCTGCTGCAGACTTTAGAAAAGTTGAAGTAAAACTCTGCCGATTGGGCGGCGAGTTTGAAAATTCCTCGGCGCTTTTCCGGCATAGTCAAATAGAAAACGGTCATGTTTCGAGAAGGAACACGACCGTTTGGTTTACCTTGAAACTGCGTTATTAGATGGATTCAGGTTCCATCTTGATCGCACCGCAGGGGCATTCGCTGGCGCAGACGCCGCAGCCCTTGCAGTAGTCGTAATTGAAGATGTAGGGGACGTTGTCGTCACCGGTCTTAATCACGGCGTTGTCCGGGCACACACCGTAGCAGTTGTCGCACTGCAGGCAGTTGCCGCAGGACATGCACCGGCGAGCTTCAAACAAGGCGTTTTCTTCCGTTAAACCGTGCTGAACTTCATCGAAAGTGCTCTGACGGCGGACAAGGTCGAGCATTGGGCGAACGGTCTTGGGAGCATCCGAGTAATACCAGGTGTTGAGGCTTTCGAACGTGGCGATTTCCTTCTTAGGATGATCAACCGGTTCTTTGCCCTTTAGGTAGCAGTCAATGCCGTAGGCAGCCTTGTAGCCGTGGCCGATGGCAACGGTAACGTTTCTGTCTCCCGGGACCATGTCGCCGCCGGCGTAAATGCCGGGGACGCCGGTTCTCATGAAGCGGTCGACTTTAACAACGCCTTTTTCGATGTCGAGTCCGGGGATCTTATCGATGAGGCTCTGGTCGACGTTTTGACCGAGGGCTAGAACAACGGTATCGGCCTCGACGGTTTCGAATTCACCAGTCGGCTGAGGATTACCGTTTTCATCGAGTTCCATTTTTTCGATGCGGATTTCCTTCGGATTTTCTGCTTCTGTAATGGTGGAAAGCCATTTCACGGAAACGCCTTCCTGGAGGGCTTCTTCAACTTCGAAGTCATGAGCTGGCATCTTTTCGCGTGTGCGGCGATAGATGATCAGAGGCTCAGCACCCATACGCTTGGCAGAACGAGCGACGTCGATAGCGGTATTGCCGCCGCCGTAAACGACAACTTTACGGCCGAGCAGAGGCTCTTCTTCGCCTTCCATGGAGCGGAGAACGGAAACAGCGTCAAGCATGTGTTTTGCATCGCCGCCCGGGATGTAGGCGTTTTTAGCCATGCCGGCACCGACTGCGAGAAAGACTGCATCGTAACCGTGAGCCTTCTTTTCTTCTTCGATGTCTTTGACGGTTGTGTTCAGTTCGAGTTTGACGCCCAGATCAAGGATTCTTGCAATTTCCTGATCAAGCACTCGGCGGGGAAGGCGGTATTTCGGAATACCGTAGCGCATCATGCCGCCGGCCTCCGGGCTGCCTTCTTTGATTGTGACCTCATGGCCTTTGAGGGCGAGCTGATAGGCAGCAGAAAGGCCTGCAGGGCCGGAGCCTACGATCAAGACTTTTTTGCCTGTCTTCTGTTCGGGTTTGACGAACTTGTAGCCGTTTTCTAAGGCGTTGTCTCCGAGGAAGCGTTCGACAGAGTTGATGCCGACGGAAGCGTCCAGCTTACCGCGGTTACAAGCGCCTTCACAGGTGTGATAGCAAACGCGTCCCATGCAGGAAGGTAGAGGATTGCGCTTGGTTAAATGGCGCCAGGCTTTTTCATAGTTGCCGCTTTCGGCGTAGAAAAGCCAGCCCTGAATATCTTCGCCGGCGGGACACTGATGGTTGCAGGGAGGAAGCTTGTGGACGTAAGTCGGACGAAGCGTTCTCCAAGAGCCGGTACGGTTTTCCAAGGAAGTACCGACATCTAACGTAATAGCAAAAGGTTTTTTCATGGGATTAAGTCCTTAAACTTTGTCGGCTCGTTCGTCAGCCTGGACAGACGGCGGAATGATTTCAGGTTCTTCTTCGCCGAGAAGGCCGAATCTTCTGATATTTCTTTGAGCGATTGCCTGAATACGAGCAAACGCATCGGCGTCTCCCTTCGGTCCGAAGAGGTGAGCGTAGCGCTTCTGAAGTTTCATATAGTTTTCAACCGGCTGGAGCTGGCGAATCTTGGTGACTTTAGTGATTTCGCCGTATTCGGATTCGAATACCGGGAAGAGACCGGTCTCAACAGCGAGGCGTGCCAGTTTGACGGTGTCAGCCGATTTGGCTCCCCAGCCGAGCGGGCACGGAACCAAGATGTGGATGTAGCGTGCGCCATGGAAAGTCATGGCTTTGGCAACTTTTCTTTCCAAGTCTCTTAAGTCGGCAATTGTGGCTGTGGCAACGTAAGGAATGCCGTGAGCCATGGCGATAAGCGGTACGTCTTTACCTTGGCCGAAGGCGTTGCCGGGATGCTTGCCGACAATCTGTGTGGTAGCCGTACGGACAGCCGGCGGCGTAGCGGACGAGCGCTGAACACCTGTGTTCATATAGCCTTCGTTGTCGTAGCAGATGTAAAGCACGTCGTCGTTTCTTTCGAACATGCCGGACAAGCATCCGAAACCGATATCAGTCGTACCGCCGTCACCGCCTTGAGCGATTACACGGACCAGCGGTTTGCCGGATTTTTTTGCCTTGACGCGTGCAACTGCGGCCATACCGGAACCGACAGCGGCCGTGTTGCCGAAAAGAGAATGAAACCAGGGAAGCTGCCAGCTGGTTTCCGGATAAGGTGTGGAGAATACTTCCAGGCAACCTGTGGCGTTAGCAGCAATCAAGCGGCCCTCGGTCGCGCGCATAGCAGCGTCCACAGCATAGCGGGCGCCCAAGGCTTCGCCGCAGCCCTGACAGGCTCTGTGGCCGGAGTTCAAGGAGTTGTATCTTTCGATGTTGGCCTGTCCGCTTCTCTGATCGGGCTGCAGAAGACGGTTGCCGACCGTGAAAGTACCGGTCTGATAAAACTTAATCTGATGTTCGCTCATGGCTTAGAGATCTCCTTTGTGAAGGTCGGCAACGGCCTTAACAATGGCTTCGGCCATCGGGCCGGAGTGGCGTTCTTCTTGTTCGTGCTTCAGCTGGTCCTGAACGACTTTCTTATCGAGATCCAGGAATGTGAGTTCGGGAAGTTCACCTTTAAGAGCAGCGTCAAAAGCTTTGTGCAGGCTGCGCTTAGTGATAGCACGGCCGCCGAGTCCGGAGATGACGCAGCAGATATCGAGGTCGGAGAGTTTACGGGTCGAACGGATTACGTCGTCGGTGACGACACCGCCGATACCGACCTGGAGAGAACGGTCAATCACGACTGCGGTCTTGGCGCCTTCGAGAGCTGTAAAGACTTCGGCAGCCGGGAAGGGGCGGTATGACTTGATTCCGAGAAGGCCGACTTTCTTGCCGTCTTCGCGCATTTCGTCAATAACATCCTTGATCGTGCCGATGACAGAGCCCAAAGCAACAACCATGACTTCGGCATCTTCAGCACGATAAAGATCAACCAAACCGCCGCTCTTGCGGCCGATGATTTCTTCGTATTCTTTGGCGACTCTGTCGATCACGCCGAGTGCCTGGAGGTGATGGGCGTGGGCAAGATAACGAACTTCGGTAAACGCTTCGGGACCGACCATTGCACCGATAGAAACCGGCTGTTCCAGATCCAAGCTCTGACGAGGATCGTACGGAGGAAGGAATTGGTCAACTTGCTCCTGAGAAGGAATGTCCATTCTTTCGAAAGCGTGCGTTAAAACGAAACCGTCCATACAGATCATGACCGGAAGAGAGAGCTCTTCGGCAATCTTGAAAGCCTGAATATGGAGGTCGACCGCTTCCTGGTTGTCTTCAGCAAAAAGCTGGATCCAGCCGCAGTCGCGCTGGCTCATAGAGTCGGAGTGGTCATTCCAAATGTTAATCGGGGCACCGATGGCGCGAGAGGCGACGGTCATAACGATCGGGAGACCGAGGCCGGAGGCGTTGTAAACCGCTTCAGCCATATAAAGCAGCCCCTGGGAAGCGGTAGCGGTGTAGGCACGGCCGCCGGCGACGGAACCGCCGATTGCCACGCTCATGGCTGCGAATTCACTTTCAACGTTCAAGAATTCGCAGTCTTCAAGAGTTCCTTTTTTGACCATGGCACCGAGGTTTTCGACGATATGGGTCTGAGGAGAGATCGGGTAGGCGCAGATGATTTCGGGGCGGCAAAGTGCCACAGCCTCAGCGACGCCTAAAGAGCCTTCAATTTGTTTGAGCATTGGGGCGATCCTTTATAAACGATTCTTAGCTTCTAAAACAAAGGAGTAAGCGTCTGCCGCAACGTCGGCGTTGGCTTGGGCAACTTTTCCTTTGTAGCGAGTTTGGAAAGCCTGCTGGACGCTTTCGAGTTTGAGTTTGCCGGTCAGCGCGGCAAAACCTGCCAGCATAGCAGCACCGGGAAGAGGACGACCGATGCGGGCGAGCGCGAATTTAGTGGCGGGCAGCGTAATGACGTGTCCCTTAGGTAGGCGGTTGACCAAATCTTCCAGACCGAGTTCTTCAGGCGACTGTGAGCTGTTCAGAAGGACATAGGCATTTTCCGTCAAGCCGGAAAAGACATTTACGCTTTCGAGCAGTGTGCGGTCCTGAATAAGAACGGCATCCGGTTCCATGATCGGTTCACGAAGACGAATCGGCTTGTCGCTGACGCGAGCGAAAGCGACAACCGGTGCTCCGGTACGTTCACTGCCGAAACTTGGAAAAGCTTGAGCGTAGTGGCCTTCGGTAAAGGCTGCAAGCGACAGCATTTCTGCTGAAGTCACAACACCCTGACCGCCGCGGCCGTGTAATCTGATTTGGAACACTTGTTATCTTCCTTTTATAAATCGTTAGGCGATTGACAAAGCAACGAGCGCTTCTGTCGCATTAAATTTGATTCTTCCGTCGACTGCGATCGGTTCACCGTCCTTATCGCTGATCATTAACGGGTTGATATCGAGTTCGTCGATGAAAGCAAAATCTTCAACGAGCTGAGACAAACGAAGTAATGTCTCCTCGACTTTATTTATCTGTGCGGGAACTGCCCCGCGGGCGCCGGCGAGAAGTTTATAGGCTTTTACGGAATGAATCATGTCGGAGGCGTCCTCGACGGTGAGGGGAGCGAGGCGGAAAGTTACGTCTTTCATAACTTCGACAAACACGCCGCCTAAACCGAACATCATCATCTGACCGTACTGAGGATCCTTGGCGCATCCGCAGACCATTTCACGGTCGCTCTTAACCATTTCCTGGATGATGACGCCTTCAAAGCCGTCCATGAGACCTTTTTCGGTGAGTTTATTCACGAGATCAGCAAACTCGGCGCGAAGCTGATCCGCATCTTTGATGCCGACACGGACGCCGCCGACGTCTGTTTTATGAGAGATCCTTTTAGAGTTGAGCTTCATCACAACCGGATAGCCGATCTTGTTGGCTAAAGCGACGGCTTCATCGGCATCTTTGGCTTCGCCGTCTCTGCACACTCGGATTCCGTAAGCAGCCAGGACCTGCAGAGACTCTCCCGTCGTCAGCTGCACGCGATTGTCGGCAGCCGCCTGTTTGAAGACGGCTTCGACGGTCTCAGTGTCAACGGAGTAGCGAGGCGCCGGTGTGTCGGTGCGTTCGCGCCAGAGACGCTGCTGATTTAAACGAGCCAAGCCTTCGACGGCTTGTTCGGCAAACATGAAGAACGGAACGTTGACCTCGGCTTCGGAAAGGTGCGCAAAGAATTCGTTCTTTGTCATGAAGACGCCGACGATCGGTTTGTCGGGATGGGCGGCGCGAATTTCCATGACGGCTTTGGCAACATCAATATCTTTAAGGCCGAGGAAAGGAAGGTAAATGACAACGACCATATCAACGCCGTCGTCCGCGAGCACCGTTTCCAATGTCTTCTTATAGTGTTCCAGCGGAGCAGACGCGATCATGTCCACCGGATTCTTAACGGAGGCAGCTGCCGGCAGGAAAGAGCGTAGGGCTTCTTTAGTCTGATCTGAGAGGTGAGCTATTTCCATTTCGTGTTCGCAAACTGCGTCGGTGGCCATAATACCGGGACCGCCGGAGTTGGTCACGATTGCAACCCGATTGCCATTGGGAATCGGGCAGTGGCTGAACACTTTTGCTGTATTAAAGAGGTCCTGCAGAGAAAACTCGCGGATCACACCGGACTGCTTCAGTAATGCATCGGCTGCTTTATCGGCGCCGGCCAACGAGCCTGTGTGAGACGAAGCGGCGGAAGCACCTGCTGCGCTGCGGCCTGCTTTCAAGGCGATGATCGGTTTTTTCTTGGTCGTGCGGGAAGCCAGCGCGCGGAAGCGTTCCGGATCAGCGATAGATTCCATATAGAGAAGAATCTGTTTGACGTCGTCGACGTTTTCCCAGTACTCAATGGCCGAGTCAGCGTTGACGTCTGCCTGATTGCCGATGGAAATAAACTGAGCGAAACCTAAATTTAAATCCTGCAGGATGTTCAGAATACCGCCGCCCAAAGCACCGGACTGAGAGACGAAACCGATATCGCCGCGAACGGGGAGGGACTCGGCAAAGCAGGCATCGAGTCTGAATTTCGGATCTGTGTTGACAACGCCGAGGCAGTTCGGGCCGACGCAGGTCATGCCGTATTCGCGGACTTTATTGACGAGCTTTGCTTCGAGCTCGGCGCCGGCGGCCCCGGTTTCTTTGAAACCTGCGCTGATGACGACGATTCCTTTAATTCCTTTCTGGTGGCATTGATCCACAGCAGAGAGCACATATTTAGCGTTGATGACAATCACCGCCATATCGATCTCTTCCGGAACTTCTAAGACGGAAGGGTAGGCCGTCATGCCTTGAATTTCGGAGTCTTTAGGATTAATCGGGAAAATCTTGCCGGTGAAGCCGTACTCAACGAGCCGCTTCATGATATCGGAGCCGATAGTGTGTTCTTTATTAGATGCGCCGATCACAGCGAGGCTGCGGGGACACATGATTTTATCCAGATATGACATAAATTCTTTTCCTTAGTAATCCTTGAGAGTCTCTAAAATTCGACTGTATCTGCCATTTTATTGAAAATAATCCGTGGGTTCAGTAAGTTTTCATATTGTGCAATTGCTATTCACTCAATGAGAAATGAACTTTTAAAAATTCTGAGAGTCGACTAACCTTCTGAATAAAAATGAAAAAATATTAAAGCTTCATCGTCCGATATTTGCATATGGCGAAATATATAAATTATTCAATTAGTTAATGATTTTCCGCCTTATTTCGATCGTTAACAATTTTTTTCCTAAAAACCGTTGTTGCGGCAGGAAAAATCGCACAAAGAGCTTCTGTTTAGAAGGTCCGGTAGTCAGAAGGTTAGGAGTTCCGGAAGTCGGGTGGTGAAGCAGACGGGTCGAGTTACAAATCCATTTTTCTGCCTGTTCCAGATGTCGGAACGAAAACGAGAAATTATTTCTATTTTTCGCTTTCTTGCGGGATTCTGTAACGTTCGGTTTTTTAAAGAAAATTTTTAATCTTGAACAGAGGTTATTTTGTGTAAAAGTGGCTTGCGTTCAATGGAACTAATGGGTATATTGCACGGACTTCTTTAGGAGGGTTAAAAAATGGAAAAAGGAAAAAGAGAGCAGAAAGATAAAGCAAAGATCATCGCTGTGTCCTCCGTTATGTCTATCATCGGAAGCGGTGCGATTCTTCTTGCTGCTCAGTTCTTCAGTTAATTGAGATGAAGGGGCATTCACAGCCCCTTTATGAAACAAAACCTGAATTCCCGCTTCTAGATAACAAATATCGGAGCGGGAATTTTTATTCTCAAGCGTTCCATCAACAGACGGTCCTCTTTGGGGATCTCCTGCCAATAGAGCTTGGGTTTATCGTCTGTCTCATGCCGATACAGCACAAGACTGTTGAGTCTTTCCAGAACTCTCGGAGTGTTTAACGGATCGTTGTCGGCTCTTTCCAGTCTTCTTTCAAGCATGAGCCGCAGGCACAGTGACAAGTAAGTAACAAAGACTTTTCCTTCGAGCGCGCATTCCCTGCATCTGATTCTGCGTTCTCCGCACTTGTCTTTGTAATTATTAAAAGCTTTCTCAACCGTATCTTTCTGGCGGTAAATGTTGAGTGCTTCAGAGGCGGATTTTACTTCGCCGGATCCAAGTACAAAGCATCCGCAGGTCCGAGTAAAAGTTACCCAAGATTGTACGTCGAACTCGTAAAGATCTTTCGGTTTGACGTTGTCCGGTTTGTCTGTTTTCTGTTTGTCCTTTTTCTTTTTGAAGAATTTTCGGAAGTAAGGTGCGTTCGGAACTTCACCTTTTTCAAGCCTTGCTTTAAAGCTCTCCACTAACTCAGTCATGTTTAGGATTTCACTCGCCTCTCTCTGTTTGTCGTAATAGACGTGAATATAGAAAGGATATTGTTCCTTTCCATGCGCCCGAGTGGCGCTGTACCAATCTATTTGCTTAGTCGCGCAGTAACATCCGATCGTAGGTGAGTAGTATTCGGGGAGAGCCAGTCTAAGCGACGGCATGAGTTGATCCACTGTTTGAGCCGCAATGGCTAGGTCAGAACGCAGGTCCGCAAGAAATCCAACGTGATTTCTGAACATCATGAGGAAGTTGTGTTCCGAACAAAATCCTCTGTCTAAAACCAAGTTGATCTGCTTATCTCTCAGCTGGACTAAATCGACAAATAGATTCCTAAGCAGCGACACATCTGCAATTGAGCCGTTTAGGACCTTGTAGTAAAGCGGCTCACCGTTGGTTTCATCGATCAGGAGAGCGATTTTTATCATGGGCATTTCCGGATCTTCTTTATTGTGGCCGTAAGCAACCTTGGATAAAGTTTCCGAGTAAGAGGAGATCGAGGTGGTATCAAAGGCCCAGAAATTGTTGTTTTCTCCGCCGCAGCTGTGGTTAAGACGACGCTTCATATATTGCTGACGCTGATCTGCGGTAATGCTTTCCAGCAACTCAGAGATTCCCTGAGAATCCAGAGGATTTCCTCCCAACTGGCTGTGGGCTGCAGTGATGTCGTAATTGGCCAGGTTCCTTTCCGGATAAATAACGAAGAACATTGCAAGGGCCAGAAGATCTTTCCAGTGGTTCGGAAAGACAGCTTTCAAGTCCCCGAGCAGACCGTCCTGTTGAGCCATCTCCTTCAATACGTAGGAAGCTCCTGCATTTAGCGGGAACGTTTTGGATAGAACGGCATTTACACCGGCGTCGTTGACGGTCGGCAAATCAGAAGCGGCAATGAGCTTGTGATCCTCAAATTTGAATTCAATGTCTTTGTACTGCGGATTGTTGGTTAGGAACTTTCTTCCCAGCTGAACCTTTCCGTCAACCAGCTTTCCGACGGTTATTCGATGTTTCGAGTAAGAGCGCTGCTTTTCCTTATCCCAGGCGTTTTCGTATTGGTAGAGATAGTCCTGATTATTGACTCTGACTTTGATGATGTTTCGGATCGGGTCCATGGCAAGCCTCTTTTATAGATATCATTATTATAATCTATGAAAGGAGTAAAAATAAAACGCAGAACCCAATGTGGGACTGCGTTCCAAGAGTGAATCGTTAGTTTTTGAAAATTTTAAAATCTAGATTTCGCGAGTTCAGGGCAAAAAATCCTCGGGCGCACCGAGGATTATTTATTACCGCTCAGTGTGTCCTTTATGGCATACGGAGCAGGGGATGTCGGCAGTTTTTAATGCTGAGTGCTGCGGGTTCGAAGCAGCCAGCCTTTCTTTTCCTCCGTGGCACGCAACGCATTTGTTGTAATCGGCCATCGGCATGGTCGTATGACAGGCTTCGCAGTTAAGGCCTTTAACTTGATGGTTTTGAGCGATCGTTGCCGAAAAGGCGACCGAACTAAACAAGATCAAAAGGCTGATGAAAGACAAATAGAGTGCTTTCATAGTGTTCAAGCCTTGTAGTCAGGAATCACAACCATAGAGCGATTGATATCTTTAACGGTCTGGGCTCCTGTTAAGACCATAGCGACTGCGAGTTCATTCTTCATCTTATTTGCAAACAAGGCGACACCGTCAGCTAAACCTCCATGAGCGGCGCGAACAAAATGACGACCCGCTAGTGTGCAGTCTGCACCGATAGCGACGTATTTTTCAACATCCGTTCCGCGGGCCAAAGTTCCGTCAACCATAACGAAGCAGCGTCCGTTGACCTTATCGACGATGCGAGGGAGTACAGCAGCTGTTCCCGGGGTGTCGGCAAGCGTTCTGCCGCCGTGATTAGAGACGACGATACCGGCCGCCCCGGCATTAATGCAGAGTTCTGCTTCGTCCGGAGTCATGATGCCTTTGAAGAGAAGAGGAAGCTTAGAGGCTTTGACTAATTCTTTAAGTTGTTCAAAAGTCTTCGGTTCTACGGTCTGGCCTTTGGTAGCTCTGGCTGCGCGTCCGGCGCTGTCTAAGTCAATGGTAAGTGCAATGATTCCGGCTTCTTCTGCCAAACGCATTCTTTCGATGATGTCTTTTTGAAGTCTAGGCTTCAAACCGACAATTGCCTTGTATCCGTGTTCTTTCAGAGTCTGAAGGCGTTTTTCATAAACCGGCAGCGGATCGCCGATGCCGTCAGCGACCGCACCCAAGGTACCGGCTTTATTGCAGCCGCCGCATATGGCGTTAACAAACTCTTCTTCAGTCAATTTTCCGCCCATGTTATAGGTCGTACCGCCTGTCGGTGCAGCAATAACCGGCATGGAGATTTTTGTTCCGAAGAAATCGATAGATGTATCCGGAACATGAACGCCGTGCACAACTCGTGAGTTCAGCTGTACGGCAGCTAAAGAATCGTAGTTAGCTTGGAAGCCGCGGGAGGCACCCATGCCTCCAAAGCCAGGTACTTGACCGATGCAGGGGCCGCGTCCGTTGCATTCCGGGCAGACATAGCAGCGCGGAATCATCATTTCGCGCGCACGATTCCTGACTTCCTCATAAGTCATCTTTCCTGTTAAAGGACGGATGGTCGGAGCAGAAGACTGCTGGGCAAAAGCCGCCGAGGACGAACCGAGTGCAGCAGCGGCAAGAGAGGCGGCTGAACCTTTGAGAATATTGCGTCGAGAGAAAAACATTTTTCTTGTTTCCATAATGATCTCCTTGGTATGAACTAAAAACAACTAAGATAAAAAAAAATTATAAACAAAAGTTCATAATTAAATGTTAAATAAATAAATTTACAGTAATAATACTAAGTATGATCATGTGTTTTTAGTATTTAATTGGGGTGGTTTATCCCAATGTTTGAGTAGATGCCTTTCAGTAATAAAGCTTACAGAAGTAAAATATATGCATAACAAGGCGAGATAAATATGAAATCCAGGTTATTTAATATTCGGTTGAGTTTTGAAATAACTGAAAATAAATCAGAAGATTTTTTTCTACTCAAAAATGACCTCATCAGTCTTCTAGATGCCATACAGAGGACAGGGTCGATAAAGGCGGCAGCTGAAGAACTTGGATATTCCTTCCGACATATTTGGAATGAATTAAATAAGTGGGAAGAGGAACTCGGCCAGCCTTTAGTGAGTCGTTCCCGCGGAAAGAATGCAGAGCTTTCTCCTCTGGCAGAGCAGCTTTTGTGGACTAATAAAGAAGTTGAGGCGAAGTACAAAGAACAAATTATTGAACTTCAATCCGGTATTTCGTACTCCTTCAGAAAAGCATTTAACTCTGCTTGGGATCCGATTGTGATTGAAGGCTGCGCGGATTCGGCTCTCAATCTTTTAAGAAGAACGACCGACTGTGAAATTGAATTGAACTTCACGACCAGCCGGAAAGGTCTGGAAGCATTACGCGAAGGAAAATGTGAACTGGCAGGATTTAACTTTCCCAAGTCATCAAGCAGCAACAGTAAAGCTTTTGGGATGTTCGGTCATTTGCTTACGGAAAACAACCGACTCATTTTCTTCGCCACCAGACTGCAGGGGCTTGCCGTTGCACCGAATAATCCGAAGAAAATCTATTCAATATTAGATATTGCTTCCCGTAAGGCAAAGTTTATCAATCGAAGGGAAGGGACGGGAACTCGGATTCTTTTTGATCAAATGTTAGATGTGTTGGCCGTAAAACCTGAAGAAATCGAAGGTTATAACGATATTTCGGACACTCAGTTCTTTACAGCGGTTCAGATCGCCGCCGGGAAAGTGGACGTAGGACTCTGCACGGCAAATGTGGCGAAGGAAAACGGCTTGGATTTTATTCCACTGGCAAAAGAGGTTTATTACCTTGCCGCCGATGCAAAGTTTTTAGAGACAGAAAAAACAAAGAATTTCCTCCAATTCCTCCGAAGCTATGATTGGTCTGAGCATAAGGAACAGCTTGAAGGGTATGACTTTACCGGTACTGGAAAAGTTTTCAAGGTCTCTGACGTTTTCACGGCAGAATGAGGCTGAGAATTCCAAAGAGAGTCTTTCTTTTCCGATGACATGAAAACCGAATTTCGATTAGAATTTCGTGCGTCGGCTCCATAGTTGAATGGATACAACGTGGTCCTCCTAAGACTGAAGTGCAGGTTCGATTCCTGCTGGAGCCGCCACTCACTATATAACAATATCATCAAACCCCTCTATAATCTTAATTTTTCTCATTGTTTATTTGGAATAATTTGTCTTCATTCCGAATTGGACAAAAAACAAAATCTGATTTGGGATCTTTTCTGGCTCTTCTTTTTGAATTTAGTTCGTCGCCGAACTATAATTTCGTCCATGGAAAATTTTGAGATTGTTTATCTTTCCTCGCTTTTAAACGAGAAAGCCGGAGACTTTATTCAGGACGAACTGAAAAAGTACGGGTACCCTGAATTGAAAATGGCCCATGGAGATATTTTTCATGTGCTGTTTGAGGCCGGGGAACTGAGTGCAAAGGAAATTGCCGGACGCACCCGCCGTTCTAAGTCCACCGTTTCGGAACTTGTGAATAGGCTCGTTAAGCTCGGCTATGTTTGCAAAAAACCGGACCCGGCTGACGCGAGAGGAGTGAAGGTGTCACTTACTGAAAAGGGTGTCGCATTTGAGGCGGTTTTCGGAAAAATTTCTGAAGACCTTTCGGCGAGGATCCTTTCAGCAGTAGAACCGGAAGAATTAGAAATTGCCGAAAAAGTAATGAGGAAGCTCACTTCAAATTTTTGAGGAAGCTTTAATTTTTAACTAAATAGTTCGGTTACGAACTAAATTTTAATTAAGGAGTTTGAGATGGAAAATTTTAAGATGGTTGAAGTAAAAGACGCTCCGCGTGTCGAACTGCACAACTTGCTCGGTCTGACCGGATGCGAAATTTCTATTAATGAACTTCCGGCTAAGGCCGCAGTACCTTTCGTCCATGCTCATAAGCAGAACGAAGAAGTCTACGGTGTTTTGGGCGGCAAGGGCCAGCTCTATATTGATGGCCAGGTCGTTGATATCAAAGCAGGTGACTGGTTTGTGATTCGTCCCAACGGACATCGCGCTATTCATGCCTCTGACGACGAAGGCATCAAATTCATCTGCATTCAGACAAAGAGCGGAAGCCTGCAGGAATTTACTGCCGGAGACGCCATCATCCTCGAAGAAAAAAAACCTTGGTTGAAATAATCTGAAGTCTTCTCCATAACCAGAGTTCCCGCTTTCGGAAATAAAGAACCGAAGCGGGAATTTTTGTTTCAAGTCTGGTATATCCTGTTACAAAAACACACATAAGGATTCATCGTGGATAAAAAAATCTTAGCTGCCGGGATGCAGAAAGGCTTCGTTGGCGTGGTTGTTGCCTACTTTTTGGCAATTGCTCTAGGCATTTTGGCCGGAATTTGGGAAAACCATTATTTAATGATCGTTGTGCAGTTCATTAGCACCGTTTTCATTAGATTGTTCAAGTTCTTAAGTATTCCGATCATTTGCGTGTCCATTATTTCTTCTTTGTCGACTTTGTCTCAGAACAATGAATCGGCGAAGATTTTCAGACACACGATTTTTTATACGCTTTCAACAACGATTCTTGCCGCTTGCGTGGCCGCCTCTTTATACGTGCTTTTTACACCGGCGAACGTGGCCGTCACCGGAACGGCTCCTGATATCTCTAATAAATTAGGAAGTCACTCTTATTTGGATTACGTGGAAAGCATTGTCCCCGATAATTTCATTACGCCGTTCCAAACAGCGAACGTTCTTTCTGTACTTCTCATCGCTGCAGCTGTCGGTATTGCCATTGCAAAGATGCCGAGAGAATCTAAGAATCAGGATCTCATGATCACATTCTTTAAAGCGTCTCAGGATGTTCTCTTTACGCTTGTCAATTGGCTTATCGTCGTTTTGCCGATCGGTATCTTTGCTTTCGTCGCTTCACTGGCTCAGGAAGTCAGCCATGGCGTCAGCTTAGGCGGTTTGGGAACTTACTTCGCATTGGTTATTTCCGCGAACTTAATCCAGATGTTCATCGTGATCCCTGCCTTCCTGATGTTTAAAGGATTCAATCCGATTAAAGTTGCAAAGGGAATGCTGCCGGCTCTTGCTCTGGCTTTCTTCTCTAAGTCCTCAGCTGCAACACTGCCGGTCACAATGAGATGCGCGCAGCAGAACCTCGGAGAAAAACCGCAGGTTGCGCAGTTCGTCCTTCCGATGTGCACAACAATCAACATGAATGGCTGTGCGGCTTTCATTTTCTTAACCGTCGTCTATCTGATGCAAAATGCTGGTCTTGATATCCATCCCGGTGTCATTGTTGCCTGGATCTTTATTGCGACTCTGGCAGCTATCGGGAACGCCGGCGTGCCTATGGGCTGCTTCTTCTTGTCCGCAAGCTTGCTCGCCAGCATGAATGTTCCCATCCTTCTGATGGGAGTGATTCTGCCTTTCTATGCCGTGGTAGATATGATTGAAACCAGTCTTAACGTCTGGTCCGACAGCTCTGTTTCTGCGATGGTTGATAAAGACATGAAGGAACTTTATGCAGTTATGGCAGCCAAGTAACTTGGACTTCTCTGCAATTTGATTGCAGATGGTCATTGATAGCTAATTCAGCCTCCGATGGAGGCTGAATTCGTATACAGCGCTCATAGAGTAGGAAAATCTGGATAATAGGTGGTGAAGAAACCAAGGTTAGTGATCACCCGCAGAGGCGTCAAAAATGTAAGCAGGCGTAAAGCAACCTTGGTTAGAATGGAAGTAGTCCGTTTTTTAGTCCTTTTGAGCTGTCAGGTTCTATTATGTTTATTAACGATATTTGGTCTTGTGGTGTTACAACGAAAACCAAGAAAATCGTTGCTGAAGCCCAGAAGGACGGTTATTTGCTGAATTTTTTGCAGCTGGAATTGGAGGAAGGCGGTCTTCCTAATTGGAAGACGATCAATTCTTTCTGCGAACTGGTCGCAACCTCGACACAAAATAATCCTCCTGACGAAGCAATGCAGTCGCCTCAGGAAAAGTTTGACCGCTTGATGAACGCTATCTTTTTGAAGACGTTCAATCTTAGAAATTATGAGGAAGACCCTCTTTCTGCCGGCGAAATCCTCCTATTTACAAAATTGGAATCCATTGATCGCCGGGACCGGTTTGCGACAACAGCTCTTTACTTAGCTGCTCCGGCGATTCTTAAATTAAGAGGCTTAAAAGGCGGCTACGATGTGAGAAGGATCTTTTCCCTGGCCGCTTATAAAGCTATGGAAGGCGGGACTGCTAAGAACAAGGAGCTGCAAATTCTCATCGGCGATCTCTTCGAAGATGAAAACTTGAGAAAAGCGGTCCATCGAATTTGGTATGTCTTTAAGGACGCGAGAGGCAATCCGGAAAAATGCGCCAGAGGACTTCGAGACCTCGCCGACGGGATTTATCTGCAGGCGATGAAGGCAGAACAGGCTCGAAAGGCCTCGTAGGATTCTGTAAAAACTATTAGTAAAAACGCGTCAAAAGATGACTTCCCGGCCGTAAAAAGGCAGAAGTCGGTCTAAATCAATTTGTTAAAATAGCCATTTGCATCTTTTCTTTGTCGCTGGATTGGCGCCCGTATGTCTCTTGAGCAAGATAATAAAGTCAACGATTACTCCGAAAAATCGATTCGCATTTTGAAAGGTCTTCAGCCGGTTAAACAACGCCCCGGTATGTATACCTTGACGGATTGTCCTTTGCACATTATTCAGGAGGTCATCGACAACGCGACGGACGAGGTTTTAGCGAATTTCGCCAACCGAATCATCCTGACCGAACACGCTGACGGATCGATTTCCGTAGAAGATAACGGACGCGGCATTCCGGTCGGTATTCATCCGGAAGAGAAGGTTCCAGTTGTTGAAATCGTTTTCACTCGTCTGCATGCCGGCGGTAAATTCGACAAAGGTGCCGGCGGTGCCTATTCTTTCTCCGGCGGTTTGCACGGCGTCGGTGTTTCTGTCACCAATGCGCTGTCCTCTCGCCTGGAAGTAACCGTTTGGCGTGACGGTCTCGAAAGCTCAATTACTTTCGAGGACGGTTTTGTTACGGTGCCTTTGAACAGTGTTAAAACTCCTCGACCAAAGAAAGCGACCGGAACGAGGGTTCGCTGCTGGCCGGACGGAAAGTATTTCGACACGCTCACGATTCCTAAGAACCAGTTGATCCGCCTCTTGAGAAGTAAGGCAGTTTTGCTTCCGGGCTGCGAGGTGGTCTATCGCAATGAAAAAGACAACATCGAACAGGTCTGGAAATACGAAGGCGGTCTCAAGGAATATTTGACCGAACAGCTGGACCGTCCTCCGTTGGTTCAGCCTTTCGAAGCTCAGGGCTTTGCCGGAGCGGACGACGATACCTTTTCTCAGGGCGAAGGCGCCGGCTGGGTCGTTTGCTGGACAGATGAAGGTCAGCTGGAACGTGAGAGCTACGTGAACCTGATTCCGACACCGCTCGGCGGCACTCATGAAGCTGGTTTGCGCGACGGCGTCTTCCAAGCCATGAGAAGTTTCATGGAAACCCATGGCTTGGGCGCTAAAGGCATCAAGATGATCGTGGATGACGTGTTTGCGCGTGCCAGCTTTGTCTTGAATGCAAAAGTACTGGACCCTCAGTTCCAGGGACAGACCAAAGAAAAATTGATCAGCCGAGATGCGCTGAAGCTGGTTTCCAGCTTTGTGCGTCCGCAGATGGAGTTCTGGCTCAACAGCCACGTTGAAGAGGGCCGCAAGCTTGCTGAAATGTTTATCAAGCAGGCACAGGCGCGCCAGCATTCCGCTCAGAAAATCGAAAAGAGAAAAGGATCTTCTGTTGCGGTTCTTCCGGGCAAACTTACGGATTGCACGAGCGGCGATATTTCCCGCAATGAACTCTTCCTGGTGGAAGGTGACTCTGCGGGCGGTTCGGCTAAGAAGGGACGCGATAAAGAATATCAAGCCATTCTTCCTCTTCGCGGTAAAGTTTTGAACACATGGGAAGTCGATCAGAACCTGCTTTTCGGCAACAAAGAAATTCACGATATTTCGGTTTCTATCGGTGTCGATCCCCACAAGATCGGTGAGAAGCCCGATATTTCAAATCTTCGTTACGGCAAGATCTGCATCATGGCCGATGCAGACGTGGATGGCTCTCACATTGAAGTGCTCCTGCTGACGCTTTTCTACAAGCACTTTTCCTACCTTATGGAGACAGGGCATATCTACATTTCGATGCCGCCGCTCTTTAAGGTTTCGGTTCCGAACAAAGGAAAGAAGAAAGAACGCCGAATTTACTGCTTGAACGAAGAAGAGCTGAAAAAGACAGTCGAGAAACTCAAAAAAGAAAAATTTACCGATGCTCAGATCGTTATCTCACGATTCAAAGGTCTCGGCGAAATGGATTGGGAAGAACTCAAAGAGACTTCTTTGGATCCCGAAACCCGCAGACTTTTGCCGGTGAAGGTCGGACTACCGGGCGACGATTTAACCGGAAAAGCCATGCAGATTCTCATGGGAAATAAAGAAGCTGACGCACGTAAGCAGTGGATCGAACGCCACGGCGACCAGTTCGAACCTGATATTTAACTGAGCGCAATAAATGCCTAAGAAACCAAGACGCAAATTAACGGAAGCTGATCAGACCGAGCTTTTTGAAGAAATCGACGGAAAGGCGGTTCTGCCCGCAGCTGAAGACGAAGAGCCCCAAGAGAAGAAAGGAAAAGCTAAAAAAGCTCAGCCGGAACCCGAAGAAGACATCGGTAAGGGAACCGGTTTCCTCTTTGATATGCTAGAGGAGGAGCCGGAACATTCTCCTGAGGCAGAAAAGTCTTCCTCCGAGGGTGAAAAGAAATTAGAGTTTCAACCGGAAGATGCAACAGCAGAGTTGGCTGAACCGGCTTCTGAACCGAAGAATGAAGATTCTCTAGAAGAAGCCGAGCAGCTCGCTCAAAACCTGATGCGTGAAGATGCTTCTGACATGAAGGAAGAGCTTCAGGAAGTTGCGGACGAAGTTGAAGAAGCAGAATTGGTTCCTGCGCCTGCACAGCCCCGTGGTTCTGACATCGTCGAAGAAGCTCTGAAGCATGCCGACACAGACTGCGATGAATTAACGCTTGCATACTTTGCAAGCCGCGCTTATCTGGAATACGCTATTTCTGTGGTAAAAGGCCGTGCATTGCCGGACGTCTGCGACGGCATGAAGCCTGTCCAGAGAAGAATTCTCTACGCAATGAAGCGGCTCGGCCTGAATCCGGATGTCAAAACGGTTAAGAGTGCTCGAGTCGTCGGTGAAGTCTTAGGTAAGTATCATCCGCACGGTGACTCGGCCGCTTACGACGCTATGGTTCGTTTGGCGCAGGACTTCACGATGCGCTATCCGTTGGTTCAAGGTCAGGGTAACTTCGGTTCGGCTGACGGCGACGGTGCTGCGGCTATGCGTTACACCGAAGTCCGCCTTTCTAAGTATGCCGATCTTCTGCTTGGCGAACTGGACAAAGGAACCGTCAAATTTATTCCGAACTACGACGGAACCCATAAAGAACCAGTTTTACTGCCGGCCCGTCTGCCGGTGCTTTTATTGAACGGCTCCAGCGGTATTGCGGTCGGTATGGCAACCGAAATTCCGTCCCACAATCTTACGGAAGTCGGAGAGGCTGCCATTGAAGTGATCCGTAATCCTGAGATCACGACGGACGAATTGCTTGAAATTGTTAAAGGTCCGGATTTCCCGGGCGGTGCTCAAGTTATATCTTCTGCCTCTGACATTAAGAATGTTTATCGAAGCGGTTACGGCAACCTGCAGGTTCGCGCCACTTACCACTTTGAAGAGCTTTCCAGGGGCCAGTGGCAGTTAGTTTTTGACAGCGTTCCGTATAAAGTTTCCGTCATGAAGGTGATGTCGGAACTGGAAGCGCTCACTAATCCTAAGGCACCGCAAGGTAAGAAGTCTCTGACTGCAAAACAGCAGCAGGACAAGCAGCTGATCATGAACGTCATGAGCGGCATGAGAGACGAGTCGAGTGCTGAGGCACCTGTACGCTTGGTCATCGATCCGAAATCGAAATCCATTGATCGAGAAGAGCTCGTCAGCACCATTCTCAGTAAGACCAGTCTTGAAACCTCCTGCAAGTTCAACCTTGTGGTGATCGGCATTGACGGCAAACCTCGTCAAAAAGGTTTGAAAGACATTCTTTCCGAATGGGTTAGCTTTAGACTGCGTACGGTTCGCGCTCGATCTCAGACTTCTTTAAATGAAGCTGAAGCTCGTACCCATACGTTGGAAGGTCGTCTCATTGTTCTCGTTGATATTGAGGAAGTGATTCGCATCATTCGCGGTGCGGACGATCCCAAGAAAGAACTGATGACGCATTTCGGATTGTCTGATACGCAGGCCGAAGACATCCTTGAAATCAAACTGCGTCAGTTGGCCTCTCTCGATGAAGTCAAACTCCGTAAAGAGCTGGAGAAGCTTCGCAATGAAGCTGAACGTCTGCGCGGCTTGCTGACGGATGAAAAGAAACTGAGAAGAGAAGTCACCAAAGAGATCCGTCAGGATATTGACACCTATGGCGACGAAAGACGCACACTCATTGAAGAAGCCAAGGGCGCTTCGATTGCGAAACAGGTGATTGATGAACCTGTCACAGTGATCGTGAGTGAAAAGGGCTTCCTGCGTTCAAGACAAGGTCATGGATTTGACGCTCGTGCCATGAACTTCAAGCTGGGCGACAAGTATCGCTGCTCTATGGAATGCCGCAGTGTCGACAATTTGTATATCTTGTCGAACACCGGACGCATTTACAGTATTCCGGTTTCTTCTCTGCCGAGTGCCAGAGGCGAGGGGACTCATGTGAGCGCGTTCGTCCAATTCCAGGACGGAGATGTTCCCTTTGACTACATTTGCGGTGCGCCCGATACCGTCTTGCTGTTTACCTCAGACGCAGCCATGGGCTTCTTCTGCAAGATGTCTGATCTTGCAGTCCGTCAGAGAGGCGGCAAATCCTTCTTTATCTTGGACGGAGCTAAACCGCTTCCGGTTCAGGTTTCAACACCGTTGACCGGCTGGATCGCCGCGTTGTCTTCACGACGGATGAACTCAGAGCTCTTTCGAGCGGCGGCAAGGGCACCACAATCATGGCGCTCCAGGACGATGAGAAACTGGTCGCAGCCGTTCCGATTTCTCCGAACGGAGTCGTGGTGGTCGGAAAAGGCCGCGGCGGCAAGATTCAGGAACTTTTGGTCGGTCCTCGCTCCATTGAAGACTACCGAACACGGAGAGGCCGTAAGGGCCGGTTCGTT
>ENA-ORSB01001088-ORSB01001088.1-human-gut-metagenome-genome-assembly--contig:-NODE-1088-length-27389-cov-12.334455_pt1 | contig 27389 bp, 29 predicted proteins | sample MGYA00242180_ERZ509144 | MGnify/ENA primary metagenome ERZ509144 (study PRJEB26280, sample SAMEA2338661) | human gut metagenome | biome: human gut; feature: human-associated habitat; material: faeces...
TCTTTTGTTGGCAAGGTGGACTTGCCCGAATAACCGCCCGACCTATCCGACACAATGCGCAAGTGCCGGATAGGAACGGCAAAATTTTTTACACTTCTATTACTTCTTTATCACACGTAAGCAAATAACAAGCGCTTATACACACGATGTCTTCTTGCAATTCCCCGGTCCTCGTCCATCGCAAACCAGTCACTCTCCAAAAAATCTTCCGGTCTTCCATAATCCGTAATATCCTTGGAAAAATTGCGCATAAAATAACGCGATGCTCCGGTGTTTTCGTACAGCACTTCCCCTGTCGCATCTTCCATAAAAGCATCATCCGCTCCATCGGTAATACTGACAATTCCCTGTGTCACCGCATAGCGCAAAACTTTGATCAGCCTTCTCCGGCTCGTATATACGGTCCAGTCGACCGGTTCTCCCGGCATATTCGCAGAAATATACTCGGTAAGCTGCGATAAAATAAATTGTTCCTGCGTATCTTTTTCTTCCAGGAACATAAGTAAAATGCAGAGAAAGGCATACTCTTCTTTCGAAGAAAAATCCAGAATTCCCATAAAAGACTCCGGAATCACCGGAATCTTTTCCATTTTTACCATCAGGGCATTCTCTGTCACCTGACATCCCAGCTTGTCAGATGCATACTTACGAATATCACCGATTGCATCTCTCAGCTGGTAATATAACTCTTTATTTTCCGATTTCAACACCCAGCGCTGATTCAACAGTACTTCCAGTTCCTTCATCATGCCTCCTCCTGAAATACAATCGCAAGTCTTGGCATCGTAAAGTTTCCATCCTCACAATGCACTACACAGCGTTCCTCTTTTCTGCTCATATCAAGCATATAATGCCGTCCCTCTTCCGTTGTTGCAGCACCTGCCGGATTTTCCAACGCATCGGAAATCCACTTTAGCAGAATTTCCCGCACATGCGACTCAATGACCGGCAAAGTGGAAAAATCTATTTTTCCATCGGACTCCAATTCCCGGAGCCTGCGCATATCTTCTCTTTGTTTTTCAATCATCTGCCGTCTCGTTCTTTGCTTTTCTTCTGCAGATTCCCGGATTGCACTGCGGCCGGACTTCTCCCTGTAGGTTCTCACACGCGGTTTCAACATTACTTCAAACGGACTTTCCTCATAAACCCCCTGGTTCATGCTGTCCGTCTCACGGATCAGATCTCCCTTTAAATGATAGGGTCTCTCCAATCCAAAGACCATAGCAGACATCCTGTGTGCCTGCTGCACATCCTCACACTTCAAAAAAAGTTCTGCTACTTTGCGGTATTCTTCCCGCCGATTCGCACCAAACGCATTTTTCTCGCTGAGCTGTGTTGCATATCTTGTAATCCTCCGGATAATTTCATTGGTCGCATCAAAAAGCTTGCCGGCCTCGTTTTCCTCGCCATTCGAAGAGACAAACCAGTCATATATACTCTGAAATCGTCCCTTTGTCTTTTCTTCCAATAATTCCCGTGAGACTTCCACATCCATACGTGGAATCAACAGTTCATACTGCACGATTTTTTCAAACACCTGCTGCTTATTCTGTTCTTCCAACGTTCGCAGGTCTTCCTCGATCACACCGACATTGCGTTGTAATCCTTTAATAAAATTACGCAGATACTCGACAAGACGGTCTTTGAACACCAGAAACTCTTTTGTGTGCATCATTTCTTCTGCCTTCACGCTGTTTAAATCACGGATATAGTCCTGATAATTCTGATTCAGACGCACAAAGTCGTTATTCAGATCATTCCACCAGGTATAAACTTTGTTGATATCTTCCTCCGCCATCTGTGGAAAACGCGCAATATTTATCCGAATCCGTTCCAAAAGCGTCGGCTCCAAAGAAGCCCCCTCGATAAAAAGATTTTCCAACCGTAATACCAGACGTTCAATCTCCACGCTGTATTCCGACATCTGGTACCTGAATTTTTTATTTTTAAACTCTTCAATGGAAGATACTTTTTTCGTATCCTGAATCGTATTCAGATTCTTCCATTCTACAAGCATTGCCAGATCCTGTTGGCACTGCTCCGGCTTATAATCCGCAAAAAACGGATCTTGTATCATCTGGGCATAAACCTCCTCCTGATACAGCCAATAACGAAGTTTTTCGTAATTTTCAAAAAAAATGCGCATAATGCAGCGATACCTGCTGACATTATCCGCATTCAAATATTTTGCTTCAGTAAGTGCTTTGGTTAGCTTGTCTGTTACCTGCACATTGTTCTCCTTTGTGTCTGTTCATTTACCTGAAATAAGAAGCTAACTACGCTTCCCTAATAGGGTTTATTATAGTACACAATCGGAGGACTGACAATGCATAAAAACAATTTTCCTTTTTATTTTCCACAACATTTTTTGTATTTTTTCCCACTTCCGCATGGACATGGATCATTTCTTCCAACCTTCGGTGCTTCTCTTTGATAAGGCATTTCCTTTTGTATGCCCATAAAAGGCTCTCCAAAATATGCATTATTTTCCAGTATTCTTTCCGCCTGTTCACTCAATATATCAATTGTACTTATCACACTCGGATCTTCTGTACGGTCTGCCACATCATCTAAAATATTACAGGCTTTGGTATATTTTTCATTTTCTGCACACGCCATCGCTGTAAGCACATCCAGTTCATTGTTATGTATCTTTAGTTTTCTGGTTACCTGTTCCAATGTCTGTATCTGATCCGCCCCTCTGTGATCAGAAAGTGCATGATATATCATCTCCTGCACAGCGCCTGGCATCGCATATAACGGAGTCTCTGTTTCTACGTCATCTTCTAATTGATCTTTCTGAAATACAGCCATAGAAAAAGCATCTTCTCCCGTCATATTCTGATACTCTAATCTTGAATATCCATTGAGCATCGGAAGACGGGTTTCCATAATAAACCTCATTAATATTTTCCATAACCCACACGAATGCAAAAGCGGCAAATCTGTTTCATAGATTCCCATATGTTCAAGCACTGCATGAATTCCATTGCCGCTGCAAATATCCTGATAGCACGCAACAATAAAAGCTTCCATTGCCTCCTGTGGAACCCACAGAAAACTGCGGGCGATTTTCTCCACGCCTTCCCATTGTGGCTCCAGCTCATACAACGGCTGACTATATTTCAACAACTCTTTCTTTGTAAACTGCTTATAAGAAAGATCCGCTGCATATAACATCCTCTGACTCAAAATAGTATCCACATCCAGGCCCGGTACACAGATAAATCTTTCTCCGGTAGATTGCCATGCATGTATTTCATATTTTCCTGCAATCAAACCATTCAGATATACCAGCCGTAAAAACTCCTGCTTTCCTATTTTCATATTCCATTGTTTTTCAAAAATGTCATAGAAAACATTCTGTTCTATCACTGCATATGCAAGCAGAATTTTCCTGAGTTTATCTGAAAAATCCTGCATATTCATAATCTGATTTTTCCAGTCTGCATTCTGGAGATTTTCCAGTCTCTGCTCAAAATCAATTGCCGGGAACAAATATGACGCCTGCGTTTTTTCCGGTATCTGCATGTGCCACAATCCCAAGGCAATTCCCTTTTCAACCGTTTCCGCATTCATCTCATTTTTCTGATTATATTCAAATAATTGGACTTTTTCTATTTCCTGCATATCCGTTTCATTCAATACACAGAAATAATACTCCGGATGTTTCTGGAACATATTCAGAATACGCTCTTCTTTCGACTGATCCGTTACATTTTCTTCGTCAATATACAATGCATATTCCAGATTCTGTAATTCCTCATCACTTAATCTTGCAAGTATTTCCCTGCTCATTTTCCGTGGTGCCATCTTGCAGATTGCGCCTTTTTCATCTTCTCCACAAAACTGTCTCCATGCAAATATTTCCATATCAGCCTGTGAGTCCGACTGTTTTGAGATGTAATTTCTATTCTCCGGCACAATTTCATTATAGTATGCCGGCCTGCTTACTGCATGCTTTAGCATCTCTTTTATTTCTTTGTCCATCTGCTGCATTACATATATCTGTTCCAGCTTTTTGCGGTCTTTTTCTGCCAGACGGATATCTGCAAAATGCATTTGTTCCAGCTGTTCATTCACGCTCACGGCATCATAACTTCCCGAAACCTGTTCTTCTCCCCAGATGCCACCGGAATCTTCCACAAAATTGTTTCCTTTGGCTTTCATTAATGTAGCAGAATCTTTTTCATAGTCCTGCAATAATTTTTCAAACACAATTTTATGACGCCAGTCATCTCCCATGTCGTATACATAGCGGATCCAGTTTTCATGCTCCGCTACAGCTGAAACCGGGAGTTTTTTCTCCATAAAAAAATCAGTGTATGCATCTTTTGAATTTGCCACAATTTCAAAACGATTCTGTGGAGCTTCAAAGATGTGCATATGCATATCTTCCCATCCAAAAACCAGCTGTATTACCCGATGCAAATCATAAAAACTCATGTTTTCCGGTACCACTAATCTTCTCCACACCGGCGGGTGTGTATCCTCTATAGTAATTTTTAAAACAATTCCTGACATTCTCTTATCCTTTCCACAATCCAGGTATATTTAATGGCCCTCTCCTTGTTAGTATAGCAAATTTTTATGATACAGAAAACATCTGGATTTATTATTTGTAACCCTCTCCCATATGATAATAAAAAAGGAATTTTTATGTCTTCATCTCTTTTTATTCAAACACTAACCACTCTGCGCCCTGCTGCTGTTGCAAAAATCCAGGGAGACACGGCCAATCCGGTACGCGGATATGCCACTTTCTATAATACTTATACCGGCGATTTCCCACCTCTTTTGTCCAATCGGGGATTCCGGAACTAAAATTGCTCCTACTTTATTTTGACATATACTATTTTTAACAGATCATTTTTTGGATTCGGAATTGTTTTTGTTTCCAGGAAATCATAACTTTCAATCAGCTGGCTTAACTTTTTATAATTATAATTTCTTGGATCAAATCCCGGTACACGCTTGGAAAGTAAGATTCCTATCTCGGACTGGTTAATCCAGCCTGCCTCATCTGACTTCTGTTCAATAATTGTTCTGATTTCATCTCCTATATTTTCCTGCGTAGGAATAAATGGCATATCACATAAGTCCTGCGTTTCCGGATCTGTTGTGTCCTGATTTTCTGACACATCTGCCTCTCCCTGCGCTTTCTCATCAATTGCCTGCTCCTCGACGGCTTCATCTGCTATGCTATTATCTTCAGCCCCCCGCTCTTCCTCTTCTTCGGCGAACAGTAAATCTAAATATTTAAACTGTTCGCAGGCTGCAACAAGCGATGTCGGTGTTTTTTTCTCCCCCATTCCAATAACCAGCATTCCGGCTTCTCTTAAACGGTTTGCTAACTTTGTGAAATCACTGTCCGATGTTACAAGGCAAAATCCATTTACATTTCCAGAATACAATATGTCCATTGCATCAATAATTATTGCAGAATCAGAAGAATTCTTTCCTTTCACATAATTAAACTGAATTACAGGCGTTAATGCATATGTGCTTAAAACATCTTTCCATGATGATACACTTGGATTTGAGAAATCGCCATAAACACGCTTGTATGTAGGTGTTCCAAACTCATTAACCTCATCCATAATCAATTTAATATATTTTTTTGATACGTTCTCCGCATCAATCAATACCGCTATTTTATCCTGTCTTTTCATAATAACTTTCTCCCTTCAAATTCATTTTAATAATCCTTTGTTGCACAGACTATATCCATTAGAAAAAGGCGTCAACTACTGCTTTGTTGGCATTCGACGTACCGGCAAATCATACATGATGTATCAACAGATCAAGCAACTGGAAATTGACGGTGTTCCATTATCACAAATTGTATATGTGAACTTCGAAGACGAACGTCTTCTTGAAATGACAGCCGATGACCTAAATATGATACTGGAAATAGGATTAGAAATATCTGGTGTTGATCATAAACCATATCTGTTCTTTGACGAAATTCAGAATATCGACGGCTGGGAAAATTTGTTCGCAGAGTCGCAGATATGAAATACCGGGTCAATATCACTAGTAGTAACAGTAAAATGCTCAGTCGAGAGATGAACATCATGTTCATGTTTACTCGAGCCGGCGCACCAGCGCCGGCTCTCTCCTACCATCTCACTATCCCTTTTTAATGGGGACAGCCCACTTTTATAAAAAACAATTTTATTTTCCTATCAAAACCTGCTTTCCCTGAAAAGCAAATCCATATGCGCGAATTTGATCTGCCCGAAATCCCCTGGCAAGTAACTGTGCATCATATTGTTTATGGCGAATCTGTTCTAACGCATTTTTCACCGTCTCATTCAAATCAGCCTCCGACTCCGGATCAATCACTTTAAATTCCAAAATAATTGCATCCGACTGACCAATTGCAACAGGCTCAAGCATAATATCATAACGCCCAAATCCACTTTCACGATTTGAAGTAATATGGTATTTATCCTGCAGATCTACCATCAGTCCGAGAACAAACCCATGGTAAAAACGTTCCGGTTCTGACGAAGCAGAAGGTACCTTTCCCGTATCAAAGAAACTGAACGTTTCTAAAGCTATCCTGTTAATATAATGATTCATTGCCCGAACATCATCCGCAAGCAGTGCCTTAACAAATGCATTATAATTTGGAGTATATTTCTTAAACCAGCCATCGATCATTCGCCGGAACATGACATCTACCTCATGATTTGTCAAAGAAAGATGGTAATTCTGACTGGATGCTGCAGCATCTTTCGGAGCCTGATTAATTTTCAAATATCCACTTGAAAGCAACAAGCTCCATATCGCAGTCATATTATCATCCAACTGATCAAATACAATCTGCTCATCAATTTCCGTTACCAGTTCTTTTCCGGACAGTAAATCCTCCATTGCCTCTTTGATTGCAGAATTTCCCCTTTGAATAAGATGTCCAATCAGGCTGTTAGAACTGGTATTAGCCCAATAAATATCAATTTTTCTTTTATCAAGAAAATTCGTAATCGACCATGGATTATATATATCCTTTTTACCTCCAAAAACGAAACCATCATACCATTTCTTTACAACATCACATTGCTCAGACATTCCGGCTTCATCCAGTGCTGTAAAGGCTTCAGCTTCTGTAAAACCAAACGATGTCGCATACTTCTCGGAAGTAGTTGTGATCACTTCCAAATTATTCAGATCTGAAAAAATGGATTCCTTGCTAACTCTCGTAATACCTGTCATAATTGCCCGCTCAAGATATGAATTTGTTTTGAACGTTGCATTGAACAGGCTTCGAGTAAAGGCCGTCAGTTCCCTCCAATATCCATGCGCATAGGATTCCTGTAATGGCGTATCGTACTCATCAAGCAAAACGATGACCTTTTTCCCATAATATTTGCTGAGGAAAAGGCACAAATTTTGTAATGCCATAACCGCATCGGCATCATTCATCTCCGGTGTAACTGCCTGGAACCGCTTTTTTTCACGCTCATTTAATGTGTCACCATTTAACAGATACATATTTTCATCATATAATGAAGCAATCAACGAACAGATCTGTCTTCTTGCGTTCTCATAAGTATTTGTTTTGACTGCTGCAAAGCTTAAGAAGAGAACAGGATAGGTTCCCTGTAATTTCCGTAAAGCAGCATTCTTTTCGATGCTCAATCCTTCGAATAAATCCAAACGTTTCACATATTTCACTGAAAAGAAACATTCCACCATACTCATATTTAAAGTCTTGCCGAAACGACGAGGTCGTGTAATCAAAGTTACATCATCCTGCGAATTCCACCATTCTTTAATAAAGTCAGTTTTATCAATATAAAAACAATTGTGTTCACGGAGCGAGGCAAAATCCTGCTTTCCTATACCGATTGTTTTCATGAAGATCCCCCTTTAGGAAAATTGAAATCCTATCTACATGTTACACTTATTGTTATAGTATAACAAACTTTTATCATAGATGAAACAAAATGTTTTTTGCAAGCTGACATTCTGTCACTACGCACAATATCCAATAGAGATGTGATTTTGTGTATAGAGCATCAATGCCGTTGCCCTCTTCGCAAATGCATTTGCTTCTGCCTCTGTCATTTTAGTATCATATAAAACTTCATCCGGTATCTTTACAGCAACACTACACATATCAACACTCCTTTCATTCATAAGTCTATCCGTATTATAATATGCGTTATCTCCAAAAACAACCGTATTATTCTGCAGACATCCACATTGAAAATCAGGTACGTGGATAAAGAAATAGCCTTTTACATATACTCTATAGCAAAACATTTTTGTGTTGATATTGTCTTGTGTACAGAACAAAAATGTATTACAATTGTTTTAAAAGGAGAGTAATGCATTATGAATAGAGATATTTTAAAACAGATTATGATTGATCAAAAAGAGATTTACTTGAATAACTCTTTGCTCCACAGACTATATCCCTTAGAAGAAGGCGTCAACTACTGCTTTGTTGGTATTCGACGTACCGGCAAATCATACATGATGTATCAACAGATCAAGCAGCTGGAAATTGATGGTGTTCCATTGTCACAAATTGTATATGTCAACTTCGAAGATGAACGTCTTCTTGAAATGACTTCCGATGACCTGAATATGATATTAGAAATCGGGTTAGAAATATCCGGTGTTGATCATAAACCATATCTGTTTTTTGACGAAATCCAGAATATCGATGGTTGGGAAAAATTTGTTCGCAGAGTCGCAGATATGAAATATCGCGTTAATATCACCGGAAGTAACAGCAAAATGCTCAGTCGAGAGATTGCCTCGACTTTAGGAGGCAGATTTGTCATTATGAATATATATCCGTATTCTTTTCCGGAATATTTACTTGCATATGGCAAAGATAAGGATTATCTGGGAACAATCAGCACTAAGGATAAAGCGGATGTCATTGCTCTGTATAACGAGTATGTCACATATGGCGCATTTCCGGAACTGGTAGAAATTCGAAATAAAAGGGCTTTTTTAAGTAGTATTTATCAGACTGTATATTTAGGAGATATTATTACAAGAAATAAGATAACAAACGATTTTGCTATCAAACTAATTTTAAAAAAAATAGCGGAATCCGTTACCAAGCCACTGTCCTACAACCGATTAACCAATATTTTAAAAAGCAGCGGAACTTCATTGGGAAAGCAAACGGTAATAAACTATGTTGGTTATATGACAGATTCTTATCTGCTATTCGTTCTGCATAATTATGCCGCAAAATTAGTAGAGAAAGAGACTTCGCCGAAGTACTATTTCATGGATACCGGATTGCTTGGACTTATGCTGTTAGATTGCAAATCCGCGCAATTAGAAAATCTTGTTGCGATTGAGTTAATTCGTCGCTACGGTGTTGAAAATGTTTATTTCTTTGAAAACAAAGTAGAAATAGACTTCTATGTTCCATCTGAAAATCTTGCTATCCAGGTAAGTATGCAAGTCCTTGATGATATAGACACCAAAGAACGCGAAACCAGAGCATTTGCGAAACTGAATGCTTACATTCCTGATACTAAATGCATTCTGATCACCAATAGCGAAGAAGCAACCCTTGATTATGATGGGCTTCAGATTGAGGTTGTCCCGATATGGAAATGGTTGTTAGATCGTTAAGCCGGTGATCATTATGACGTAAGCGCAAAATAATTCGACGGATTGCATCTCCCTATACATTGACGGTGTGAATTTTTTCTGTAAATTCACACCGTCTAGAGGGCTTGCGAGTGGTACCATAAAGTATAAACGCTATGCGATATCCTGGTTCTTACTACATTACAAGACATTCTTTTTTATAAAAGGCAATACCATATCGAATCACTTTCTTAAAACCATCCTGTTCAATTTTAGTTGCATATTTTTTCTCTTCGATCTGTTGTAAAGCTTTATAGCATTCGTCTGCCAAACAATCCTTATTTTTTGCAATCTTCAATTCGATAACAATGGCTCTACGAAGCTTTCGATCCTTAATTACCAGATCCGATCGTCCCAATCCGTTCTCATAGTTAGACTCAACAATATACCCGGCGTTGGCAAATAATCCGGCAACAAATGCATGATAAAAGCTTTCCGCGTAGTCATGATAACTGATCGTATTAAAAAGCAGATCGGATAGAATTTCTGTAAGTTTGTCCGCATCTTCATTCCATAAAGCTTCAAATAGCGAACTCCTGTTGCTTCGCGCAAGTGAATCCGAAAACCATTCTGTTACGCTTTTTTGAAAAATAGACATCACTTCATGATTTGGAATCTTAAGAAGCGTTTCCGATAAGTTATGCGTACTGCCCACCTTCGTAAGATATCCTGTAAGATATAATAAACTCCAAAGATTCTGTTCCGAAGATGTGAGTACATTATAAGTAAGATTTTCTTCGATTGCTTCACTAATTGTTCCACCATTTAGTAATGTTTCGAATTTTTCGGTCACATCAAAATCAGTCCGTTCCAAAAAAGTGCGAATAACAGAATTGTCGCTTGTATGTTCCCAAAAATTCTCAGGCTCCTGAGTACCGGTTGCCATCACCTTTTGAATATAATTAAGCACATCCCATGGACAATAAATATCTAGATTTCCGAAATGATAGCCATCGTACCACTTTTGAATAACAGCAGCGCATGCTTCGCAATGTGTATCTGTAAGAAGCTTTGTAACTTCCGGTTGCGTAAAACCGAAAAATTCATTGTATCGATTGTCGGAAATTGTATCGGTAATAAAATTATTGGTACCGGTAAAAATACTCTCCTTTGTAATGCGAAGGCATCCGGTAATGACTGCAAATTTTAAAAATTCGTTATCTTTTAATGCAGTACCAAGCAAGGGACTTATAATCTCAAGCATTTGATCATAATAGCCTTTGGAATCCGCTTTTGCAACCGGAACATCATATTCGTCAAGAAGTAGAATAACCGGCTTATGATAATATTGAGCCATAATTCGGGTTAAAAAAGATAGTGATTTCTTAATTTCTGCAGTTGTAGCCCGGTTGTCTTTCAATCGTTCATAAATAGATCTGTCACTGGCATCCATCCGATCCCAATCAAGCAAATAGGAATGTTGTTTAAACAGATCTGCCAATTCAGCCGTTAACATATCATAAGCAGATTCAAATTTGAGGCCATCAATATTTTTCAATGTCAGAAAAATGACAGGACATTGATTCATCCATTCCGCACATAAGGATTTATTCCCTGCTATATATAATCCATCAAAAAGTGCCCGACTATCTTTACGAATATCAAAAAAATCTGCCAACATGCACATTGCCAATGTCTTGCCAAATCGTCTTGGACGGGTAATTAAAGTTCCCTTGGACAAATTATTTTGAAGCAGCTTCTCAATGAGACCGGTTTTATCAATATAATAGTAATGATTCTTTCGAATTTCTGTGAAATTGCTCATTCCGATTGGAAGAGTTATTTTGTTCTCCATTTCGAAATCCTCCTTCGCAGCCTCTGCGATCTATGGTATTACAATACACATATAGTATAACAAACTTTTTCTTTATATGAAACAAAAGAATTTGAGTGCTCATTTTCACCCGATCCACAGCGGCGACCTCTTCATCGAAAACCAATGCCGCTCTTTGGAGCGGCTAATCTAGTATTAGTACCGACTATGGAGCGTTTACAAACAGGAAATCTATTCCCGCCTGATTCTGTACACTTTCGGCATTTTTATCGTAAACGAAGCGGCAGAAGAAAACCGGAAAAAGAAACGGGATGGCAACAACAAGTATCTCTATGAACTTGACTTTTCTTCAGCATTAAAAACAGCCAGAAAGTTCTTCATGCGCAGGGATTCCGACAGGCACATCGATATTATCCGGCTGATGATGCAATATGTCCACACAGTGAAAGACAGGTTCCAAGCGAAATAAATTCTTTGACATATTAGTTATACAGTGTTAGTATAATTATAGAAAGGGTGCTACCGATAGACGGTTAGCCCAAGTAAATTAGTTTGACAAAAATGCCGCTTAGTTTACCAGACGTGGGCGGCTATTTTTGTGTCTTGTTATTATCCTTACCAAAGGAATATCCGATTCCAAAGCAGGTTAAGCCGAAGCTTACTACTGCAATAAAGTCAACAATACTCATATGGCTTAGCCCTCCTTCCCTTGGATTCCCTTACGGGTTTCTATGTAATCAGAGGGTCACAGTCCCTCTGCCGAAGGACTAACCGCCTACCGTTATGGTAGCACCGATGAGCAATTGTATCAGACAGAATTCAATTTATCAATCCCTAAAATATTTTTACCACCCTTTAATCTATCTGTTCAAATTCTCTATGCCAGAAGACGTGTAAAATCGCCATCTTCCCCGAAAAGCATTCTTTCTTATTATGCATCTGAGTTTCCGGATGATTTTGAAGAATTTGATGTTACGATAAAGCGCTTTTTTACGGATAAAGCCACAGTCATCTTTATTTCTTGCAGTTTCGCGTTGTTAAGATCAAAACCGCTGAGAATACACAGGAAATCTATTCCCGCCTGATTCTGTACAATTTCGGCATTTTTATCGCAAACGAAGCGGCAGAAGAAAACCGGAAAAAGAAACGGGATGGCAGCAACAAGTATCTCTATGAACTTGACTTTTCTTCAGCATTAAAAACAGCCAGAAAGTTCTTCATGCGCAGGGATTCCGACAGGCACATCGATATTATCCGGCTGATGATGCAATATGTCCACACAGTGAAAGACAGGTTCCGGCAGTTTCAACGACCTCTCCGTGGAATCAGCGCAATTTATTTTGGATATCGGTAAGTTCTGCAACTGAATATCCTTCTTTTTGGCATACCTGTTTTTGCCTTTTATCTCAAAACGTAAAACAGGGCAGATCAAATATTTCTATCCGATCTGCCCCTATTCTTCCTTTTTCTACTAACACCATATTGCCCCAGCTTAGCCTGTTGCTTTGCAAATTTAACAATAATACGAAATCTCTCCGAATTTTTTCAACCACAATTGTTCTATTTCTGCATGCCGCGCTTCAATGATATCCATCATAATTCGTAATTTACGTTCTGGGATTTTTGACACATTATTGGCTGCAATATATCTTCCCTTTTGCATTATCCATACCTTTGTTCCATTTGGTATAGGAGTCCCCTCCGCAATAGGTATTATCTAGTTCTTATCAGCCGCCAGTATCTGATCGATCGTCTTCATCAGCTGCTTATATGCCTCGTCATTATCAATACCGCCCGTGATCGGCTCTCCGATAATATTTCCGTTACGGTCAAGCACGATTGTAGTCGGGAAGGCCATAATGCTTGTTGCATATTTTCCGGCTTCACTGTTGGAATCAAGGGAAAGATTCGTATATTTTGCACCCTGCTTCTCTAAAATACTCTTAGCTTCAGCAATTCCATCCTCATTTCCGTCAAGAGAATCTATATTGATACCAATTACCTGTCCGCCTTTTTCCTTCAGCTCCTCATTTAATTTATTCAGTTCCGGAAGCTCCTGTACGCATGGAGAACATCCATTAAACCAAAAATTCAAAACCGTGACCGCATTCTTTGAAATGATGCTGCTGTCCACGTCATTTCCTTCCAGATCCTTTGCATGAAACTCCGGAAATACACTTGCTCCCTCTTTGCCGGAATCCTTATTTGATGCATTCGCACTCTGCTTCTTAAGAAGTGGCTGAAGCTCATCCTCAAGCTTTTTGATTTCTTCAACATCTTCCTTCAAAGACTTGAGTTCATCATCGGTAAACTTATCCTTAATTTTATCTAAAAAGTTTGCCAGAAAATCTCCGTAATTCGTAGATGTCGCATCCTCGACAGTTGATTTGTCAATGCTGTTAAATACCTTCTCCCATAAAGCCTTATGGTTTTCAAGAATACTGTTCTCTTTCTGTGTCAATTCATTAATCTTTGCATCCAGATCTTCTGCTTCCTGCGTTGACATCTGCGACTCTGTTGCCGTATTTTCCTTGTTAGCAGAATTTCCGCACGCACTTACTCCGAGTACCATCGCTGCAATAAGCAGCATCACTGTTAATTTCTTCATTTTATTCTCCTTAATTCTCTTTCAAATTTGTTTTACCTGTTCCAAATCCATATTGATAATGAATTGCTTCCGTCGGGCATTCCTTTATACACATGCCACAGCGGATACATTCCGTATGGTTCGGATGCTTTGTGACATCCACGTCCATCCTGCAGGCTCTCTCACATTTGCCACAGGATACACATTTATCCTCATCCACCTTCATCTGCAGAAAAGATACCTTATTGCAAAGCGCATAGATTGCGCCCAGCGGACATATCCATTTACAGAATGGGCGGTAAAACATAAGGCTTAGGATTACAAAAGTAATAAGTATACCGAATTTCCATGTAAACAGTTTGCCAAGGGCCGCTCTGATACTTGCATTGGCAATCGAAAGCGGAATCGCTCCCTCCAGCACTCCCTGCGGGCAAAGATATTTACAGAAAAACGGATTTCCCATTCCCAGTGAATTTGTCACCAGAAGGGGTAGTAAAATAACAAAAATCAACAACACACCATATTTTATATAACGAAGCGGCTTAAGCTTTTTCGTTGAAAATTTCTTAAACGGTATCTTATGCAGCAGCTCCTGAAACCAACCGAACGGACACAGAAATCCACAGATAAATCGTCCGAGCAGTACACCTAACAGAATTAAAAATCCTGTAATATAATACGAAAATTTAAACTTGGATGAGCCGATGACTGCCTGCAAGGCACCGATCGGGCACGCCCCGGACGCAGCCGGACAGGAATAACAATTCAGTCCCGGTACACAAACGGCCTTTGCATCCCCTCTGTAAATCTCTCCTTTAAAGAAGTTCGGCAGATGAATATTGGTAAGAATCGTTGCCACGGCCTGAATCCATCCCCGAAAACGCGCCAGAAACTGTGATATTTTATGTTTTTTCTTATCCAATTCCAACACACTCCAGACATAATTTGATTGCCTTTGAGAGTACCGTGGCTGCCTCCCCGCGCATCGCACCGTATCCGATCATCAGGATCGCTGCTGCCAGAAGCGTGATCTGCGCTGCTGCTCTGTTTATCTGTTTCATATCCTTTCCCTTCCTAAGTTTTAACATTTTGTCGTTGTTTACGATGATAATAGATTAGCAAAGGAATATGAACACCCTGTGTTTGAAAAAGGAAGATATCTTTAAGATTTGCGTTCTAATTCTTAAGAAATTATTGAGAACTTCTCAAGCAATCCCACCTTATTTTACAAAGCAGTTTTCGTATTTTCCATGATAAACGGCTTTGCCTCTTCCTTCACCGAGATCTTGTCTTTCATCAGATCAAATGCGGTAATGCGGCAATTGTATCCGATAAAATCCGGATATTTTTTATTCCACAATTCCATGATCTTGTTCTCATCATACTGCGGATTTTTTGTCGAAAGCTTCTTAAACCCTTTCTTGACAAGTCCGGTGTTTTTGATCGTTTTATTATAATCCTTTACATCGGAATGTGTGAATATCTCCTTTGCCTATCAGCCCTTTTAACAATAGAGCTGACACATTTTTCTTTGCCACATTGTAACATATCCGCTACGGAATACAACTTAAGTTTTCTTTAAGACGCCATCTGGTCGATTTGCATTACCTCACATTTCCGACAATCAACGCAAAGTATCCCCACTCCCACACCAACGACTCAAAGCTATTCTCCAGATACCTGCGATACAAACCTTCCTTGCGATAGTTGACCGCCATATTTTTTTATGGGGTCAGACCCTAATGGTCACCAAAAAGCATTCTTTCTTATTATGCATCTGAGCTTCCGGATGATCTTGAAGAATTCGACGTTACGATAAAGCACTTTTTTACGGATAAAGCCACAGTCATCTTTTTTGGCTTTTTGAGTTCAAAATATCGGATATTTCCCACAGCAAGACTTTCACTTGATCGCATCGCTTTCCGCAAAAAAGGTATAACGCGCTGCATCGCGGATCCATGTGAAGTTGTTGTTCCACAATGGCACACAGTCCGTCGATCGACTTTCGCATATCCGTGTAACCAGTCACGATATAGAGTTCGTCAGCGGCTGTGATATCGCCTAGCATGCATACTCCGTCAGGATTTTTATTGTTTGTGCAAGAAGCATCGGATCCGTACCGTTAGGAATACAAAGCTTGAGATTGCCGATTGCAAGCTCCATCGTGCTTGTGCCGACAAAATCGATTGGAGTAGCAGCATTCATCTCAATCTTTACGACTTCCTGCTGAACAACCTTCTGGTCAGCAAGCTGATTCCTTTCAGGAATGTCGCGGCATCTGTTTTGGCGCAAACGTTTTACCCAGTTGTAAAAAGTTCCCGGGTTAATATCATTGTTAAGACACCACTGATGATCCGACAATCCACTTTGGCGGCATTCCATGATCAGGCGGTATTGTTCTTCAACAGGGACTCTTGGTGATCGCATCGCATTTACCTCATGATAGTTAGAGTAAAATGCTAGCATCTCGCAAATAAAATGGAGTAAAGCACTAGCATTTCCTGCTTCTTATTATGAAGTTGAATGTAGGGGGATGCAATCCGTCGAATTATTTTGCGCTTACAATATATTTTTTGCTCCATTTGTATAACTTTTTCTTATTCATACGTATTCACACTCTCATTCATGATGTTTTCTATCTATACATAAAGGTAAAATAATTTTGCAACTCTTGATATCTTTCATCTCAATTAGAAGAAAAAGTACGTTCTTTTAATATCCTAAAATTATTTTTCAGATATGAAACTAAGTCATTAGTTAATGCGTCTCTACGTGCTATATTATTCTCACAATTTGCGACTTCCGCATCACCAAACATCTCAAACTTAACCTCATTCTTTAGTTGAACAAGTCTACCTTCCTCTCCATTTCTTGTCAATGAGATATCTTCTTCGACCTGAGTCAGCCAATTATTCTTTGAATAGTCTGCTCCCAAATTTTCATAAAATTTTTTAATTCTTTGAAACTGTTTTTCAGGATTTTCTAAATCTTCTATGTCTTTTTCTGCAATTCTTTTTCCTTCAAGAATGAGAATATAATTATCATGCCAAGGTAATCTATCAATAACATTCATTACTTACGCCTCACATTCACTCTTATTTGCATTAGTTTTAAGATATGCTTTCCACATTTTAAAATAATCAGATTTATACATTTCATCGACAAAACAGCTTAATTCTGAGTATGATTTAAATCGGTTTGTATTTTCAATATACTTACGCGCATCATCTAAAGTCCGCCAATGCAATGTTTGCCCATTGCTCCTTGTATATGAAAAAACATAATCTTTTCCCATATAAAAATATAATTGTACAGAGGCTTTAATGGCTTTGCGATAATACAAAGTACAGCCAGCTAAATTGTTGCTCTTATCTTCCTGCTCACAAAATTCAATTATTGAGTCCTCCATCGCTGTTGCTAATCGTATTCCCTCTTGATCATCTGCTCCTGTAAAAAACACCTCTGATAAAAGATGAAATTTAACACCATTTACGTATATTAATTCCGTCTATGTACTTTTCATAGTTTTTTAATCCAGCATTGAATTGAAACATTTTTTTCACTTTTATAAATTTGTAAAGTACTTTTGTAACATGTTTTATCCCCTTGGTATATTGCTAATTAATTCTTTTCCATTTCATCAGGACGCATTTCCAAACAATAACTTCCAAAATATTTATATTTCTCTATTTTTCATTCCTGCCTTATTCGTAAATATCAAATTTGGTCTCACATTATCCATTTTATTGCATAAAAAAAAGTCATATCGTTTTTCTTCAAAGTGCAATTCTGATTTGTACATAACTTGCACTTTTTACTCTTTATTCTTCGCTTTAATTTCAATAGATCTTTTTTATAAACAACTGTACACTTCGCATTTGGAAATTTTTTAACTATTTGTTTTTTTATTTTTTCATGCGTACAACAATAACAAACAGTTCCTTTCGGTATACTATTTAAAACAATACTTAACTCTCTGACAAATTCCTTTTGCGGACATTTATTATCATTTCCTCTTACAATTATATTTCTCTGATTAATCCAAACTGAATTTTTAATAATCAATGACTTGCTCAATTTTAAACAGCTTAGTTTTCCAACTGAATTATTAAACTTGCAATTATATCGTATGTAAAAAACAAGATATAATAAAATTACTATGAGCATTACTGCCATTAGACAGAAATTTTTTAATACCAAAGCAAGGATTGCCACAATAGAGCCTGCACATAAAAACAGCATATCAATTATGTCATTATAAAACACAGCTTTTATTCTTCTTTTCAATTTTCTATTCCTCATCATTCATTATTCATTCCTCAATATGCGATTTTCTCACTGTAAACATTTTCTCTATTCTCAATACTCCTCCACTCAATCGTTACCTCACCCGATTCATTAGCTGGAAGTTCAAAATCCAAACCATCTTTGAAATCTTGTATCAGCCGTTCTTTTCCTATACTAGGCAAAACTTTAATTCTATACTCATATGATGTCGGATTCCCTGATATTATTCGTAATATAAGCGGTAACCATTTCCATATTAAACTTTATATTTGTAAGTACGTAATCAAGGTACAGATGATTACGTACTTACTTCAAAACGAGCTATATCCGTTTTTAGATTTCCTCTGCATATGCCCTTAATTGTCTTTCCCTGGCTTCTTTTTTCTTTTCATAATCGCTTCTATTATTTTCTATCATCAAAATCATTCCTCTTTATCTCGCTATGAGTCCCGCTCAGCAGAAAATCTTTCATTAAATTTATGCAATCGGGAATTTCCCAGGACTTGAATCCAGATAGTTTTCTAAACTACCCGCTGAGGAATGAATTCAATTGTTTTATGAACACCACCCGTTCTTCTTATGAGTTCTTTCTGCCCCATGATTTTAATCAGGTTCTGAATAATTTTTCCCAGAGCCTCTTTGTCATCTTCATTTTCTCGATAATAATATATTTTTGTATCTACATTATCATTGCAAATAAACAGTTTAAGAATATCCTTATCCGTCACATCCAGTGAATGTCCAAATATATATACCGTATGCCTTGGACACTCTTCCGCTACCATCTCTCGATATTTTTTCAAATCATATCCACTGCTATTAAAATTCGGATATTTACATTCATCCTCAAATAGAATAACAGCTTTTTCGTGTCTCTCTTTATAATTTTTATAACTATCCTTTATTTCATCAGCCCAATCCCAATAATGATTATCTGGAGACTTATATATACGTTGATAAAATTTTTTGAATGGAAGGGACTCCAATTCCTTATTTTTCCGTTTCCCGTGCAGGAATTCATCAATTCCAAGAATCAGATTACAATTTTCCACCGTATGATTAACATCAGCTTTCCCATGAATATAACTGTATTGTTTTATATTTTTTTGTGAACCATATTTTCTTTCATATGTATCAGAATAATTAAATGATAATACGTAATCCGGATTAATATTTTGAATTTCATCGACTTTATTTTCAATCGCTATATCTCCAATAAAATAGCTTATGTATATGTCCAGTGCACGCGTAAGTCTATTCAAATCTTTCAACAGTACGGATAAAATATCATCAATTTGATCTTTATTAATTGTTGATACCAAACATTCCATTAAATTTTTATATGTCAACTCAGAGTTTGCAATCAATAAATTATTTATTATTTTGCACAATTCATTCAAGTATTCAAAATAATCAGATTTAAATGGCTCTTTCGTTAAGCAATAATTTCTTCTTTCAACTAAATCCTTAATAACATTAGATATCTCTTTTTCGAAATCTATCCAATTTTTTCCTTTTATATTATTTCTAATTCTATTGAAATAATTAATCCATATATTGAATTTTATGCAATCATAGAATTCATCAAATTTTTTATTTTCTATTGAATATATTTTATCACTTTGAGTGTCATTTGCATTTACTTTGCTTTCACAGATGGCGTCATTAATTTTTTTAACAAACGGAATTATTTTTTTGTTGATATTATGCATTTCGATATACTTGTCAATGTTTGGCTTTTTTCCATAATTATATATCGACTCTATTGCATTTTCCAAATTAAGGAAATCATCATATGAGGTTGGCAGTCCTTGTGCCAAATCAAAGCCATTTCCTATTATCAATATCTTCATTCATTTCCTCTTTCTTTCGTGATATGACAAAATCGTGCAAATCAATCATGAATTGCACGATTTTATGTATTTATTTTTTCCGAAACATTTTTTTTAACGGACTTTCAGATGTTGCGTCTCTTATAGTATCCAACTGTTCGTACAACTTATCCGGAAGCTTGACTTTTGTTTCAAGCGCATCCAACTTGTCATAGAGCTTATCTGGAAGCTTGGTTTCCATATGATTCTCTTTTTCATTTTCCATATTATCGAGAATGTCCTCAATTGCTTCGACTATATATTTCTGCCAATGTTCAACACCCTTATTTTTTCCAATACTCCAATCAAACCAAAAAGCACCAATGACCACAACAATTGTATATAAGACACATAAAAATATAAGTGCTTTATCCACTTTCCCATCCTGTGCAGGCGCCAGTACATTTCCTATGGTTATTACCATAGTTACAGTTGATATGATCACTGCAAATAAATTAGTCAACATTGCATATGTATCACTTGCCTTTTCGTCTGTAGCTTCTGCATGCAGGCTCTTTAGCTGATCATAATCAGGCCCAACATTTTGCTCCAAATAAGTTTTAGTATATCGAAATTTGTTTCCATCAGTTTTCTTGTAATCCCGGTCAAGAATATCACAAATTTTCAAAAAATCATTCGCTTCTTTTCTCATTTTCGTTTTCTCCCATGTTTTTCTCCAACACATACAATTCGTGATGCTTTTTTAATACTGGTGAAAAAGCATCTACATATTCCAGGAATGAATTATCAAAGCAGAAATATTCCTGATCATCAGGCTTTTTAACCAACTTGTCCGTAAAGAGCTTACGATCTGCGCTATCCATAAGTTTTTCTATATACTCTTTGGATTTTATATATGAAGAAAAATTCAAATCATTTACAAAATTCTTTTCAACATATTCATAAATTCTTTTCCTCATTTCTTCATTCTTTTTTTCAACCGGTAGCTTTGTATTCCAAAAAATTCCATTATATATCATGTTTTTTTTATCTTGTTAAGAAAAGCAGAAAATTCTTTTGTATTGTCTTCTTGTGATTTTACTATATTGGTTTCTATTAAATGCTTGGAAAGTTTTTTAGAATTTTTCCAGGTCATTATAAACGGCTTAACCCATAAGTATGCATCTGCTACAATAAACACGACAAATATTACTTGTAATGTTGGATTATAAATGCATTTATAATACCATATTTCATATCCAAAAACAGGAAACGCTATTATACATGATAAAATCATCAATATTCTCAATACAAAATACATCGTTTTGCCAAAATCACACAACCATCTTATTATTTTTGAACCTACATATCGTACAGCAATGTTAACTGATTTAATATTATCCATACTGTTTTGTCATCCTTTGCATCTTTTATTTCCAAACAATAGTTATTTTCATCTTATTATAGTTCATTTGTTCCAAAATTTCTACTTTATCTATATTTATTTTTAAATAATATGTAATATTTAATTGATTATTATGTAATATTATGGTGAATTATATGTAAGAAAAGATGTATCCCTGATTTATAATTAAGAGGGACAATAATATGTGTATATCGATGATTGCGGACATTGCAACAATCGTAACGACGTTGGTTTAGCAACCAAGGCAAGTGTCTCCAGGAGATCAGAAGAGTGGATAAGATTTCTCATTCTCGATTGCCTTGACGATTATTTTGGTAATAATTCAAATGCCAAAAAATCAACAAATATGGGCAGGAAAAATGTAGCTCGTGGAAGCAATCTGATGCTAGAATATAAATAATACAAGCCCAAATGAGAAATTCCAAATACACATAAGCATAGTACAATAGAGACATGCTGAAGGAGGATCTCATATGGCAAAGCAACATGACAAACAATTTAAACTTGATGCAGTCCAGTACTATCAGGATCACAAAGATCTCGGAGTACGTGGATGTGCAGAAAATCTTGGCATCGGATACAGCACATTAACAAAATCTATTGCTTTCCGTATATGGATAGTTCATTTGAAGAATTTCATCTGCGGATATATTCTTTTTACCTATCCCTTTTGTAAAGAAATCCTTCAATACATATTGATATCTTGCGGATATAAGCTGCACACTTTGATTATCCCCCAGATAATCCAACACCTGCATATAAACACCTACAAACTTTGTTGCCAACTGCATATCTAATGCTAAAAAGTTCATGTAATTCTGTATCTGTTTTGTATTTCTAAAAAACGAACGTATAGTGAGTTTTGCAAGATGATCTGCAGATGTTTTTAAATCTGTATACACTGCATTTGTTGCAGTTGTAAGCTGATCAAAGGCTTTCTGTAAAAGTAACTTTTGTTCTTCTAAATCCGTTTTGTTTTGTGCCTGGAATATAAAATCTCTTGCATTCAAAAATGGAGTCACCATATCATAATCTCTTTCGAACTGTAGATTCAGCAAACATTCTCAGCTCAGAAAAGCGTGAGAGCCTTTCGTCAATTTGGTCTGTAATCTCACTAAATGACATTTCAATGGAAGGATCAAATAGAATATCAAACAAAATAAAATGTAATGTAATATCTCCATCTGTAAAACTCTTTGTCTTCCATGCTTTATACAGCGGATTATGATTAGACAACCGGCTATCGATGGAAATGAAAACATTCTTTCCCTCAGGAGTCTGACGGAACTGCATATAATCTCCAAGTCAGCTTTCCAGACAACGCTCATCATCATAGGATCGTGCACTCTTTTTGCTAAACTCGTCACGACTTTTGAATCCATATACATAAAATTCTCTCATATAGTCACGGATGCGATTGAAATTCTTTACTAACTCGCTATATGCCATGTTTTTTTACCACCTCTCATCTATTTATTTTAATAGTATACAAGATGGGATAGTGACTGTGCCAACTTCGTGCACATTGGGTACAAGGTTGCTTCATCTCATCATATACTGTTGTAATATAAAAGCGATGCAATGCCACTATAATTTCAACAGATTCATTACCAGTTTTACCATCACATCTTTTTCTTCTGATTTTGATTCTGCAATCATCAATGTAATTGCTACTAACGTTCCATCACTGAGTCTCTTCTCTCCATCCAAGAACAACGCATTGTTCTTGTCTAAAAATTCCAAGAACAGTGATGCGGCAATTCTTTTACAACCATCTGCATATGGATGATCTTTTATCATAAAATACAATAGATTCGTCGCTTTTTCTTCCAAGGATGGATACGCATCCTATCCAAATACACTCTGTGTAGGCAGCAAAAAAACAGTCTGCCTTGACGAAAATCACTTCAATCAAAACAAACTATTCTTTATATTTCCTCTAATTATATTTTATGAGAATAACTGATTTTTATCTACTGATATTTTTCAATTTTCATAAAATAATTTTTCGCTAAAATTATTTTATGGAAAATGGTTGCAAATTTCATCTAAAACACATACAATTCAAACAGGGTATCTTTTATAAAATGGAAGGGAATATCAGACATCTTTCATTCTTAGACTTACTGATGTCTGACTTGAAATAAAAATGGATATAAACGAAAAATTTTATAAATTGATTGATCAATTTTATACAATAGAAAAAATCGTAAATGATTTGGAGAAAAGTCCTCGAAATTACGGTACTACGCAAAAATTTTATTCTAATGAAACTCACACATTAAAAATGATTGCCGAACACGAAGGAATTAATCAAAAAGAATTATCAGAAAAAATGTATCGTACAAAAGGTGCTACTTCTGTCATGATTGAAAAGCTCCTAAAAAAAGAACTCATTGAAAAACGTGTTTCTGATACTGACAGTCGCCGGCATTGCTTATATTTAACAGAAAAAGGTAGAAAAATCAACCAAGCTCACATGCAACATGATACAGAAGTTTTAAAATGCTGGCTGGAAGATGCAAACTTTACTGAAGATGAGCTGGATACAGCAACAGATGTATTAGTTCGGTGTATTAATTATTATATGGAAAATATTTATAGTGGAAAAGGTCCTGAACGTTAATGTCAAATCAAAGAATAATAAAATCGGAGAAAGATTATCTATTTTTTAATCTTCTCCGATTTTCTATTTCTTCATAAGAATTATTTTTTTACTTCATATGCTGGACTTAAATGTACTCTCTTATTAAAGATCAAAGCCATGATGACTGAGAATGCAAGAATTCCAATGTTTCCGCAAATCTGTACTGGCGATGTAGAAACCAGTAATACTAAAACAGAAAGTGCTGCAATAATAATGGATGCAATGCAGATTGCTTTCAATTTTCCATTACTTACATAAAACTTGGATTCCTTCCAGATTTCTGGCATCTTTTTCGGAAGCTGCATTGCTGAATATGCAATTACTCCTCGAATAATAGTAAACAGAATAACTGTACTATTTGCAATTGTATTCAGATCAAGTCCTAATAGAATCGGCACAATACCAATCAAGTAGAACAATAACAGAATCAAATATGCAGATCCAAACTTTTTATTTTTCACTGCCAATTTTTTTGGAAGCCATCCATCTTTGCATCCTGTCATAACCGGATACACAATCATACCAATATTAAAATTCAATGTTGTTAACAATGAAAACATTGCACCACCAACAACAAAGAATGTATACACTGTCTTTGGCATAAATACAGCTGCTGAGATACTTAGTGGCTGATTTGCAACCTGATCTACTGGTAAAACGCCAGCTGCGACAGTAGACATTACTGCATAAACAAGTACCACAATTGCTGTAGATGCGATAATAACAAATGGAATATCTTTTGTCGGATTCTTAGCTGCAGAACTATAGTTTACAACATAAGTTGCACCTCCTGCTGCAAATGTAAGGTAAATTGATGCTAACACGAAACCACCAATTCCCTTTGTCATGAATCCATTTGTAAGATAATCTCCCTGTACATTCCCAATTCCAAGTACAATATACGCTGCAATTGCAATTGCAAGTATTGCACATAAGATATTCTGTAATCTTGCTGCCTGCTTAACTCCAAAGAAATGCATTCCAAACAGTGCTGTCAGAACAATAAAACTAATCAACTTCGCATTTACATTTGGAAACAATGACAGGAAATAATCTGCAAATGAAAGTGTATACATACTAATTGCAAGTGATGTAAACAACTGGATATACAAGAAAATTCCTGCTGCTTTCTGTCCACATAAAACTCCAATCTGTGAATACTGTCCACCATAAAAGTTGGCTGTTCCTCCAATATAAATCTGTGGAATAGCAGCAAATATCGTAATTAATCCTGCAACTATATATGCAAGGTTTACACTACGACCTGTAAAACCAATTGCAATTCCTGTCATTGTCATAATTCCAACACCAATAATCTGTCCTATTGCCATTGAAAAGAGATCTGTCCGAGATAATTTTTTTGTTTCGTTCTCATTCATTGTTTTTCCACCTCTCGATTCTTATTTGTATAATACCTTTTGAATTCTCTCTATTGCTTCCTTTAGCATACTCTGCGGACATCCCACATTGATTCGAATGTGTTCTTCACCACCCGGTCCAAACCAAGTTCCTGGAACACATATTACATTAGCCTCAAACACAACTCTTTGGAACAATTCCTGATCTCCTAAATGGAGTTCTGATAAATCTAACCAACACAGAAACGTGCCTTGCGGACGAATCATCTTAGTTCCCGGCATTTGCTCTTCAACAAATTTTTCAAGAAAATCTACATTTTTCTGCATATATGCAATTTCCTGCTTCATCCATTCTTCGCCCTCATCCGTGTAAGCTGCACTAACACACTCCAGGCCAAAAGTATTTCTTACATCCAAGGACATTGCTTTCTGTGTATGTTCAAATTTTTCTCGTAACTCTTTATTTGGAATAATCGACATACTTGCTTTTAATCCGGCCACATTAAATGTTTTGCTTGGTGCAGTTAAGAGAATGAAGTTCTCTTCATATCGTTTATCTAAACTTAAAAGTGGATAATGCTTATATCCTTCATAAACGATATCTGCATGAATTTCATCTGTCACTAAAAGAACATCATGTTTCAAGCAAATTTCTGCTACTGCAGTAAGTTCCTCTTTTGTCCATACTCGGCCTACTGGATTATGCGGACTACACAGTACCATTAATTTGTTTTCTGGTTTAGCTGCAAGTGCTTCTAATTCTTCCAGATTCATTTTAAACTCGTTATTTATATGAACCAGCCCGTTATTTACAACTTTTCTATTATCATTCTTAACAATTGTTGCAAATGGATCATAAACTGGTTGTTGAATGATTACCCCGTCTCCCTCGTTGGTAAATGATCTAATAGCAATATTAATACTTGCAACAACTGATGGAACAAAGGTAATCCATTCTGGTTTCACATCCCAATCGAATCTTCTTTTCTGCCATCCACATACAGCACTATAAAACGGTGTCATCGGTGCACAATATCCAAAAATTTCTTTCTCTACTCTGTCACGAAGTGCATTTACAATTACTGGTGCACATGCAAAATCTGTATCCGCAAGCCACATCGGAATCATATCTTCTGGTATATCACAGTTCAGATAAGATGAAACAGCCTTGGAATGCCATTTCATGTCATTAGTACTTACGCGATCCACTTTTCTGTCAAAATCATATTTTATCATTTGCTCCTCCTTTTAGTTTAACTATTAAACTGTTTACCTGTTAAACTTATTATAGTCTTAGTCTTACAAAAGTCAATTATTTTTGTGCAAACAGAATAAAAAAAGCATTTTCAACAAATATGTTCTGACATTTTTGTTAAATTCAACTATGAACTATTTTTCAAAAGAGAGTTGCAAATCCTCAAAAAAAATTCTAGAATACTTTCTAGACTTCAAAATAAGCAGTATATTTCTATTTGCTAAAATATTTAACCAAGGAGATTAACTTATGAGTATATATGCCATTTACTTTAGCCCCACCGGCAGAACTGAAAAAACAGTTAAATTTATAGCTGAACAATTTGGTGATTATCAGACCATTAATTTATGCGAACGAACTATGAATCTAACAAATGATTTTTCCAAAGAAGATCTCTGTATCATCGGAGTTCCTTCCTTTGGTGGACGCGTTCCCGCTATCGCATTAGAGAAAATAAAAGAATTTAATGGAACTAAGACCAATACAATCTTAGTTGTAGTATACGGAAACCGTGCTTATGAAGATACATTAATTGAACTTGAAGATACTCTAGTTAAAAAAGACTTTACTTGTCTAGCAGCTATTGCAGCGGTGGCAGAGCATTCCATTAT
>ENA-ORSB01001093-ORSB01001093.1-human-gut-metagenome-genome-assembly--contig:-NODE-1093-length-27329-cov-4.868556_pt1 | contig 27329 bp, 28 predicted proteins | sample MGYA00242180_ERZ509144 | MGnify/ENA primary metagenome ERZ509144 (study PRJEB26280, sample SAMEA2338661) | human gut metagenome | biome: human gut; feature: human-associated habitat; material: faeces...
CGTACGTACGCATAAGCCTGCACGTATATATGTCATTGTGTCAGGTTCCGTCTATATTCTGTGCCGGGATTTGGTCCGTTTGTCTCCGGAAGAAATGGTCAGTTTGGCAACTATAAGATTAGTATTGAGGAAAATTTAAACAGGCTCTAAGTTTGGTTAGCCCTTGTTTGATGTATTCCCGTTTCATATCTTCCGGTTTTAGCACGACATTATCATACATCAGCAGGTCAATATCCAGTTTAACAATTCCGGCCGCTTTATCTGTTGAGAGGCGTCCGCTCCGATGTTCCAATACTTTGAATAAATCATGAACCGCTCCCGGTGACAGTGCTGTGGTGAAGCTGGCCAACTGATTGCTGAAAGGAGAATGAAATCCGCTTCCGATGGCTTCTGTTTCCATAAGTTCGCCGAAATGAATATCGGGGAAGGCTTCACTCAGCGCTTTTCGTGCATCCGAAAGTTGTGTGAAACGGTTTGTGTTAGAGCCCATGCAAAGCAAACAGTAGTGTTCGTTCATAACATTTATTGCATTAATGCTGCAAAAGTAAGAAATGTTTTTGTACTTTTGCATGATTATATAAAAGAAATGGAACCATGAAATTTATCGGAATTATTCCTGCAAGATACGCCTCTACACGTTTTCCGGCTAAACCTTTAGCCCTTTTGGGAGGCAAACCCGTGATTCAAAGAGTTTATGAACAAGTGGCCGGCATCTTGGATGAGGCTTACGTGGCTACGGACGACGAGCGCATTGAAGCTGCAGTAAAGGCTTTCGGAGGCAAGGTCATTATGACTTCTGTTCATCATAAAAGCGGTACAGACCGGTGTTACGAAGCGTTTACCAAAGTGGGGCAGGGATATGATGTTGTCGTCAATATTCAGGGTGATGAACCCTTTATCCAGCGTTCGCAACTGGAGGCTGTCAAGGCTTGTTTTGATGACGCCTCAACGCAGATTGCCACTTTGGTGAAACCTTTCACTCCCGAAGACGGTTTTGCGGCATTGGAGAATGTGAACTCTCCCAAGGTGGTAGTCAACAAGAATATGAACGCGTTGTACTTCAGCCGCTCTATTATCCCTTATCAGCGTAATGCCGAAAAGCAGGATTGGCTGGCCGGACACACCTATTACAAGCATATCGGTCTTTACGCTTATCGTGCTGATGTGCTGAAGGAAATAACCTCTCTTCCGCAGTCTTCACTGGAACTGGCGGAATCGTTGGAGCAGCTTCGTTGGTTGGAGAACGGCTATACAATTAAGGTAGGTATCAGTGAGGTGGAAACGATAGGTATTGATACTCCTCAGGATTTGGCGCGTGCAGAAGAATTCTTAAACCGACAGGAGGCAAAGAACGCATGATTTTAGACAGAACGACTCCGCCGCCTATTCGCCAATTAAGCGAATTCAGTATCGCACTTCCGGAACGGAGAGTGATGAAAAACGGCATGCCGCTGAATATTATCAATGCCGGAACAGAAGATGTTGTCCGTTTCGATTTGTTGATTGGTGGCGGACAATGGCATCAGGAACAGCCTTTGCAGGCTATGTTCACTAACCGTATGTTGCGTGAGGGAACAAGACGTATGACTTCGGCACAAATTGCCGAAAAGCTGGATTATTATGGGGCTTGGCTGGAGCTTTCTTCTTCAGTGAATTATGGTTTTATCACACTTTATTCATTAAATAAGTATTTCTCTCGTACCTTGTCTGTCATTGCTGAAATGGTGAAAGCCCCGCTTTTCCCGGCAAAGGAACTTTCGGTAGTCGCAGACACCAACAAGCAGCAGTTCCTGGTCAATAGTACGCGTGTGGAAATGATTGCCCGTAAACAATTAAACCGTGCTTTGTTCGGTGCGGAACATCCTTTCGGACGCTATGCGGTGGCCGAAGATTACGACCGTATTACTCCTGAAGTGTTGCGCGATTTTTATCAGAAATACTATCATTCGGGCAATTGTTCGGTCTATATATCAGGGAAAGTCACTCCTGATATTATCCGGAGTATCGAAGAGAACCTGGGCGATGATGCCTGGGGAGAGGTGAAGGACAAGCCTGTGATGCAGGCGGTGGCACCCCGAACCACTTCAGAAAAACATCTCTTTGTCGAGCGTGAAGATGCTTTGCAAAGCTCCCTCAAAATGGGAAGTTTTGTAATGGACCGCCAGCACCCTGATTTTTTGAAAGCAAGAGTGATGGTGACTTTGTTCGGAGGCTACTTTGGCAGTCGGTTGATGTCTAACATTCGTGAAGATAAAGGATATACTTACGGCATTGGGGCGGGAATCGTATCTTATCCCGATACCGGTATTTTAATTATCAGTACCGAAGCGGCGAATGAATACATTAATTCCATTATTGCCGAAGTTTATCGTGAAATGGATAAACTCTGCAATGAATTGGTGCCGCAGGGTGAACTGGAGATGGTGAAGAACTACATGCTGGGCGATTTATGTCGTTCGTATGAAGGTCCGTTCTCACTGTCGGATGCATGGATTTATATTGAAACGGCAGGGCTGGACGATAAGTTCTTTATCCGTTCGCTGGATGCCATCCGTGGAATCACGAGGGAGGAAATACAGAGATTGGCACAGGCGTACTTCTGCAAAGAAAACTTAATAGAGGTCGTTGCGGGTAAAAAAGTGTAATAACCTGCAACGCTGAAAGCAGAAAGTAGTATCTTTGACTTGTCTTATCTATTATCTAGAAACGAACCAATGAAGAAATACGCATATATATTATTGATTTTGGCTTCGGTCAGCACAATGGCTACCGCCCAAATAAAGATAGGCAACTATTCTTTTAAGGATGGGAGCGAGTATACAGGAGAACTGAAAGGCCGTAAGCCTAACGGAAAAGGAAAAACAGTCTTCAAGAATGGCGACATTTATGAAGGTCAGTATATAAAAGGAAAGCGTGAAGGTGACGGAACCTATACATTTCACGACGGAGAGAAATACGTGGGACAGTGGTATCAGGACCAGCAGCACGGTAACGGCACTTTCTATTTTATGAACAACAATCGTTATGAAGGTATGTGGTACACCGATTACCAGCAAGGCGAGGGTACGATGTATTATTATAATGGCGACATCTATGTAGGCAATTGGTTTCAAGACCAGCGCAGCGGAAAAGGCACTTATACGTGGAAAGCCGGCGCGCAATACGTGGGTGAGTGGAAGAATGATAAGAAAAACGGTGAAGGTACGATGGTATGGCCCGATAAATCAAAATACGAAGGACAATGGAAGGATGATATGCGTGACGGAAAAGGTACCTTTGTATATGTAAATGGCGATAAATACGTAGGCGATTGGAAAACAGATGTGCAGGATGGCAAAGGCATTTATTATTTCCATAGCGGAGACCGTTATGAAGGTGATTATGTAGATGGCGAGCGTACAGGCGAGGGCATTTATTATCATAAAAACGGTGATAAGTATGTCGGCACATTCAAAAATGGGGAACAACACGGAACAGGTACATTTACCTGGGCAAACGGTGCTGTGTATGATGGTCAATGGGTTAATAACCAGCGTAATGGCAAAGGTCATTATGTTTGGGCCAACGGCGATGAATATGAAGGCGACTGGAAGAACAATATGGCCGATGGTGAAGGAGTCCTTCAAATGAAAGACGGAAGTTGCTATAAAGGCCATTTCTCTAAAGGAAAGGAAGATGGCAAAGGTGTGCTGGTGGATAAAAACGGCGTACGTTTTGACGGATTCTTCAAACAGGGAAAGAAGCACGGCGCTTTTGTCGAAACAGATAAAGACGGAAAGATTATCCGTAAAGGCGTATATAAATTTGGAACATTGGATGCCTCTCAAAAATAAGAATATGTTAGACTTAGAACAAATTACCAAAAAAGTACGTGAAATAGCACTCCAAGGGGGTGCTTTTCTTCGCAATGAGCGTAGCAGTTTCGACCGTGGCAGAGTGGAAAAGAAGAACGCCCATGATTATGTGTCTTATGTGGACAAGGAATCGGAGCGCAGAATTGTAGCGCAATTGCGCGAACTGCTACCCGAAGCGGGCTTCATTGCCGAAGAAGGTTCAGGCAGTCTGACTGATGAAGAGTATTGCTGGTTGGTAGATCCGCTGGACGGAACCACCAATTTTATCCATAATAATGCGCCCTACTGTGTCAGTATTGCTTTGAGAAACCGAGAAGAATTGCTGGTAGGAGTGGTATATGAAGTGTGTCGTGACGAACTCTACTGGACATACAAAGGCTCGCCGTCTTATCTGAATGGCAGAGAAATCCGTGTGTCGGATATAGCAGACATGGATGAGGCTTTCGTTGCGTTAGGCTTTCCGTATAATTCTCAATCTTATAAGCCGCTAGCCGAACATATAGTGCATACACTTTATGGTAATGTGGGCGGCCTTCGTCTTCAGGGGGCTGCGGCTGCAGAACTGTGCTATGTGGCAGCCGGACGCTTTGAAGCCCGTATAGAAGGGCTACTTGGCCCATGGGATATTGCTGCCGGTTCAATAATCTTGATGAATGCAGGTGGAAAAGTGACCGATTACAGTGGAGGAGAAGACTTCTATAACGGCCGTGAGGTGCTTGCAACCAATGGAAAGCTGCATAATGAATTTTTGAAGATAGTAAGAAAAAGATAAATACTTTGCTTTTTTCTAGTTCGTTACAAATATATATTGTATATTTGTCAAGTAAACGTGTGACAAATAGAACATGGATATATCTATTATCTTTCAATTTTTAAAGGAACTGGCTGCAAACAACAACCGTGAGTGGTTTCAGGCGCATAAAGAAGAGTATTTGAGAGCGCAGGCTGAATTTGAACAATTATTGACAGCTGTTATCGCCCGAATCTCTTTGTTTGATGATAGTATCCGAGGTATAGAAGCCAAGGACTGCACTTACCGTATTTATCGCGATACTCGTTTTTCGGCGGATAAGACTCCTTACAAAATACATTTCGGCGGCTATATCAATGCCCATGGCAAGAAATCGGATCATTGCGGCTATTACCTTCATCTGGAAAATGGGCACAGTATGCTTGCGGGAGGGAGTCTTTGTCTCGATTCTAAAGTGCTGAAAGCCGTTAGACAGGCGGTATATGATAATATAGAGGAGTATAGAGCCATTGTAGAAGACCCTGCTTTCAAGCGCTATTTCCCGGTTATCGGTGAAACACATCTGAAAACAGCTCCTAAAGGATTCCCTAAAGATTTTGAATATATAGATTATCTGAAGTGCAAGGAGTTTACGTGCGCTTACATGGTGCCCGATGAGTTTTTCATGGCGCCCCACCTGATGGATAACGTGGAGGACGTCTTCAAGCAGTTGAAGCGTTTTGCTGATTTCACGAACTTCACCATTGACGATTTTGAATGATAGAGAGTAATATTAACCATCAAAATATAAAATTATGGTAGTAGACAAATTTGAAAATTTGGAAAAGTATGCTTCATTAAATCCCTTGTTTGCAGAGGCAATCAAGTTTTTGAAGACAACCAATTTGAATGCTCAGGAATTGGGAAAAGTAAAACTTCAGGGTGATGACCTGGTGGTTAACTTTTCGCAAACCAACCCCAAAACTAAAGAAGAAGCTAAATTGGAAACGCATAATCGTTTCATTGATATACAGATGCCTTTGTCGGGAGTAGAAGTAATGGGATACACTCCGCGCGAGGATTTGCCTGAAACTGAATATAATGCTGATAAAGATATTTCTTTTTACCAAGGATTGGCGGAAAGCTATATCCCTGTAAAGCCGGGAATGTTTGCAATCTTCTTTCCTCAAGACGCGCATGCGCCGGGAATTACACCGGATGGCGTGAAAAAAGTAATCGTAAAAATATTGGTATAAAATAAAAGAAATGACTAACAGTATTAATTATCATATTATGGAAAATACAACTCCCAAATTAGGAATTATCGAAAGTGATCCATGGCTGGAACCTTATTCGGCTGCCATTGAAGGACGTCACCAGCACGCAATCGACAAAGAACTTGAATTGACAAACGGTAAATCAACACTTTCTGACTTTGCGACCGGTTATCTTTATTTCGGTCTGCACCGTACTAAAAGGGGATGGGTGTTCCGCGAATGGGCACCGAATGCGAAAGAAATCTATATTATTGGAGATTTCAATGATTGGAAAGAGCACGGTGATTTTCGGATGTATCGTGTGAAGAACTCTCCGGGAGTGTGGGAAGTGGAACTCAATCCTAATGCCGTAAAGCATGGTGATTTGTATAAATTGAAAGTCCGTTGGCACGGTGGTGAAGGCGAGCGTATTCCCGCTTGGGCTACTCGTGTCGTTCAGGATGAACAGACAAAGATATTCAGTGCTCAGGTTTGGGCGCCGGAAAAACCTTATAAATTCAGAAAAAAGGTATTCCGTGCCAAAATAGATCCATTGATGATTTATGAATGTCACATTGGTATGGCCCAGAATGAGGAGAGGGTAGGTACTTATAACGAATTCCGCGAAAAAATATTGCCTAGAGTAGCGGCTGATGGCTATACTTGTATTCAGATTATGGCTATTCAGGAACATCCTTACTATGGAAGTTTCGGCTATCATGTATCCAGTTTCTTTGCTCCATCTTCTCGTTTTGGTACTCCCGAAGAACTGAAAGAACTGATTGATACAGCTCACAGAATGGGTATCGCTGTTATTATGGATATCGTTCACTCTCATGCCGTTAAGAATGAAGTGGAAGGACTTGGCAACTTTGCCGGAGACCCGAATCAATACTTCTATCCCGGTGCGCGTCGTGAACATCCGGCATGGGATTCATTGTGCTTCGATTACGGCAAGAATGAGGTTATACATTTCTTGTTGTCCAACTGTAAATATTGGTTGGAAGAGTTTCATTTCGATGGCTTCCGTTTTGATGGTGTGACTTCCATGCTGTATTACAGTCACGGTTTGGGTGAAGCATTCTGTAATTATGGTGATTACTTTAACGGTAATCAGGACGATAACGCAATTTGTTATCTGACCTTGGCCAATAAGCTGATTCATCAGGTGAACTCCAAAGCTATTACTATTGCTGAAGAAGTATCGGGTATGCCGGGACTGGCTGCACCTTATCAAGACGGAGGATACGGCTTCGATTACCGTATGGCTATGAATATTCCTGATTATTGGATTAAGACAATCAAAGAAAAGATAGACGAAGACTGGAAACCGAGCAGCATGTTCTGGGAAGTGACCAACCGCCGCAAAGACGAGAAAACCATTTCGTATGCCGAAAGTCACGATCAGGCTTTGGTAGGAGACAAAACAATTATATTCCGTCTGATAGATGCCGATATGTATTGGCATTTCCAGAAAGGGGACGAAAATTATAACGTGCATCGCGGTATTGCCCTGCATAAGATGATTCGCTTGTTGACGGCATCTACCATCAATGGCGGTTATCTGAACTTTATGGGCAATGAATTCGGTCATCCTGAATGGATTGACTTCCCGCGTGAGGGTAACGGATGGTCACACAAATATGCACGCCGCCAATGGAACTTGGTAGATAATAAAGACCTGTGTTACCATTACTTGGGTGATTTTGATTCGGCCATGATACACACTCTCAGAGAGATGAAAAACATACAGGACGCTCCGGTGATTGAAATATGGCATAATGACAATGACCAAGTATTGGCATACCGTCGTAAAAATAATATCTTCGTATTCAATTTCAGCCCGACTCAGTCGTTTACGGATTACGGCTTCCTGGTTCCTTACGGGGCATACGAGGTAGTTCTCAATACCGATGCGAAAGAGTTTGGAGGTTTTGGCCTGGCAGACGATAGCATACGTCACCTGACCAACTTTGACCCTCTTTATAAAAGAGAAGGAAAAGAATGGCTGAAACTGTATATTCCGGCTCGTTCGGCGGTGGTTTTGAAAAAAGTGAAAGAATAACTTTATATGAGTAGCAATACCAATTTATCCTATAAGAGAGCCGTCCGCATCCTCACGGGTGCGTGCGGCCTTCTTTTCTCCGCTTTCAGTTTCATATATCTCTATCTGTTTCAGAATGATGTATTGGGAGCATTGCACTATTCGTTGTCTCAGGGAAAGACCCATTATTCGCCTTTGGCGGGAGCCGTTATCATTACACTTGTCTTATTGATATTCAGATGGGGAATAAATGGTTTGTTGGGGTTGAAAGGTCCGGTAAGGTCGCTTTCGTATTTTCCCTCCTGTCTATTGTTAGGTGTGCTGACGGATGTGGATTATTCTCTTTACCATGGAGGAAATTTTGCGGATAAATGGTTATGGTTGCTGCCTCTTCTACTTATTATATATGTGGGAGTCGTTTTTGCTCTCCGAAGGATACTACGTCATTGGTTAGACCATGAAGGCTCTGTGGTCGGACTGATTAACTCTAATCTGGCCATCTTGTTGGCACTGTGTCTGATGACGGCTTGCATCGGTAATTCGGATATCAACTTTCATCACGAACTGGCTATAGAAAGTGCTATCCGCAAGAAAGACTATAATGCCGCCCGCAGAGTGGGTTACGAATCGTTAGATCCTAGCCGTACGCTGACTGTGCTTCGGACATACGCCCTGTCACGTGAAGGAACGATGGGAGACCATTTGTTTGAATATCCTCAACACTATGGTTCGGACGGATTGTTGTTTGCTTCGTTTTCGCAAGAAACTTTGCGGATGAATGCAGATAGTTTGTATAATTATTTGGGAGCCAAGCCGCGAGCCACAGAAAGCACGACTGATTTTCTGGCTCGCATCTGCCGGGATGAGGTGGGCAAACATACAGCATTGGATTATTATCTGAACGCTCTGCTGCTCGACAAAAAGCTTGATAGATTTGCTTCTGTCGTGGAAGACAACTTCTTTGAGCAAGATACATTACCCCGTTACTACCGCGAGGCGATTCTGCTCTATAAGCAATCGCATCCTGCTTATCCACGTGTTTTGAATGATACGTTGATGATACAACGTCTGCAAGAATTTGATAAACTTCAAAAAGAATATACTTCACCGATAGAGCGGAAGAACCGTATGCGACGCGAATTTGGCGATACCTATTGGTGGTATTACCGTTATCAATAATATTTTTGGGAAATCATTGGTACTTTCCCATGCTTTTTTACTACTTTTGCAGACTCTAAAAAGGAATGTAAAAATAACAATATAGCAATGGCAGTAGAATTAAAAGAACTTACCAAAAGAAGCGAGAATTATTCTCAGTGGTATAATGATTTGGTGGTAAAGGCAGATTTGGCCGAACAATCACCTGTGCGCGGATGTATGGTTATCAAGCCTTACGGATACGCCATTTGGGAAAAGATGCAGCGTCAGTTGGACGACATGTTTAAAGAAACAGGACATGTTAACGCCTATTTCCCGTTGCTGATTCCTAAATCCTACCTTAGCCGTGAAGCCGAACACGTAGAGGGCTTTGCCAAAGAATGTGCAGTGGTGACTCACTATCGACTGAAGAATGCGGAAGATGGTTCGGGAGTTATTGTTGACCCGGCTGCTAAGCTGGAAGAAGAACTGATTATCCGTCCTACTTCGGAAACAATTATTTGGAGTACATATAAGAACTGGATAAACTCATACCGTGACCTTCCCATCCTGTGCAATCAATGGGCAAATGTAATGCGCTGGGAAATGCGTACCCGTTTGTTTCTTCGCACAGCAGAGTTCTTGTGGCAAGAAGGTCATACAGCCCATGCAACTCGTGAAGAAGCAGAAGCGGAAGCACAAAAGATGCTGCATGTTTATGGTGATTTCGCAGAGAAATATATGGCTGTTCCGGTTGTCAAGGGTGTGAAATCGGCCAACGAACGCTTTGCCGGCGCACTTGATACTTATACCATCGAAGGTCTGATGCAAGACGGAAAAGCATTGCAATGCGGTACTTCTCACTTCTTGGGACAGAACTTTGCAAAAGCATTCAATGTTCAGTTTGTTGATAAGAATAATAAACTGGATTATGTTTGGGCCACTTCATGGGGGGTATCTACTCGTTTGATGGGTGCGTTGATTATGACTCACTCGGATGATAACGGTTTGGTGTTGCCACCGCATTTGGCTCCGATTCAGGTAGTTATCGTTCCTATATACAAGAACGACGAAATGCTGAAGAAGATTGATGCCAAGATAGAAGGTATCGTGAAGAAGCTGAAGGCGATGGGCATCTCGGTGAAGTATGACAACGCCGACAACAAGCGTCCGGGCTTTAAATTTGCCGATTACGAGCTTAAAGGTGTACCCGTCCGTTTGGTAATGGGCGGCCGTGACCTCGAAAACAATACCATGGAAGTGATGCGCCGCGATACGTTGGAAAAAGAAACTCGTTCATGCGACGGTATCGAAGAGTACGTGCAGAACTTGTTGGAAGATATTCAGAATAACATCTATCAGAAAGCATTGAACTATCGTAACAGTCATATCGTAAAGGTGGACTCATACGATGAGTTTAAAGAACAAATAGAAAAAGGCGGCTTTATTTTGGCTCATTGGGACGGAACTCCTGAGACGGAAGACCGCATTAAAGAAGAGACAAAGGCAACAATCCGTTGTCTGCCTTTTGATGCAGATGAAGAAAGCCTTACTCCGGGCAAATGTATGGTAACCGGCAAACCATCTGCTCGCCGTGTACTCTTTGCTAGAGCTTATTGATTTTTTTAGTCTAAAAATAGGAAAGGTCGGCTGCAGTGAATGCTACCGACCTTTTTATTCTTTGGGAAATGATTGAAGTAGAAAATTTATCTATCAACTTTGGCGACTTGTTGCTTTTCAGGCACCTCAACCTACATGTAAATCGGGGGGAGAGCGTTTGCGTTTGCGGTGACTCGGGCAGTGGAAAGACTTCATTACTGAAGGCTATTCTGGGATTTGTGCCTATAAATGAAGGAGTTATCAGGGTAGATGGGGTAGAGATGACTTCCCGAAGTGCCGATTCCGTCCGACGGAAAATAGCATGGATTCCACAAGAGCTTGCCCTGCCGTCCGAATGGGTAAGTGATATGGTGCGTATGCCTTTCGAGTTGAAAGCCAATCGCGAAACAGGCTTTTGCATGGAGCATTTGTTGGATAATTTTGCCTTGCTGGGCTTGGAAGAGGAGCTTTACCACAAGCGTGTGCACGAGGTGTCGGGGGGACAAAGGCAACGGATTATGCTGGCAGTTACCGGGTTGCTCAATAAATCGGTACTTATTGTAGATGAACCGACCTCAGCACTCGACCCCAGTTCTTGCGAGCGTGTGATAGATTTCTTTAAAAGCCTGTGCGGTAAGGGAATGACAGTTTTGGCGGTCTCTCACGATAAGCAGTTTGCCGCCGGTTGCGACCATATATTTAACCTATAATAAAACGTGTATAGATGGGAACGATAGATATAGATTACACCAGCCTGGGAGTAGGATTGTTGCTTTTACTGATTCCTGTTTACTTCTTGTGGCGTTTTAAGACGGGGCTACTGAAACCTATTCTAACCGGTGCCGTGCGAATGATAATTCAGTTGTTTTTTATCGGTGTCTATCTCCGCTTTCTGTTTGAGTGGAACAATCCTTTTATTAATTGCTTGTGGGTAATTATTATGGTGGGCGTGGCAGCCGAAACTGCAGTTACCCGCACTCACCTGAAACGTCATATTCTAATGATTCCCATCTCCGTGGGCTTCTTGGTAACAGTGGTATTGGTGGGGCTTTACTTCCTGGGATTCGTACTTCGACTGGATAACATCTTCAGTGCTCAATATTTCATTCCAGTATTCGGCATTATTATGGGTAATATGCTGGGAGTGAACGTGATTGGCCTTAATACCTACTATGCAGGTTTGAAGCGCGAGCAACAACTTTACTATTACTTGTTGGGCAACGGTGCTACCCGTAGTGAGGCCATTGCCCCTTTCATTCGTCAGGCTTTAATAAAAGCATTCAGTCCCGGTATAGCTAATATGGCTGTGACAGGCTTGGTGGCACTTCCCGGAACTATGATTGGACAGATATTAGGTGGAAGCTCGCCTCATGTAGCCATTAAATATCAGATAATGATAGTGGTGATAACTGTTGCCTCCTCTATGCTTTCACTGATGATTACCATTATGTTGGCTTCCCGAAAGTCTTTTGATTCCTACGGTCGCTTGCTGCAAGTGCACAAAGAGGGAAAGCGAAAATAAGGTCTTCTGACAAATATTATTCCAATATGACAGATAAAGAACAAATATGGTGTAGGATAGCCAAAATGGAGACTCCCGGTTTTTTTATCACCGCAGACATCATGCGTGAAGGAAGTTCGGAACTGAATGGGCTGGAAGTGTTTATCGAAGAGAAAATAATACAGATACGACAGGGTGTCACAGGTCGGAAATTTACTTTTCGGGAAGGGGAGTGGCGTCTCCATCTCACTTTTTTTCCTACCGACCGTGTGGTAGATGAGCGTTATGCCCTAAAGAATAAGTTTATCAAACAGAGAAAATAATCTTGCACGTTTTATTGGTTTTATCATCTCGTAAACTTATTTACTGCTGTTGCTTTTCAGCGAAATTACCCTTTGCGCAGAATTATTTTATGCAGGAAATGGTCTTCGTAGTAGTCCACAAGATATATAACCGAATCATTTTCTGTAGCACATCCCGAAAAGAAACCATGACTTTCGGGTAACGGATAACGAGCGATTAGGTTGCCATCCCAATCGAACTGTTCTAGATAGAGGGGATTACTCTTGTCGGCATCCGTTTGCGACTTTCTGTAAATGGCATAAACATATCTGTTATTGCCGAAGCAACTGTAGTAATAGATGGGGTTTTCAAGAGAGGTCTTAGTTCTCAGATGTTTGTCTCCAAATCGAATCGTTTTCGCATTTTTACCGTCGAAGTCGAAAAAGACAAGCCTGTCATGGTAAGTAAATGTGCGGGCTATTCGTCTTTTCGAGAAACTGTGTACCATATTTCCTATATAAAAGAAGCCCCGGGTGCCCTCTTCAAAGTGAAACGGAATAATTCCTTTAATGGTAGAATCCTTTTGGTTTACTGCGCACATTCCCAGTCCGTCGCCCGACCCCAAATCGGTCAGCATATTGTTGTCTCCCAAATATAAGCTTCCTTCTGTCTGACCGGTAAATTCTGGAAATGCAAGAAACTTGCCACATTCCTTTAGTTCCAGCGACGGTGAAAGGCAGAAAAGCTGGTTGGTGTACAAATTGCGGATGTAGCAAAGTTTGTCTATTTCTTCGGTGTCTATTATACGAATGTCGGTAAATTCGTCCGGCCCTCCTCCGAAAGGCGCCAACTCCGCCGCTATTTTATAATCGGGCAAGGATATTACATGCAGCAGATGAGCACCCTTCCTTCTTTCCAAGTGCTTGACAAGCAGATAATTTCCTTTGATATAGATATCCAATTCCCGATTCTCGATTGTCATGTCAAGCGGAATCTGCTCAATGGAACGGATGGCTCCTGTGGTGAAATCAGACTTGCTGAACTCTACTATATTGTTTTCTGACATTGCCGGATAACTTATTCCCGAAAGCAAAATGCGGGAATTGGACTGGGATTTGTCGGACGATTTGTTTCCGCATCCCATCAGTAGTCCAATCGTTAGGGTTGCCAGTAGAAAATATAAAGTAATGCTTCGCATAGTCATATATATAGTAGTGTTGGTTCAGAAGGTTTATACTTTGAGATGAGAACAAATATAGAAATTTTCTTCGATTATTTTCGTTTCATCAAGAAAAAAATGTATCTTTGCATTCAAATTTTCTCAAAGGAATGAAAATTAAAGAAGTAATTGGTGCCCTTGAAAGGTTCGCGCCTCTGCCTTTGCAAGACGGTTTTGATAATGCCGGACTGCAAATCGGACTGACAGAAGCGGAAGCAACAGGGGCTTTGTTGTGTCTGGACGTTACTGAAGCCGTTGTAAATGAAGCAGTGATGTTGGGATACAATCTCATTGTGTCACATCATCCGCTTATTTTCAAAGGATATAAATCGATTACGGGACGAGATTATGTGGAACGTTGTATCCTGAAAGCTATCAGGAACGATATTGCTATTTATTCGGCTCATACCAATTTGGATAATGCTCCGGGTGGAGTGAACTTCAAGATTGCCGAGAAAATCGGTTTGAAGAATATCCGTATACTCGAACCTAAACAGGAATGTCTGCTGAAATTGGTTACTTTTGTTCCTTGTGCACAAGCTGATGAAGTAAGAAAAGCATTGGCAGAAGCCGGATGTGGATGTATAGGCAACTATGATTCATGTAGTTATAATGTGGAGGGCGAGGGGATTTTCCGTGCGTTGAAAGGGGCAAATCCATTTTGCGGAGAGGTGGGCGAACTGCATAAAGAGCCCGAAATACGCATTGAGACAATTCTTCCCGATTTTAAGAAGGCGACTGTCATAAAAGCTCTGCTGGATGCTCATCCTTATGAGGAGCCTGCATTTGATTTCTATCCGTTGAAAAACGATTGGGCTCAGGTGGGAGCCGGAATCATAGGAGAGCTGGAGGAGCCCGAAACGGAGCTGGAGTTTCTGAAAAGCATCAAGAAAACTTTTGAGGTGGGGTGTGTGAAGCATACCCATTTATCGGGACGTCTGATTCGGACTGTGGCTTTATGTGGTGGAGCAGGCGCATTTTTATTGCCTCGTGCGGTCGGTAAAGCAGATGTTTTTATTACCGGTGAGGTGAAGTATCATGACTATTTCAATTATGAGAATGATATTTTGATAGCTGAAATAGGGCATTATGAGAGTGAACAATATACAAAAGAAATATTTTATTCAATCATACGGGAAATGTTTCCGGCACTGGAAGTCCAGATGACGCGGGTAAACACCAATCCCATTAAATATTTGTAAGAAGAACTATGGCTAGAGAAGCAAAGAAAGACCCGAGTGAATTGACGGTAGAAGAGAAGTTGAAAGCTTTATACCAGTTGCAGACCATGGTGTCCGAAATCGATAAGATTAAGACACTGAGAGGTGAACTTCCTCTTGAAGTACAAGACCTTGAAGACGAAGTAGCAGGTTTGAGTACCCGTATCGAAAAGATAAAAGCTGAAATAGAAGAGCTGAAATCAAACATTGCCACAAAGAAGATTGAGATTGAAACGGCTAAGAACTCTGTTGAGAAATATAAATCTCAGCAAGATAATGTACGCAATAACCGTGAATATGATGTGCTAACCAAAGAAATCGAATTCCAGTCATTGGAGATTGAACTCTGTGAGAAGCGTATTAAAGAATATACAGCTGCTGAGAAGACCAAGAATGAGGAAATCGAACAAAGCAATGAGGCTTTGGAAGAAAGAAAGAAAGACTTGGATGCAAAGAAGGCAGAACTGGAAGAAATTGTTTCTGAAACCAAGCAGGAGGAAGAAAAGCTCCGTGAAAAGGCTAAAGTGCTTGAGACTACTATCGAACCTCGTTTGTTGCAGGCATTTAAACGTATTCGCAAGAATTCTCGTAATGGCTTGGGTATCGTTTATGTACAACGCGATGCTTGCGGTGGTTGTTTTAACAAAATTCCGCCTCAGAAGCAGTTGGATATCCGTATGCGTAAGAAGATTATCGTTTGCGAATATTGTGGTCGTATCATGATTGACCCTGAATTGGCAGGTGTGGTAGCAGAACAACACTTGGAATCTGTAAAGAAATAAGTTTTTTATTTATTGTTAATATTGAACGGATTGCATGGAACTTACTGTCACCGATGTGACAGTTCTGTTTTGTGCAATCCGTATTTTTATCTCTATTTCTCTCCCCCCCCTGCTACAGTTGGGAATAAGATGGAATTTCGGGTAAGAAGACGTAACTTTGTGTGTCGTAGTCGATTTGGCAGCAATAATGGCTCAGACCGTTGCTCACAATGAGATATTTCACTCTCAGCACCATGTTATAGCGCGTTATCTGGTCAAACACCGCTTGTGTTATTTCTATATGGGGGGCTTTGTACTCCACAATCAGTTTTGCATTCAAATTTTTATCATACAACACGGTGTCGCAACGCTTCTTTGTTCCGTTCAAGTCCAATTGTATCTCGTTGGCAAGTAATCCTTTAGGATAACCTTTATAATCCGTCAGAAAGTGAACAAAATGCTGTCTTACCCATTCTTCGGGAGTAAGGGCGACATATCTTTTTCGGAGCGTATCGAAAATAACATTTTTTCCGTTGCGCTGTGCTATTTTAGCTTCGTAGGATGGTAAGTTTAATGATAACATTTAGTAAATTTGCATAAGTATAATCCGGTATAACCGGCACAAAAATACAAAAGATTATGAAAACAAAAGAGGAAATTGTAGCAAACTGGCTTCCTCGCTACACAAAAAGAAGCCTGGAAGATTTCGGAGAGTATATACTTCTGACCAATTTCAATAAATATGTGGAGTTGTTTGCCGAGAAATTCGGCGTTCCGGTGTTGGGACGTGATGCCAATATGATATCTGCCAGTGCAGAGGGGATGACCATCATTAACTTTGGAATGGGAAGCCCTAATGCGGCCATTATTATGGATTTGCTAGGTGCCATTCAGCCCAAGGCATGTCTCTTTCTTGGAAAATGTGGAGGGATAGATAAGAAAAATAAGTTAGGCGATTTGATTCTGCCGATAGCTGCCATCCGTGGAGAAGGAACTTCTAATGACTATTATCCGCCCGAAGTTCCTGCATTACCGGCATTTATGTTGCAACGTGCTGTTTCGTCTGCCATTCGTGATCATGCCCGTGATTATTGGACAGGGACTGTATATACCACTAACCGGCGCATTTGGGAACATGATGAAGAGTTCAAGAAGTATCTTCTTAAGACTCGCGCCATGTGTGTGGATATGGAGACAGCCACATTGTTTACTACCGGTTTTTATAATCATATTCCTACCGGTGCATTGCTTTTGGTGTCAGATCAACCGATGATTCCGGAAGGGGTGAAAACTGACAAGAGCGACAACATTGTAACGCAACAGTTCGTGAAGGAGCACGTAGAGATTGGCATTGCTTCCATGCGTATGATTATTGATGAAAAGAAGACGGTTAAGCACTTGAAATTTGACTGGTAATTTTACTCATTATGGCAAAAGAAACCACTTACGAAGAAATAGCTCGTGACCTAAAAAACCGTATCTATAAACCTGTGTATTATCTCATGGGAGAAGAGTCTTATTATATAGACAAAATCTCTGAGTATATTGCTCAAACGGTGTTAAATGAAAGTGAAAAGGAATTCAACCAAACGATTATATATGGTGCCGATACGGATATAGCTACCATTATCAATGCAGCCAAGCGCTATCCTATGATGTCCAAATATCAGGTTGTCATAGTAAAGGAAGCACAGGGTGTAAAGAATATGGATGAACTGTCTTATTATTTGCAGAGACCTTTGGAGTCTACTATTTTGGTGCTGTGCCATAAGCATGGGGGTTTGGACAGAAGAAAAAAATTGGCAGCTGAAATAGAGAAGGTGGGTGTGCTTTTTGAATCAAAGAAGATAAAAGATGCTCAATTGGCAGGCTTTATCACTTCTTATTTAAAGCGTAAATCTATCGAGATTGAACCGAAAGCCTCCGAAATGATGGCCGAGTTTGTCGGTACGGATTTGAGTAGAATGGCAGGGGAATTGGAAAAACTTATTATTACTCTCCCTAAAGGGCAAAAACGAATCACGCCGGAGCAAATAGAGCAGAATATAGGCATAAGCAAGGATTATAATAACTATGAGCTTAGAAATGCCTTAATCATAAAGGATGTGTTTAAGGCAAACCAGATAATAAAATATTTTGAGGAGAATCCTAAGACTAATCCTTTGCAGATGACATTGTCTGTGTTATTTAATTTCTTCTCTAATTTAATGCTGGCGTATTATGCTCCCGAGAAGTCGGAGCAAGGTATTGCTGCTCAGTTGGGGCTGAAATCTCCTTGGCAATCTAAAGACTATATGGCTGCTATGAGAAAATATAGCGGGGTGAAGGTGATGCAGATAATTGGTGAGATTCGTTACTGCGATGCCAAGTCAAAAGGAGTGGGAAATTCTTCTTTGGGGGATGGGGAGTTACTTCGGGAGCTTGTTTATAAAATTCTTCATTAGATAGAGCTGTCGATGGGAGGAAGAAACTCCCGATGTTCCCATCACAAAGAACATCGGGAGTTTTTTTATAGTATCTCTTTTCCTGTTAACTGCCTTTGTTGCATATCGATATTATTTTACATATTCATTCTCTTTTTTTCTTCTTTATGCTGTTGGGGCTATCCTGATAGGCATCTTCTCTTTCAAATTTCTAGATTATCCTTTCTGCTGACAGTGAAAATAAAGCTTATCTTATTTATAATTAGATAGTTATATGGAAATTTGCTTCTTGAGAGTCGCGTATTTAGTAAGAAGTGGGTAGTTGTTCGTGAAAATGGAAGTATTTCTCTATTTTAAAGTTTGGTGAGCGACAAATATGCCACCTAAAAAGCGTTTGCCAAAAGAGGGAGATAAACTAATCAAATCTTGGTACAGGATATAACGGAACCAGATCAATACACATATATATGTGTAGGCCGATGCGTACGTACGTGTAGCCTGATGCGTATATATGTGCAGGCCATGCCACCGTATGTGTTGCTCGATGCGTACGTACGTGTGCAAACTGTAATAAACAAATTCCAAATCGTCATTTTTATCGTTATTGGGGTGAGGAGGATATTTGTGTGTATCGGTAAAATGTTTGTTGGACCGAGGGCTTACGAAGTCAGATGCAGAGGTGTATTTCTCTTCTTCAGGCGTTAAAATTCACAATTGGCGAGTTTTTGTATTTTCAACAATGAATATATGATTGTGAACAGGATTAAATATAGTCTATTTTGTAAATCTTCAAATTTACAAACTTATATTTTATGATTGTAAATAGGAGAGTGTTATTTTGTAAAGTGTGAGGTTATAAATGTGTATGCATATTTATTTAAGCCTATGATATGGTGTATAACACATTGAAAACCAATTATTTTATACCTGTTTATAAAGTGGTTGATAAAGAAAGGGCAAAAAACTTGCTCATTTCGATATTTTCACTTGTAAATAGTACATATATTGAATTTATAAGTATCACATAATGAGTGTTTTATATCCAGTTAATTAAAGTTGAATTTATTGCTGTTTTATGGTGGTTTACGCTTGTAAATGCAACGTTGTTTAAGTATGTAAATTTTGTAAATACAAATACAAACTATACATTTATGTATTGTAAATTTGCAAATCCGAATTATAAGAATTACTTTTGTCTCTATATAATCTGACTTATTACTTTTGTAAATGAAGGAAAGAATAGCTCAAATCATCCAAAAAGAAGGTATGACTGCTGCGCAATTTGCAGATAAGATAGGAATTTCGCCTTCCTCTCTCTCTCATATCCTGAGTGGTAGGAATAATCCGAGCCTGGAGGTAGTCATGAAAATACACAAGGCTTGTGATTACATTAGTTTGGATTGGCTTCTCTATGGCGAAGGAGAAATGGAGACCGATGTAGACTCGGATAATAATGGCAGTTTTCCCGGTCCATTGTTTGACGAGAATTCATTATTTGCGTCCAATGGGACGAATGCATCTGAATATCGCAAGGAAACTGAGGTTAAAACCTCTGTTATACCCCCTAAAGAGATTGTGCGTGAGGAGATTAAGTACATAGAGAGACCTGCCAGAAAAATCACTGAAATAAGAATTTTCTTCGATAACGGTACTTATGAAACCTTTCGCCCTGAAAAATAGCTCGCATTTTACTAAATAATATAGGTATTTTGCTAAAATGCCCTCCCACAGATAAGTAATTGGGTAAATTCGTGTATCTTTGCATTGAAAAACGAATTTACCCAATTTTATTTCATGAAAAAATATATTTTAGACCTTGTGGTTACACAGAACATTAAATTGCATGCCAATTATGTTCTGATTAAAATGACTCAAGCTAACCCGTTGCCCGAAATGCTGCCGGGTCAGTTTGCTGAGATACGAATTGACGGTTCTAATACTACTTTCCTGCGCCGTCCGATTTCTATTAACTATGTGGATAAGAAAACAAACGAAGTATGGTTCCTGGTACAGTTGGTTGGTGACGGTACGCGTAAATTGGCAACTGTAAAGCAGGGTGACATCGTTAATGTAGTAATGCCTTTAGGAAACGGATTTACCATACCCGGGGATGTTACAGCATTCAAGCCCTTGCTGGTGGGCGGCGGTGTGGGTACCGCTCCTATGCTCATGCTGGGCGCAGAACTTGTAAAGGCCGGCTGTAAGCCAACTTTCCTGTTGGGTGCACGCTCCTCTAAGGATTTGTTGCAATTGGACGAATTTGAAAAGCTGGGTGAGGTTTATACCACTACCGAAGATGGCAGCATGGGCGAACAGGGTTATGTGACCGGGCATAGTCTGCTGAACAACAATGGTTTTAACATGATATATACTTGTGGTCCGAAGCCCATGATGGTATCGGTTGCCAGATATGCCAAAGCCAATGATATCGAATGTGAGGTGTCATTGGAGAATATGATGGCGTGTGGTGTGGGCGCATGCTTATGTTGTGTAGAAAACACGGACGAAGGTCACCTGTGTGTTTGTAAAGATGGTCCTGTATTTAATATAAAGAAACTATTATGGCAGATTTAAGCGTAAATATCGGCAGTTTGATGATGTCTAACCCTGTTATGACAGCATCGGGTACATTTGGTTATGGAAAAGAGTTTGAGGACTTTGTCGATTTGGAAAAAATTGGCGGTATCATTGTAAAGGGGACTACTCTCCATCATCGTGAGGGAAATCCTTATCCGCGCATGGCGGAGACTCCCATGGGGATGCTGAATGCCGTAGGATTGCAAAATAAGGGTGTACACTACTTCGTAGAGCATATATATCCTCAGATAAAGGATATCAATACCAATATGATTGTAAACGTCTCAGGCTCGGCTGTAGAAGACTATGCCAAGACCGCAGAAATTATCAATGAACTTGATAAGATTCCGGCGATTGAATTGAATATTTCCTGTCCGAATGTAAAGCAGGGAGGCATGGCTTTCGGTGTTTCTGCCAAAGGTTGTTCGGAGGTGGTAAAAGCAGTTCGTGAGGTGTATAAGAAGACTTTGATTGTAAAGTTATCGCCTAATGTAACGGATATCACCGAGATAGCACGGGCTGCCGAAGCATCGGGCGCCGATAGTGTTTCTTTGATAAACACATTGCTGGGTATGGCAATTGATGCAGAGAAACGCCGTCCTGTTCTTTCGACCATTACCGGCGGTATGAGTGGCGCAGCAGTAAAACCGATTGCTCTGCGTATGGTTTGGCAAGTAGCTAAAGCGGTAAATATTCCTGTCATAGGTTTGGGGGGTATCATGGATTGGAAAGATGCGGTAGAGTTTATGCTTGCAGGTGCTACTGCTATACAGATTGGTACGGCAAACTTTATAGACCCTGCTGTTACTGTCAAAGTATCAGAAGGCATAAATGACTATTTGGAGCGTCATGGATATACATCTGTAAAAGATATTATTGGTGCATTAGAAGTATAATAGTTTTACCTTGGTGTAACTTGGCCCCGCAAGGATGTTTTGAGGTCTTACTCTTTATCCTTGCGGGGCTTTTTGTTCTTGTTGCCTGAGGTGGTTTGGTTCTTGAATAAGTTGCATCTGCAACTTTGTACAAGGGTATCAAATGATAACTTCAAAGATTTTTTTTCGATGAAATGGTTCGTTTTTGCAAAAGAGAAGGTCGGAATATGCAGAAAAAACTTTATTCTGAGGTGGAAAGGCTCCATCTATTCTTTAATATGCTTGAAAGGCTGAAGTAGAACTTTAAGTAGATATATACCTAAAAAAGAGGAGGTGCAGACGTCAGTTATTACCGTCTGCACCTCTTTATTTTTATATCTATTTTTTATTTTAGCAAATCCGGTCTTAGGCGCTGGGTTCGTTCTAAAGACTGCTGAAGTTCCCACTCTTTTATTTTTGCTTCGTGTCCCGATAAGAGTACATCGGGAACAGCCCATCCATTGTACTCGGCCGGACGTGTATAGACAGGAGCAGCCAATAAATTATCTTGGAAAGAATCAGACAAAGCAGATTGCTCGTCAGAAATTACTCCGGGGATGATACGAACCACTGCATCGGCAATAACGGCCGCAGCAAGTTCACCTCCTGTCAAAACATAGTCACCTATACTGATTTCTTTTGTAATGAAATGTTCACGAATCCGGTAGTCTATCCCCTTAAAATGCCCGCATAAGATGATTAAGTTTTTGGCAAGTGAGAGAGAGTTTGCCATCGGTTGATTGAACTGTTCTCCATCGGGGCTTGTAAAAATTACTTCATCATATTCGCGTTCCGCTTTCAGGGCAGAAATGCATCGGTCTATCGGCTCAATCTTCATCACCATGCCGGCGAATCCCCCAAAAGGATAATCATCTACTTTACGGTAACGGTCAAAAGCATAGTCACGCAAGTTGTGTATATGAATTTCTGCGATTCCTTTCTTTTGTGCCCGGCTCATAATGGAGCAGTTGAAGAAGCCTTCCAGCATCTCGGGCAATACAGTTATGATATCTATTCTCATTTTCTATTTATTTTTTGCAAAAGTACGAAAATCCTCTCTGCCTAACGGTGTTTTTCATTCAAAAAATAGCTATTTTTGCAGGAAACTATCTTTTATGGTATGACTGAAATAGAAAGAATAGATCAATTGCGCGAGGAACTTCATCGCCATAACTATAATTATTATGTGTTGAATGCTCCCGAAATCAGCGACCGGGAATTCGACCTTTTGATGCGTGAGTTGCAAGACTTGGAAGCAAAACATCCCGAATATCGGGATGAGAATTCGCCTACCATGCGTGTGGGGAGTGATATTAATAAGAATTTCACTCAGGTGGTGCACAAATATCCTATGCTTTCGCTTGCCAATACTTATTCGGAAGCGGAAGTTTCGGATTTTTATGACCGTGTGAAGAAATCCCTGAATGAAGAGTTTGAGATTTGCTGTGAGATGAAATATGACGGGACCTCCATTTCCCTCACTTATGAGGATGGGAAATTGACTCGTGCCGTCACTCGTGGTGACGGTGTGCAAGGAGACGATGTGACGGATAATGTGAAAACGATTCGCAGCATTCCGCTTGTTTTGCATGGTGAAGGTTACCCGCATGAATTTGAGATTCGTGGAGAAATACTGATGCCATGGGAAGTGTTTGAAGAACTGAATCGTGAACGGGAAGCTCGTGAGGAGCCTCTTTTTGCTAATCCGCGTAATGCGGCTTCAGGAACGTTGAAATTGCAAAACTCCGCTATCGTGGCTTCTCGCAAGTTGGATGCTTACCTATATTATTTATTGGGTGAGAGCTTGCCTTGTGACGGCCATTACGAAAATCTGAAAGAAGCAGAAAGGTGGGGTTTTAAAATATCTGATGTGACGCGCAAGTGTAAAACACTGGAAGAAGTATTTGAATTTATCAGATATTGGGACACCGAGCGTAAGAATCTGCCGGTTGCTACAGATGGTATTGTTTTGAAGGTCAACTCCTTGCGTCAGCAGCGCAATCTTGGTTATACAGCCAAGTCTCCCCGTTGGGCTATTGCCTATAAGTTCCAGGCAGAACGGGCACGTACCCGATTGAACAAAGTGACTTATCAGGTAGGGCGTACGGGAGCCGTTACTCCGGTTGCCAATCTTGATCCTGTGCAATTGGCGGGAACTGTGGTAAAACGTGCTTCTCTCCATAATGCAGATATTATTGAAGAGCTCGACCTTTACATTGGCGATATGGTATATGTGGAAAAGGGCGGCGAAATCATTCCGAAGATTGTCGGTGTGGACAAGGATGCCCGCATAATGATTGGCGACAAAGTGAAATTTATAACTCACTGTCCCGAATGTGGAAGCAAATTGGTGCGTTATGAAGGCGAAGCTGCTTATTATTGTACTAATGATACAGCTTGTCCTCCCCAAATCAAAGGGAAGATAGAACATTTTATCAGCCGTCGGGCGATGAACATCGAAGGTCTCGGCCCTGAAACTGTAGACCAGTTTTATCAAGAAGGACTTATTCATGATATAGCCGATTTGTACACACTGAAAGCATCCGACATTATTAATTTGGAACGTATGGGGGAAAAGTCGGCCGAGAATATTATTTCAGGCATCGAGCAATCAAAGAATGTGCCGTTTGAGAGAGTTCTTTTTGCATTGGGTATCCGTTTTGTAGGCGAAACTACAGCAAAAACTTTGGCCAAAGCATTTAAATCCATCGATGCTTTGATAAGTGCCAGTCTCGATGATTTGATTCATGTCGATGAAATCGGTGAAAAGATAGCCCAAAGTATCATTTTGCATTTTGCGGATGCTAAAAATCGGGATATTGTCGAGCGTCTTCGGGATGCGGAAGTGAAATTGAAAGCTGATGAACAAGATACTTCCGACCATACTGACAAGTTGGCGGGAAAATCGATTGTTATCAGCGGGGTGTTTACCCATCACTCGCGTGACGAGTATAAAGAACTTATCGAAAAACATGGTGGAAAGAATGTGGGAAGCATTTCTTCGAAAACCAGCTTTATTTTGGCCGGAGACAATATGGGGCCCAGCAAATTGGAAAAGGCGCAGAAGTTGGGTATTGCCATTATAAGCGAAGACGAGTTTCTGGAGATGATTAAGTGACTTTTTAGTATGTATAATTTAAAAATCATGTGATTTTTATCGCTAAAATAGAAAATATTCGTACTTTTGTGGGCTATTGAATAAGAGTTTATTATTTATTTATGATACAAGCAAGATTAAAAGGAATGGGGGTGGCACTGATCACTCCTTTCAAAGAAGATGATAGCGTTGATTATGAAGCGTTACTCCGTTTGGTAGATTACCAACTACAGAACGGAACAGACTTTTTGTGTGTGTTGGGAACTACCGCCGAGACCCCGACCCTGACCAAGGAAGAAAAAGATAAGATAAAACGTTTGGTGGTAGAAAGAGTGAACGGACGGATTCCCATATTGTTAGGAATCAGTAGTAACTGCACCCGCACTGTAGTCGAATCGCTGAAAAATGATGATTTTACCGGTGTAGATGCTGTTCTCGTAGCTGTACCATATTATAATAAACCCTCTCAGGAAGGCATTTATCAGCACTATAAAGCGATTGCCGAAGCTACCAATCTTCCGGTAGTACTTTATAATGTTCCCGGACGTACGGGTGTAAATATGACAGCTGAAACAACTTTGCGTTTGGCACGCGATTTTAAAAATATCATTGCCATCAAGGAAGCTTCTGGAAATATTACCCAAATGGATGATATTATCAAGAATAAGCCGGCTAATTTTGATGTGATTTCGGGCGATGACGGAATAACTTTTCCTTTAATTACACTAGGCGCAGTGGGGGTTATTTCAGTGATTGGCAATGCCTTTCCACGTGAGTTTAGTCGCATGACACGATTGGCTCTTCAGGGAGATTTTGCGAATGCTTTGACTATTCATCATAAATTTACAGAACTGTTTAGCTTGTTGTTTGTCGATGGAAATCCGGCCGGAGTGAAAGCTATGTTGAACGTGATGGGGTTGATTGAGAATAAGTTGCGCCTGCCTTTGGTCCCTACCCGAATCACTACTTTCGAGAAGATGCGTGCCATATTGGATGAATTGAAGATTAAATGCTGAAAAGATAAAGTGTCATAGAGGAGGCTCTATCTTAAAATAAAAACTGAACGTTGAAAATCTTATAGTTTAAACCCTAGAAGAAAAATCTCCCTGTTTTGCCTTGTACTGTGATGAATAAGGCTGAAAGAGGGAGATTTTTATATGATGGCCTCCCATTATAATAATAAAGTTGTTTTATTTTTCTGCTTTGAGGCAGTCCTTAGTGAGTTTGTTGGGAGATGGAGAAAGCTCAACTTGAAAATTGAGGTATTGTTAACCCTAAACAATGCCCATTGTTTGGGAAAGTTGTTTCCATTGTTTCCAAAAAATGTCTCCATTGTTTTAGGAAAACCTCGGGTCAGTTTTGGCTTTGTATCAGGTTAATCTGAAAACCCTGTGGGTGATAAGGATGTAGCACGTGGAAAGCTTGCCTTATGGTACAATAAAATTGAGAAACTCGGGTACGGATGCTTCAGAACTGTAACTAATACCATGCAGAACTATTATGAAACAATACTAAACTACTTTGTAAACAGGCAAACAAATGCATTTGCAGAATCCTTCAATGCTAAAATCAAAGCATTCAGAGCACAGTTCAGAGGAGTGAGGGATATTCCATTCTTCATTTTTAGATTATGCAAATTAGCAGCGTAGATTTAACAGACCCACAGGGTTTTCAGATTGATCCAGAAAAGGGAGCACATCAGAAAGAAAATACCCATAAAGACACTTATCGCCCCATTCCTTCGGATAAGCTGCTTGATTAAAAGACCTGTAACCAGCAAAAGAAATACACCCAGTATAATCTCTACGGTATGCCATGTGCCTAGCAACACAGCACTCATGAGTTCTCCCCAGCCCAACAACAAAATAGCTAGAAACCACACATCCGGCAGACAGTTGAAAAACTTCTTCTTATCCCAGTGAACTAAAAATGTATCCATCATATTAAAATGTTAGTTTTCACAAATATAGGGAATACTATCAAATAAAAAAATTCCTTGCCGACTTTTTATCGCCAGCAAGGAATTTCAATCATTTATAGGGCAAAAATTACATCATGCCGCCCATGCCACCCATTCCGGGAGCACCCATCGGCATTTCGGGTTTATCTTCTTTCTTTTCCACAATCACACATTCTGTAGTCAGGAACATACCTGCAATAGAAGCTGCATTTTCAAGAGCGACACGAGTTACCTTGGCAGGGTCTACCACACCGGCAGCGTGCAAGTTTTCGTAAACGTCAGTACGGGCATTGTAACCGAAGTCACCTTTACCTTCACGTACTTTCTGTACAACTACTGCACCTTCCTTACCTGCATTGGCCACAATCTGACGAAGCGGTTCTTCGATGGCACGCTTGATGATTTCAATACCGGTTGTTTCATCTTCGTTATCGCCCTTCAAGCCTTCCAAAGATTCTGAAGCACGGATGTAAGCTACACCACCGCCCGGAACAATACCTTCTTCGATAGCTGCACGAGTGGCACACAATGCATCATCCACACGGTCTTTCTTTTCCTTCATTTCTACTTCAGAAGCAGCGCCTACATAAAGAACAGCTACACCACCTGACAACTTAGCCAGACGTTCCTGCAATTTTTCCTTATCATAGTCTGAAGTGGTATTCTTGATTTCAGCTTTGATTTGGTTGATGCGTTCTTGGATGTTTTCTTTTGCACCGGCACCGTTTACGATTGTAGTATAATCTTTAGAAACT
>ENA-ORSB01001094-ORSB01001094.1-human-gut-metagenome-genome-assembly--contig:-NODE-1094-length-27302-cov-6.585973_pt1 | contig 27302 bp, 25 predicted proteins | sample MGYA00242180_ERZ509144 | MGnify/ENA primary metagenome ERZ509144 (study PRJEB26280, sample SAMEA2338661) | human gut metagenome | biome: human gut; feature: human-associated habitat; material: faeces...
GGTGGGGCCGCAGTCCATCGCATCCAACTGGAGGTAGTGGGGGAAGGTATTCATGCGTTTTAGGGTTTTACATGACAAAGATTGGGCTTTCCTATTACCAACTCATAATTGGAGGGAGAAGGGCATAGATAACGAAATAGACAATCTTTGCATGGCGATACTTTATCACGTGTTAAAAACCATGCCTTTCCATTTTTCATTTCTTTAAAAACGAGTTCACTGATTTTTTCTTCACTATCTCCGATAGATTCCATGTTGGCATTAGAATATACTTTTCCGTCACAATCAATTTGTAAATGCCCAAAAAAATGAGTATTAATTTGCTGATTGGCAAAAATATTCTTTTTATTTCTATGTAGACCTGAAATATCTTCTTCCTCTTGATATACATACTCTTTGAAGAAAGATTGATTTGTATGAGTGTAAAAAGGTAAAATAGAACCCTTCAAGTGGAATTTTTCTATCATAGAACTAGCATAGTTGAAATCATTAATGGATGATACTGGAAAGCAGTAAGATATTTGTTCTTTTTCTATACTCCAAAGTAGGCTTTTTTCTATTTCCTCTTCTTTTGTGTTACAATTCGCAAGTAAACATATATGTAGTAGCTTATTTAGATGGAAATATTCCATGAATTTCGATAGGCTATTAATATGCTGTATGTTTACGTAGAATGTTATCTTGAAAGGAAAGCTATTGATTAATAATAACTCCTTTAAATGGGGATAAAGAGTGATATCGCCACCGATAAATTGAACATGTGTGACACCTGAATAAGTTAGTTGAGTTAAAATATCATTAATTCGTTCTATTGATAATATACCGTTTGCCTTTTTACTACACCAGTTAAATTGCTTTTCATAAGAAGTACAATATTTACATTGGTTCTTACATTCACTGTTAAGACGAATGGTCATCGTATGTAAATTGTTAGCAATATGTTTTCCGAAGAATTGGAAATCATTGGAATCTCCTGTAATAAGTTTTAAATTTTCATTGACATTGACAACTGGAACGATAACTAAAGGCTTTTGTGAGAATGCCGATTGTGGCAATAAGTCACATATAAATTCATTTCTTAGTTGACTGATAAATGAAGAAATTTCTTTCTGCATCAATTGCTGTTCTGTAATTTCTGTGCAGTAGAAATTATCTTTATCTATTAATTGATCAATAATCTCTTTTACTATTGGGGAGATATGGAAAAATGAACTTTTACCTGACAAAGTGTTGTAAAATAGTGCATTACTTTCATTTGCCCAAAAGAATATATATGATTCTATGAATAGCCAATATTTTTTCATTATGCAAAAACCATTTTATTAATTTCAATATACGAATCGGGGTTCACCTCTAAATATGATATCATATCTGTTAGGTAATTTTGGAACTCCTCTTTACTCATCATAGAATTGCAGAAAGGAATTCCATCTTTTAACTCAAATTGCATAAAACAAGCTCCACAAGAATCAGCATTGTAACAATGCATACATTGTTTGGCTATAGCACTGTAGAAGCTATTGTATTTCTCAGCAACTTGTTCGTAGTTAATATTCATATTTTCCGTTACTTTTCCAAGAATATGTTTAAAACCTATTCGCTCACAGGGATAAATTCCACCACTTGGAGTGATAAAGACTTTCCTTGAAAAAGGCAAACAGGTTCCTGTCGGGAGTCTTGGTTGATTTTCATTTTCAGAGATTATTAAGTCAATGTAATGACAGTAGGAATTTCCCATGTGATAATAGAAGAAAAAGCCGATATCTTTTAACTCACGAGAATTTCGTTTCCGATTTTGTTCAGTTTCGATAGGTAATATATAAGGGCGGTATAGCTCTTTAAACAGTTGTTTTTTTTCTTTTTTAATTCCGGCTGATGCAATCTGCTCGATGCCTGTATTTTTACCAAATTCATCAAAAATGAATTTTTGTACAGAAATAACATCTGAATTATTGTTTAGTACGGAGTTGAATTGTACTTGTTTCTCAAAGTATATAGGATATTTTTCTTTTAAGGATTTAATATTATGAAATACTTTATTAAATGATGGATTTCCCTGTTTATCTATACGATAGCTATTATGAACTTGGTTACCATCTAAACTTATTAATAAATTGACCTTGTATTTTTCTAAATAACTCATGTATTTGTCTAGTAGCATGGCATTGGTTGTCATGTTATACTTGAATATTGCACCGTTTTTAAGATGAAGTGATTGAGTATATTCGATTATCTGTTGGATGAGTGAGAAATTAGTTAAAGGTTCACCACCATAAAAACCTATCATTATATCACTATTCTGAGAAATATTCATTTCAGAATTCCACCTTTCATATAAAAAGTCAAGGACCTTTTTTGCGCGTGAAAAATCCATCACATTGCAGCTAACGTCTCTGTCTGTATTTTCATACATATCTCCATAGCAGCAGTATGTACAGTTTAAATTGCACAAATTTGTGACTTGAAATACGACAATACTCACATTGGCAAGTTGAACTTTTACTGTTTCGGCAGAAATCTTACCACTCAAGTATTGTTCCATATCAATATCTGTAAATAATCCATTTGATTTAAAGAATTGATATTTTGAATAGTAATATTCAATATCATTGAAAGAGAGCTCTGGATATCCATTCTTAATTTGTCGAAATAATTCCGTAGTGTCATTATTGTGCTGAGATAATTCAAATATAGTTTGAATTACCGGATGACAATTAATCATACACGAGTGTCTATTATCATAGAGATATCCGTTCCCTTTTTTTGTCTGAAGATAAATAGTGGAATCCATTGCTGTTATTTTTTTAAATATGCCATGATTAATACAGGATTGTCGTCTTCTTTCAATCCGTCGGCAAACGCTAATAGTTTCTCGCTTACCCATTCTCCCTTTTCTTTCTGTTGGGCGATATACTCTTTCAGTTCATAAGGCCATATCCAGTTCACCATGGCACCATTGTGTACTCCCAGTCTTAACTCAAAAGGTTTTCCACCATCAATGTCATCAGTCAGATGTTCTGATATGGCAAAAGTATTTCCGTTGGTCTTATCAAGGAAGGCTAATAAATAAGGGGAGTATTTCTTCCGCATACTTTCATGGGCTATCATGTTTGTCCATTGCATCACTACATAGCGTTCGGACTCGTAAGCATTGAGAATTCTCTTTTTATTGTTTACTCTTCGGGCATATTCACCGTTTTCTGCCATGAGCTTCATGGTTTGTTCATTACCATTGGCTGCACGTGCTATTTGTGACCTTTCTCTATATTGCATCATGTAATCATTCAGAAGTGCACGTTTATCCGGTCCTAAATCTTTCATGTCAAATTTCCATCTTTCTTTTAACCCTTTATCGGTCACCGTGTAGACACAATCATTGAAGAAGTTATAAAATAAGGTATGTCCGTCATAATCGGAGAATTCGTATTGAACTCCTTGGACATAAAGTCCTTTGGGTTGATACAGACTGTCGTCCAATAATATGCGCTCTTTATGCAGAATTTCAAGATTGGTATTTACCCAATATGCAGAATCTGGATAATTGACAAGCATATATAGGCTGTCGGCTGTAACCATACCTGCCAGACCCGTCAAAGAACCGCCACTAATCATGCCTCCGCTTGTATATTGTATCGTCTTTTCTACTCCTGTAAACTTGCCATTCCTGTCATATTGTATGATTTTGTTTCCTTGTGTATAGAATAAGCCACGCTTTTCGTCATAGGTAACCATATAGCCCCATGGACTGGTATCTTCTCCCGGTCCGCCTCCCAGTTTTCCTATTTGTTTGACATATTTTCCTTTAGCATCGAATAAGCGTCCGGGATAGGCACACCAATACGGCTTTACATACTGTAGTAATCCGTTGGTCAAATATATTTTTGTTTCCAAAGGCACATATACGATACTGTCCACCACTTCGGATAATTTCATGGATGGAAGTGCCTTTTCAATGGCATCGCCGATTCTGATAGTGGAATCCAAGACAAATGCTGCCTCTTCACTTTCATCACTTTGTTTTTTCGACTGGTTTGTGCAACCTGACAATGCAAGTATACACAATATCAATATAATGTTTCTCATAGTAAGATATTTAAGTATGAGTTAAAACAATTCTGGGCAAAATAAAAATAACGATATTGATATAAAAAATAACCCGCGTCGTTTACTATTATTTTGCCCCGAATAATTAGAATAGAAGTTTCTATATTAAATTAAAACTTCATAAATGCGACAATCTTATAATATATACATAAGGTTGCCTTATAGATAATAATTCTTTAACGGCTGCATGTCTTTATCGTAATTATTCTTTATTTTGAGCTGCGCCTATCTGTAGTCCTCTAGAATAATTATCAGCATCGCCATATGTACCACATGCGCATGAGCATTTTCCAGCTTTATAATTTGCGTGGAAGTTGTCATTTCCAAACATACATAAAGTACCACCCTTTAGTGCTTCTTCTTCCTTTTGCTTAAGGACTTGATGTTCAAGATTCCCTAGCTTTAAAACTTTAATCTTTTTCATGTCTTTATTATTTAAAATTATACATATTTATATGGGCTTTAAATAACCCATAATTCCTGATTTATTTGATTCAAGGCAGACAATGAATATTTTTTTAAATATAATTCTCTGCTATGTTTCTTCATTTTGCTTATTTCCATATCAGACATTGTGATGAATGCCTTTAGCTTCTCGTAAATTTCTTCAATAAATTGTTGAGAACCGAATTGAGCATATATTTTAGTTCCATTTTCTTTTTCATGTATCATTTCTGATAATCCTGAAGTATTTGTAGCAATTAATGGAATTCCATACATCATCATTTCTATCATAACGTAACTACATTGTTCATATATGGAGGGTAGAACACCAATATCTGTTATTTGATATAAATCATATAATCTATTCTGAGTTATTTTACCCGTGAATACTACTTTTGCTGCTATGTCACTAGCTTCACAAATACAGTCATCGTATTCTCCGCCTCCCACTATCACTAGTCTTATATTTTTAATATCGTTTAAAAGCTTACGAAAAGCTTTTAATAAAAAGATGATGCCTTTATTACTCTCTAGACGTCCAACAAACAATATTATTTTTTCATTGTCGTGAAAAAACATATTTTGCTTTTTCTTATTTCGTATTTCATTATTTGGAAAAACTGCATTATCGGGTAATTTGTTGTATGATAGATGTATCATCTCTTTGTTTAAATGATATAGATTTAGAAGAATATATTTGCAATATTCCGACAAACAGATTATTCGGTCTGCAAAGTGAAAAAAGGAACCATTAATTGTGAAGAGTCGTAAAATACCTTTTTCTTTAAGGGTGCATTCTGATATATTCTTATTAAGAATCTTTTCCATCTTTGATAAATCATTTCCTATGTCTAGTCCCCAATCAAAGTAATGTATAACAATTATGAACTTACACGATGGCATCATTTCTTTGATATTATTAAGAAACATAGAATGACGGAAGAAATTTATTTGAATAATGTTCTGTTCGGCTTCAGACATACAAGTAGTAAAAGCGGAAGCCAATTCTTTACAATATTCCTCATAATGTATTTCATTCTCTTCATCTTCTTTAGGAATCCAAAGAAAACGAATACCTTCCGACCAAGTTTCTATAATATCATTATCTGAACCATTCATTTTGACTACTGTTAATTTTCCTTGTGGAGAAGATTTCCATGAAGCAATAATCTGAGTTATGTATGTTTTTACACCATAACACGAAGCTTGAGCAATATTATCAATTATATACAGATGTTTCATAGTATCTCATCTAAAAATTTGAGATGTAGTAGAAATATAATAATATCTACCTTTTCCTGTTTTTATCATCGATAAATGCATATTTAGTTTTATTCTATATGAATAGAGCCAATAAGGTAATTGCTTGCTTCTATCATTTGTATAGTGTAATCTCCTTTTCCAAAGTCCGTAATGTCAATGGAATAGGTAGTGCATTCGGGGACGGTAGTAACATTATAATAAATAACATTGCCCAAAGAGTCTTTTATTATCACTTCCAAATCATTTAATTCCTTTTCGGAATAGATATAGATGTTCTGTCCGTCTATGGATAGCTGAGGGACAAATGAAATAGAACGTTCGTCCTCGATATTCCATCCATCTTCAATAGAGATTACTTTATTCTCTGCCATTAACTCATATGGAAAGAGAAGAAGAAAAGCTGCTAATACTAATACTGCGTTTTTCATATTTTGCATTTCGTTTTAAAGTTTAGGCAAATATGAAAAAAAGATTTTAATGTATCATCAAGAACTAGTACACTTTTAGTACACAGATGACTTCTTGTACTTTCTAAAGTACACAATTAGTACACTACAGGTTATAATCTACTGTAAATCAGAGATAAAAGTATCCAGTTTTTCGGTAGAGTTTTGTTCTCCCAGTAGTCTCTTTGCAAGGCGGGTGCGAGCGTTACTTATGGCAGCTTTGGTGCGATTGGTGAAAATGGCAATATGGGTTGGTGGAATTGAAATCTTCATTAGATAGCATATTTGCAGTTCGACGACTGATAATTTGGGATATAACTCATATAGACATTTGCTGAAGTTGGGATAGGCAGTATCAACCTCTTTTTGTAGCTCTGACCACTTCTCTTCAGTTATTTTGCTGTCTGCCTTGGTACATGCCCGATGAAAAAAATGATAGATGGAAGTCTGACGCAGGGAGTCTTATAAAACTCTTTGTGTTTTTAGGCTGGCGATAATTTCTTGGTTTTTAGCTTCCAGTTGCTCTTTTTGAGCAAGGAGCAAGTCTTGCTGGGCTTTTGCTTGCTCTAATTCTTCCTTTTGCGCATTCAATAGTGTATTCTTTTCTGCTATTTCTCTTTCTTGCTTGACTGATTTTTGCTCTAATTCTTTTACTCGTGGTTCTGTTTCTCTTTGTTTTTGCTCTAATTCTTTTATTTTGCGGATGTTTTCTTCATGGGCTTTCATGCTCATTGCTTCTTGTTCTTCTTGTAGTTTTCTATACTTGTACGTTTGTAAGCGAGTAGCTTGTACTTTCTTTCGGTAATAGAAATAGATGCCGACAGCTACCCCCGTGATGGCTAGGGATATACAGCCAAGTATCCAAGAGAGAGCATTCTTCTTTTCATTTTTCAGTAGGAGTGTATAGTTCTCTTTTTGAATATGTTGATAATTATACAATGAGTTTATTGGGGCAATCGCTTCTGTTCGGGTAATCTCCTTAATGGAGTCTGCCAACAGTTGAGCCCGCTGAATATAGGTTATGGCTTGAGGATAATTGTGTTTTTGAATCTCAATGGATGATAAATGTCGGTAGGCACTATGCTGTTTGTAAATATCACCATATTCTATGGCTTGATGCAGGTAATAACAGGCGGAGTCCCATCGGTTTTCACCCCGATAGACATCGCCTAACACCAATAGGGCGTTTGCCATGCCTGGTTGATGCTTGAGGGCGGTAATAAGCATTTGTTTGGCGGAATCGGCTTTTGCCAAGTTATAATAATAAAAGCTGCCTAATTCTCCTAAAATAACGTATGCTTTATGAAGACTGCGAACGGACAATGCAGTGCGGTATGCTTTTTGATAATAATGAAGCGCACTGTCTTTTTGATGCTTGGCATCATACATGCGTGCAATATTTCTTAATGCATAGGAGATTTTGTCTTTTTTTCCTTGTGCCAGATAACAGTTTACCGATTCTCTGTTGGCCTGCAATGATTCATCGTAAAGCCCTTGATAAGCAAACAAGGTTCCCATTTGATTATAGGTTCGTGCCATTAAATCGGCGGATTGCTTCTTGCCGGCAGACGACAGTTCCTTGCTCCGGCTAATCACTTCATGAAAGGCATCCAAAGCACTCGGGGCATCATTCATGTCGCGATATACACTGCCTTGATAATAGTATGCCTCTATCTGTTTGTTCTTATCGCCATACTTATTATAGAATTTCACAATAAGATTGATAAGTGAATCGGAGGTATGGCGGGTATACAATTTGTCTTTTGCCTTGATGGTGAGCAAATGATAGTACATTTGCGTTTCTTCGGGTTCACGCCGGATGCTGTCTTTCAGTAAAGAAAGGTAATGCAGGGCGCTGTCGGGAGCTGTTTCCATGCAGCTTTGGGCTTGCTCCATGAAAAGCGGATAAGGCCGGTGGCGCGAACACCCCAATGACAGACTTACCCCAATAAATAATATGAAAACTAAATGTGCTTTCATCAGGGGCAAAGATACGAAAGTTTTATTAAAAGCAATTTTTTTCTTCAAAAAACTTTATCTTTGTCCAAATGAAAATTCAATAGACTGAAATACATAAAATTATGGCAAAAGAATTAGAATTAAAGTATGGCTGCAATCCCAATCAAAAGCCGTCACGCATCTTTATGCAAGAAGGAGAATTGCCCATCGAAGTATTGAACGGACGCCCCGGATATATTAATTTTCTGGATGCATTCAATAGCTGGCAGTTAGTAAAGGAACTCAAAGAAGCCACCGGACTACCTTCGGCTGCATCTTTCAAACACGTCAGCCCCGCCGGAGCTGCTGTCGGAATAGAAATGAGTGAAACACTGAAGAAAATTTATTTTGTAGACGACCTTCCTCTCACCCCATTGGCAACAGCATACGCGCGTGCACGAGGCGCCGACCGTATGTCTTCTTACGGAGATTTCATTGCTTTAAGCGATACATGCGACGAAGCAACCGCACGGCTCATCAACCGTGAAGTATCGGATGGTGTCATTGCTCCTGACTATACGCCTAAAGCGCTCGAAATCTTGAAAAACAAACGTAAAGGTACTTATAACGTCATCAAGATTGACCCGTCTTACCGTCCTGCTCCCATTGAGCACAAGGATGTGTTTGGTATTACTTTTGAACAAGGACGTAACGAAATCAAACTGGACGAAAGCTTGCTGACTAATATTCCGACAAAGAGCCAACACTTCACGGAAGAGGCCAAACGCGACCTGATTATCGCCCTTATCACCTTAAAATATACACAAAGTAATTCTGTATGTTATGTGAAAGACGGTCAAGCTATCGGTATCGGTGCCGGACAGCAAAGCCGTATCCATTGCACCCGACTGGCAGGCAACAAGGCTGACATCTGGTATCTGCGCCAACACCCGAAAGTAATGAATCTGCCATGGGTAGAGAAAATCCGCCGTGCCGACCGTGATAATACTATTGATGTGTATATCAGCGAAGACCACGATGACGTATTGGCTGACGGAGTTTGGCAACAATTCTTTACCGAAAAACCTGAAGTACTGACGCGTGAAGAAAAACGCGCATGGCTGGATACAATGAAAGGAGTTTCACTGGGTTCGGACGCTTTCTTCCCATTTGGAGACAACATAGAACGCGCGCATAAAAGCGGAGTGGAGTACATTGCACAGGCCGGAGGTTCCGTACGCGATGATCATGTTATCGATACTTGTGACAAATATGGAATTACCATGGCATTTACAGGTGTCCGCTTGTTCCACCATTAATAATTTATCGAAAAGCCGGTCGGAAGAGTTTCCCTTGAACATCCGGAAAGACTAAAGAAAGGGGCGTATCATTACTCAAAACGGAGTTTGATACGGCCCTTTTAAATGTTATAGTTACAATCTGTAACATCTAATAATTAACAAGACGCTAACTATTTTACTTCCCCTTATGGCGATTGGCACGTTTCTTACGAATATCTGCTTTCATCTTGGCCGAGCCCGAACCATGAAGTCCGGTGATATAACTTTTCTTCTTCGCCTTCGTTTTCACTTTTTCTTCATTCTTTCCATTGGGCGACTTTCCGCCCTTGAAAACGATTCCATCGGTAATTGCTTTTTCTATGTCCATCGTCTTATTGTTTATTTATCAATTTAGGTTTTACCGTTATTCTATTGCCAAGCTTTGTACAGATGAGTTCATCTTTACGCAAGGTACGTTCTTTTAAATCAAGAACAAGATTGGGATTAAAGTGTTGGCCGTCTATCCGAAACTCCAGATGAAGATGTTCCGTGGTGGCTCTCCCTGTTCTGCCGGTAAGAGCAAGAGGTGTTCCGACTTTTACTACGTCTCCCGATTTCACCAGATTCTTTGCGTTATGACTATAAATACTTTCCAATCCGTTGGCATGGCGCACTACAATCACATTTCCATAAGCCGCATAGGGTTTTGCCATTCTTACAACCCCATCGAATATGCACCGAATCGTGTCATTCGCTTTTGTCTTGATATCAGTTCCACTGTGACCGCGACGTCCTCCGTAAGAAGAAATGACCTTCCCACCCGGAAGCGGAAAGCAGAATTCACTTCCTTGCAGGCTGTCCAAATGGAGACTAATGCTTTTCCGCCCAGAGAACAAACCCGGTGTCTTTACGCGTATATGGTTAATTTCCATAGCAGTAAAGTTCTTTGCAGGCTCCCCTCCCCAAGCCGCAATGGTTAGGATGAATAATAGTAGGATGAATGCGCCTCTTTTCATGGTTTATTTTAGTATTTAAAATTCAATCTGTTCGATATCTTCTGCCGATGCAAATTCTTTTAGCAACTCAACCATATAGTCGGCAGCATCCCGAAGTCCTTCCTTCCCGCTATAACCATTAATAATGGTAAGCAAATGAGTTGTACCCAATTCTAGTTTTGTACGTTCGTTATCACTGGTGGGTGTCCCGATTCCACCGGCAGCATCACGATAAACAGGCATCCCCTCTATGTTCAGTTCTCCACGTCCAATGCCCTCATAGGGTTCTCCGGCCTTACCGATGCCCAAAATAAGGGTATCGCCGACTATCTTATCCGCATCAAAACCTCCAATAGAATAGCCAAAACGAATAGATACCAAATTAATAAGGTCTACCAATGTATCTATCTGATATAGTGCGAGTCCGCGAAGTATCCTGCGACATAGCGCTTCTCCTGAAGGACGATAGCGGCTGGGATCTTTGCCACACTTCTTGTAAGCCTCGCGGGTGGCATGGATAGTCGTCATATCCTTGATGGAATCCGTCGTGTACATTTCACGATAACGGACAGTAAACTCATTTATCTTCTGCCACAGTTCTTCATTGTATGCCGTATTCACCACTTTAGCAGAGATGGCAACTCCGGCAAAAGCCGGACAAGCTGTTCTTATTTCAGATGATACTTCTATTTTCATAATTCATTTTCTTTTAGATTTCAATCTTCTGCCATATCAGCGATGCAACATGATGCCCGATAAAATTCTCCCGGAGTGAATCCCTAGGCGACGGGCTGAAAAGAAATCGCGGTAATTTTGATAGGTACAAATACCCGCTACCTCTATAGCCTCCTCTTTTACACCGTGGTCAAGCAACTGCAAACGGTTGGCTTCCCACAAATCAAGATGCCATTTTTCTTCTTTACGGGCTATGCGCTGCATATCAAAACCGGCAGCACAAAAGGCCTCATACACCTCATCGCCTACTTCAAAAGCGGCAAGTGAGATGCCCGGACCGATACAAGCCTTTATGTCCTGCCCTTCCGAAGCATACCGCTCCTTCATTGTCGCAAGAGTTTTTGCCACAATCTTGCCCACCGTGCCTCGCCAACCGGCATGGACAGCAGCAATAACCTTTTTTGTCGAGTCATAAAGCAACACAGGGATGCAATCGGCCGTCGAAATGCAAAGGCAATAGCCGGGAAGTTGCGTTACGACAGCATCAATATCTTCCAACGCCTCCTTTCCGTACATTCCGATACAAGTATCATCAATTACACAGATATTGGTGCTATGCGTTTGATGAGGAATGATTAATTCTAAAGGCTTCTGTGGCAAAAGTTCACACAATATGTCACGATTCCTCTGCACATGTCCTGCCTCATCCCCACAGTATCCGGTGCAATTAAAAGAGGCATAATTACCCTCACTACACCCTCCATGGCGTGTAGTAGAAAAACAAGAAATGTTGGGATATGCCTTCATCAGCTCATATCCCAACATTTTATTATCTGATGTCAGCCGTTTCATTTCTCTTCTTCGTCCCAGTCTTCTTCCTCATATTCATAGTCAAAGTCATCATCGTCCTCATATTCGAACTCAAAGTCTTCGTCTTCACCCATAGCCTTTAACTCTTCTTGCAGTTTGGCCACATCTTTGGCACGATGGACAATCGTTTCGGTACGAACACCTTCCAAGCGGTTACTGTCCTTATTCAGTTCTGTCCACAGCATATCCTTCAGTTGTTGGATACCCATGCCTGTGACAGAAGATATAAAGATATGAGGAACGTTATCGGGAAGGGTCGGTTCAAGCATATTAATCAACTCCTCATCCAGCATATCGGATTTGGTGATAGCCAATACACGTTGCTTGTCCAGCATCTCGGGATTGAAGGTAGCCAACTCATTCAGCAATATATCATATTCTTTTCGGATATCGTCTGTATCTCCGGGCACCATGAAAAGCAATAACGAGTTACGCTCAATGTGTCGCAAGAAGCGGAGTCCCAACCCTTTACCTTCACTGGCTCCCTCAATAATACCGGGAATATCTGCCATAACGAAAGATTTTCCTTCGCGATAAGACACAATACCCAAATTGGGTTCAAGCGTAGTAAAGGGGTAATTGGCAATCTTGGGACGTGCAGCCGACACAGTGGAAAGCAATGTCGATTTACCTGCATTCGGAAAACCTACCAAACCGACATCCGCCAATAATTTTAATTCAAGAATGACCGTAAGTTCCTGCATCGGTTCCCCCGGCTGTGCAAAACGCGGCGCTTGACGGGTAGCTGTGCGGAAATGCCAGTTGCCCAGACCTCCTCGCCCGCCTTTCAACAAAACAACTTCTTGTCCGTCTTCAGTAATATCGCAAATATACTCACCGGTCTCGGCATTGTAAACCACTGTACCACAAGGCACTTCAATGGTTTTGTCTTCACCATCCTTACCAAAGCTCTTATTTTTAGAACCGTTTCCACCGTGAGTGGCAAACACATGACGGTCATATTTCAAGTGAAGCAATGTCCAGTAATTGCGGTTACCCCGCAAAATAACATGACCTCCTCTACCACCATCGCCACCATCGGGGCCACCATTGGGCACGTATTTTTCACGACGCATGTGCGTAGAGCCTCGTCCGCCTTTTCCCGAACGGCAATATATCTTCACATAATCAACAAAATTCGATTCAGCCATTTTCTTCTACAGTTTGAGATAATGAGTGCAAAAATAGTGATTTCAGTCGATTTCCTCAAGTTTTTTAACAGAAACAAGTATTTATTCTTTTTCCATTTCTTGGCACACCTTATTTATATGCTCTACAAACGTATCGGAAAAGACATACGTATCTGCCTTAACTGCCGCTTCATTGTAACGACGGATAAAAGCAGGAAAATCACAGAAACAGTCGATGGCAGCCTGCAAGCCCAATTGATCACGGATAAGAAAGACCATGAAATCTCCGGTAGTATGTCCACCAAAATGGGCACACTGACGAGCTTCTTTATATTGTTTTTCGGTAATTTTTCCGGCAAGGTAATCGCAAGTCAAATTGTCAAGCTGTTTTAATACTTCAGGGGAAGCATTATAATCATCATTATAAATCTTTACAATCATAGGCCCATAAAGTCCCAATTTTTCAACTGGCATTTTCTGCTTGTTAATGATGTCGGCAGTACCTTCCTGCTGGTTGACAATAATTGCCCAAAGAGCTGCATCTTTGGGATCTTTTTTGAACCGGTCCTCCAGCAAAGCCCCCATATAATGATGATGAAGTTCGTGTGCCATAACGTTTATCAAACCTTCTTCCCCATCTTCATAACAAGTATTTAAATCAAAATAAATGCCATTGCTCCATGTACGGTCTTCAAGATCCCAAGAAAGAAAATAAAATTTTGTAAAGGTAGGATGCAGGTCATTGATGCGTGCGGGTAAGTATTGAAGAGCTTTTGCATGAGCTTTATGTAACAGCATACTGAAATCTGTATCATGAATGAAGGTATTCAGAACATCAAGCCGATTCTTCAAAGAATTAAAATTCACTATAAAGTTATTCAGAAAAGGGCCGTTTCCATTAAGAGGTTGACTAACGACACTGTCGAGTCGGGCTTGTTGTGACTTATCAAACACCACTTGAAATGCTGTCCTTATATTTTGTTGCCATTCTAATGAATCACGACAAGCCGAAAAGAAACAATGGTAACCTTCCGTAGCAAATAATTGCCTCCATGCTTCATCGTCAGGCAATATGCCGTTTTGCGCTTTTTCTGCCATTTCCATAAAGCGCACAGCAGACTCTATGGAATAGTTTTTGCAAGCAATCTGGATATTTTTATCTTGTTGGGCGAATAGAGTGTTCGAGAGGAATATCAAGAAGAAAAATTCCACTAACAATGATTTTGTTTTCATACGTATTTAAATTAAAGGTTCATAAAATAAAGAAGCTCAACAAAAGATATTTTCAATCTATTGTTGAGTCTCTTTTTATTCTATACGATAAGATATAACTTACTTCACTACATCAACAGCTTTACAAATATCCTGCGTAATTGTCTCCAAATCACCCAAGCCATTAATATGCTGGTATTTACCTTCCTTTTTATACCAGTCAATCAGCGGAGCTGTCTGAGAATGGTAAACAGTAAGGCGTTTCTTGATTGTCTCTTCATTATCGTCTGCACGGCCTGACTCCTGTCCACGTTTAATCAAGCGAGTCATCAGTTCGTCTTCGGGAACATCAAGATCCAACATAATAGAAACTTCCTGTCCGCGTTCCGACAACATCTGCTTCAACGCTTCTGCCTGAGCAATCGTTCTGGGAAAACCGTCGAAAATAACACCTTTGCTATCCTTGAAACCATCCAATGTGCTAGCCAGAATGTCGATAATCAGCTCATCAGGAAGTAACTGACCCTGGTCAATATAACCTTTAGCAGTTTTACCCAGCTCTGTACCATTCTTGATTTCTGCACGAAGCACATCTCCTGTTGAAATGTGATTAATACCGAATTTCTCTACAATACGTTCACTCTGAGTACCTTTACCTGAACCCGGAGCACCGAAAATTACAATGTTCAACATCTTGTTTTACCTTTTATTTTTATATTTAGTTGTATAATTCTTACTCTATTACAGTATAGATATCACGATAATTGCGCCCCAACCCATCATAATCAAGGCCATAACCGACAATAAAATCATTAGGAATACGCATAGCTATATAATGTATATCCAAATCTACCGTCAGCTTATCGGGCTTCAACAACAATGTGGCGATACGGATTTCCTTCGGGTTCTTTGCTTGAAGTGTCTCTAACAAATGCTTCATTGTCACTCCCGTATCTACAATATCTTCTACAATCACCACTGTACGGCCTTCGATATCATCATTCAAGCCAACCAATTCCTTTACTTTCCCGGTAGACGAAGTACCGGCATACGAAGCCAGTTTCACAAAAGATATCTCACTGGAAATGGTAAGGTTACGCATTAAATCGGCTGCAAACATAAACGAACCGTTGAGCACACTTAGAAACAGGGGATTCGTACCTTCTAAATCCCGGTTAATCTCACTCGCTACCCGTTCTACTTCTCTCAATATCCGTTCTTCTGGAATGAAAGTCGTGAAGCGCTTGTCTTTTATCTGAATGGTATCCATAACCGTATTTTTATTAAATTGGTGCAAAAATAGTGTTTTAATTCGATTTTATGAAATCTAACAGCCGTTTTGTGAGGAGGATTACGAGTCAGCGTATGAAGGGATTATGTTCTGTCAGCAAAGGTATGCCTCAATAAAAAAGAGGATGCCGGAAACCAATGTTCACGACATCCTCTTTTATTATTCAGAGGAATTCAAATGAAAGTCTTAGATTTTTTCAAAGACTTTCAGATATGAAACCTGACAAGTGTTATTCGATGTATTGGTTTCTGTTATTTCCAAACGAATATAACGGGCAACCACCGGTGAAGGCAATACAACTTCTTCATAAGCCGGAATCAACGGACTGGTAAAGCCGGTTACTACAGTTCCGTCGGGTGCAGTCCATGGCAATGAGAATGTAAATCCACCGACTTTTTCGAAGTTCTCATTATCGGTGCTGACATAAATATTCATATTCTTAACAGTACCGTAATTGTTACCATTTGAATAATATCTTCTACCAATATGGAACATAGCACATTCTTGTTCTTCTTTCATATCAATTTCCAAGATATAAGGAAGAGGAACTGAATAGCTGTACGGACTGTGCCAGAATGTTGCACGGTTTTCATTAAACAAGCTGGCATATCCACCACCGTCACCGGCTTCAACACCATTACCGGTAGCTGTCCAACGAGTCCAGTCATACTGCAAAAATTCTTGTCCGTTATATTTCTGCAATACAGTGAAAGTAGTCTGGCGATAGCCGGATCTTACACTGACAGTAGCAGTACGATAATTGCTGTCTGTATTGGCAGAAGTTGCAGTCACAGTAATCTCCTTACCGTTTACTGACACCTGACACCAATCTGCATCTACATTGTCAACGACAATGGCAGAAGAGATATCCGTATCTGCGGTTACAGTAGCACTGGAATTGGCAGCAGCGTCCAGCACGGCACGCTCTACAACGATATAACCGACATACGGTTGCTCATATTCGGAACATCCGCAAACAATGGCCGATAAAAAGAGCAAAAGTAAATATGATATTTTTTTCATTTGTATATCCATTTTAAATTAGTAAATCTGTTTTGTTAGGGGTTCTGTTCCAACTTGTAAGGATAAGCATCATACTGAAGCTGTGGAATGAACTCACATACCGATGGCGAGTTATACGGAATTTCATAGAATTTATCACCCTGAGCTATGGTATGTCCTCCCGGATATCTTCTATCCATAGTGTAGCGCCAACGGAATACGTCGAAACGACGATGACCTTCCCATGCAAGTTCCAGCATGCGTTCTTCTTCAATAATCTTATGAACATCTTTCGGACTTCCATTTTCAGCAGTAGCTATGTTTGTCATTGTCCATTCAGGTATACCTGCTCTATCACGAAGAATATTGATATCATCCAACGTAGCTTGTACGGAACCACCCTTTTCATAATTAGCTTCGGCACGTATCAGATACATTTCAGCCAAACGAGAGATGATGGGCGACCACAAATGTTTGCTCTGTTCCTGATAAGAACATTTGTTGATAGCATAAACAAGGAAAAGAGAAGACTTACCACGCTTAGTGGAAGCATCAAACACTTTAGGTTCGATACGGCCTATATGCTTGTTACCGTCCTGACCTACGACATAGTAACGAGTACCTGTATTGTAGGCTTCTTCTTGGATGGTAGCACTTTGGAATTTAGAAGCGTCTTTGGTAATAAGGAATGTACCGTCAGCCTGCTTTTCTACATCCAACTGTTTGTATTCATAGTTGGCTGTGTTAGCTTGCTTAACAGCATAAGCAAATGTCCAGTCTTCGTATACATTGTTGGGATATCCAACTGGAGTATAGTCGCCTACGCCATCTTCTACATATCTCTTCACAATAAATTTGCTACGCAAGTCCTGAGGCATATTGTTATCATTCAAATGCAGCTCCAACAGTTCCAAATATCTTGAAGAAGGAGACATTTCTTCCCAACCGGAACCGTCGATGCGGATGTACATACTACCCATACGGCTGTATCCATCGTCATCTTTGTCAAGTGTACGACGTACTGCAAAAATGGTTTCCTTGTTGTCTTCAGGAATGAGTTGTGAATAAGTAGCAAAGCGGTTTCCTCTTTCCAACTCAAAACGTCCTGATGTAATTACATTGTTAGCCATTTCCCATGCACCGTCCCAATTCTCCATATAGAGATAGACTCTAGCCAACAGAGCTTCAGCAGCTTCTTTAGTAGCATAGATGTTTGATTTGGGAGTCTCTCCTTGCTGCAGTGTCAGATAAGTGATAGCATCCTTCAAGTCGAGAACCACCTGATCATAAACTTCGGCAACAGTAGAACGACTTTGAGGCAAATCATTCGGGTCACTTGTCAATTTCAAAGGCAAGCCGGGATTCTGTGTCGGATTATTAGAATAAGGCTGTGCAAACTCATTAACCAGCAAGAAGTAGCTCAATGCACGCAAATAATAGTTTTCACCCATCATGATGGTTTGCTCACGAGTGCTTTCATTACCCAATCCTTGAACAATTTCAATAATCTTATTACAGTTACCGATTACACGATAACCGAGCTCCCAAGTATATTCTGTGGTAGAGCTGGCAATGTTTCGGCTATAATCATACAATTTAAAAGTTGCACCAGTTGAAGTTCCGTTCCAAGTAACATCATCAGCACCGAAAGCCCAAAAATAGTATCCGTTGTCAATCAATCCACCGTCATTTTTCAACAAGCGATAACTTCCCTGAGACAGTTCAAGGAGGTTCTTATTGTCGAATTGTTCCTCCATCACACCATCATACATGGTAATGTCCAGGTTGCATCCGGTCATTCCGAACGCCATTCCCATGGCACCTAGTATATATTTTATTTTCATAATGTTTTCATTTAGATATTAGAAATTAGAATTGAACACTCAATCCTAAAGTAAAGCGTCTTACTGTAGGATAGCCGAAGCTTCCGGCACTACCATTATAATCTGAAGAGTACAGGATTTCCGGGTCTTGTCCTGAGAAGCTGGTAATGGTAAACAAGTTCTCACCACCGACACTCAAATTAGCAGACTTCACGCCCAATGGTTCCAACCAACGTTTCGGGAAGCTATAAGCTAAAGAAAGAGATTTCAATTTAAAATAGTCACCGTTTTCCAAATAGCGTGTAGATTCTCTATCGGCACCGTTATTACCACCATCAATCAACTGAGGATGTGTAGCGATATCACCCGGTTTTTCCCAACGGCTCCATCCGTCTTTCAATTTCATAGGCGGTTGAGAGTTACGTCCGCAGTCACGGTCAAGTGCACCGGCACGCTGTCCATTGTAAATCTTAGCTCCGGTAGCAAATGTAAAGTTAGCGTTCAAAGTGAAACCTTTCCATGTCAAGTTCGTGCTGATAGCACCATTAAATTTAGGAGTAGGCACTTCATCCAACAATACACGAGTTGCCTGGTTGTAATCACCGGTAACTGTCTTATTGCCTTCTTCATCTACCTTAAACCACAATGGAGTTCCCGTTTGTGAATCCACACCTGCCCATTCGCGCAAATACCAGTTTCTGTAAGGATAACCCACAGCAGTTGCCTGTGATGTAAGTTCATCACCGTCAGGAAGGTAAGTAATCTCATTCTTATTATAGCCTAAGTTGAAGCTAACATCCCAATAAAGGTCTTTCGTTCTGATTATTTCAGGAGTAACAGTCACTTCAAAACCTTGATTCGTCATTTTACCATTATTGGCAGTCTGACGGTTATAACCTGTTACAGCAGGCAAGTGTTTCAAATAAATAAGATTCTTTACATCTTTGTGATAGTAGTCAAATACAATGCTTAAACGATCAAACAAACGTACATCCAAACCGAAGTCTAAAGTAGCTGTTTCTTCCCAAGAGAGGTCGGGATTTCCCAAGTAATTGGAATACAAACCCACTTTGCTACCATATTGTGTAGTACTAGCCAGCATGGTAGCCCATTCATAAGCACCATCAGGTAAGTTACCGGAAATACCATAAGAAATACGGGGTTTCAATTCATTCACCCATTTAAGATTACTCATGAATTCTTCCTTATGCATACTCCAACCACCACCGACAGACCAGAAAGGAGCCCAACGTTTGTTAGAACCAAACTGTGATGAACCGTCTACACGGAACATTACCTGAAAGAGGTATTTATTATCGTAAGAATAGTTACCGTTAAAATAATAAGCGGCATTTTTCTTCTCAACTTTAGTACCGCCCACTTTAGGATTAGCCACACCACCGTTCAGAATTTCATTACCTTGGAACATCTGTGAAGCCTGACCGGTCATGCTATAATAACGATATTCATCGTAGTCATAACCCAAATACGCGTTGATTTCGTGTACATCATTGAAAGTCTTTAAGAAACGAAGCAACTGGCTGGTATAAATGGTACGGACATTAGAATTACTGTTGTAGATAGTACCCTGGAGTGATTCTTGTCCCACTGCCATCGGGTCATAGTAATTCTCACCATAACTATTGCTCAATCCCACTTTGTTATTAGAAACAAAAGTCAACCAATCAAAAATTTTATAGTCGAAACCGACACCGATATCCATAGCGTTAGAACGTGACTTACCCCAGTTCAAACGATTGTTGTACAGCCAGTTGGAGCTTCCGTCAGAATACCAGTAATCACGTGGGTCTGCAGTTGCAGCATCTTCTTTACTCGGTCGGCCTTCTGTTCCGATTTTTACATTGCCCTGAGAGTCATAGGGAGTATCCCATGGAGTATAGCTAGTGTGAGACAAACCATACTGCTGATCGAATGTCTCCTTATAGCTGGTAGACAATTTGGCTCTCAATGTCAAACGGTCATTAACAATATAATCAGTGTTCACTCTCAACGTGAAACGGTCATAATCATATCCTTTGATAGCACCTTCTTCTGTATAATAGTCAGCAGAAATATAAGATTTTATTCGGTCATTACCATACTTATATCCGATGTTGTAGTTCTGTGTCAGAGCATTCTGTGTAGCAAAATCCCACCAGTCAAAATTCTGTTCCTTCAAATAAGGCTGAAGCCACTGTTGGTCTTGTAATGTTCCGGCATTGGTATAAGCGGTAACCAGATAATCATAATATTCGGCACCGTTCATCATTTCAAGGTTACCCTTTTGCAATTGAGAAATACCGAACTTCACAGAAGCATCAAAAGAAGAGCCACCGGTAGTGGCACGTTTAGTAACAACCTGTACTACACCGTTAGCACCACGAGAACCGTAAAGTGCCGTAGCCGAACCGTCTTTCAAAATAGAGATACTTTCAATATCATTCGGGTTCAAATCAGCCATGGCATCACCTACTACACCATCAATAACCCAAAGAGGCTCTGTATTACCACGAAGTGAACCGGTACCACGTACCCGGATACTTACACCGGCACCCGGTCGACCGGAAGTAGGTGTAACTACTACACCGGCAACTTTACCCTGCAACATATTGGCCACACTTGGAGTAGTAACCGTCTTCAATTTGTCTGATTTTACAGAAGCGATAGAACCGGTGATAGAACTCTTGCGTTGTACACCGTAACCTACTACCACTACCTCATCCAAGGTCTCGGTATCTTCTTTCAAAATCACTTTCATCGGCTTGCCGTCCCACACAATCTGCTGTTCTGCATAACCCACAAACGAGATAACGATTACATCGCCTTTCTTCACGTTAGAAATGATAAAATCTCCGTCTATACCAGTAATACCTCCATTGGTTGTTCCTTTTACAACGACTGAAGCTCCGATAACGGATTCACCATTTTGGTCCAATACAACACCTGTACAGGTATTGTCCTGCTGCACGATAGATACTCCTGTAGCTGCTGCGTGAGGCGCTGCCTGCATAAATCCGGTAGAAAAACCAGATAAAAGTAGTATCGCACTTACTAATTTAAGTTGCTCTCTTCTCATAGATTTTAATTTAAGGATGTGTTTACTGTTAATTGAATAAAATGCGTTTGTCCACGCCCGCTCTGTAATAAGTTTTTGCCTTTACACATGTTTTAAAATTAATAAATTGATTATTTTTTAAGTACAATTATATTTTGGATGCAAATATACGAATACAAATATTAAATACAGCACATTATTGATATTTTTTGTAAAAAGGTAATAACGAACATCTAAGGAAGAAGGCAATCATCACGTAGGTTCATTTTTATAACAAGCCGAAAGCAAAGGATATATGGATATTAAAAGAAAATATTTATCTTTGCCGAAATTAGAATGCTTGGTTCCAAGCAAAAGGACTAAAATAGTTATTATTAAAGCATTGATAACTAATGCTGTTTACAAACTTAGTATTTTTATTCTAAGTATCGAAGTTTTCTCACAACCTCTTTCTGTAAATAGTGTTATCTTTGCACATCCAAACAAAAGAGATTGAATATGAAAATTATTTCGAGTACCCATCTAAAAGAGCTGGACAAATACACTATAGCCAATGAACCCATAGCCTCCATTGACTTGATGGAACGAGCTGCCCATGAACTGACACGTGCCATTATGCGCCGTTGGAATAACTCTTTCCATATCGTCATTTTTGCCGGCCCCGGAAACAATGGAGGAGATGCATTAGCCGTAGCACGACTGCTGTCACAACAGAACTATCGGGTAGAGGTTTTCCTGTTCAATACCAAAGGAGAATTATCCGAAGAGTGCCAAATCAACCTTGCCCGCCTGAAAGAATGTGGCTCTGTCTACTTTACAGAAGTAAGTACAAAATTTGATCCTCCTGTACTGACAGAAAAGCATCTGGTAGTAGACGGACTATTCGGTTCCGGCCTCAACAAGCCATTAAACGGAGGATTTGCCGCGGTAGTGAAGTATATAAATGCTTCCAAATCGCCGGTAGTAGCCATCGATATTCCCTCAGGATTAATGGGAGAAGACAACACCTATAATATAAGGCAAAGTATCATGCGTGCAGATGTGACGCTTAGTATCCAATTGCCCAAACTTTCGTTTTTCTTCCCTGAAAACGAAGATATTGTAGGCGAATGGGAATTATTGAATATCGGATTGAAGACTGAATTTATAGAAACGGTAGAAAGTTCTTTCTTCACCACGGAAGAAGCAGAGATACGTAACCTTATCAAACCGAGAAAGCGGTTCGCACACAAGGGAACATTCGGTCATGGACTATTAATTGCAGGTTCTTATGGCATGGCCGGAGCTTCTATCTTATCGGCCCGTGCATGTCTGCGTTCAGGTATCGGACTGCTGACAGTGCATGTTCCTATCCATAACCATGATTTAATGCAATCTACTGTACCCGAAGCTATTGTACATACCGATATACATGAACGTTATTTTGCTGAGCCGACCGATATTGACCGCTATCAAGCGATAGCCATCGGTCCCGGACTGGGGCAAGAAGAAGATACCGCCCTCGCTATGATGGAACAGATACAGAACTGCTCGCTACCGTTAGTACTGGATGCTGATGCCCTGAATATTCTAAGCACCCACCGCAGTTGGTTAAGCCGACTGCCGAAACGCTGTATCCTCACTCCCCATTTAGGTGAGTTGGAACGCCTTATCGGAAAGTGTATGGATACCTACGAACGCTTAGTCAAGACTAAAGAACTTGCCGCTTATCTGCAAAGCTACATCGTAGTAAAAGGTTCCTGGAGTGCCGTGGTAACCCCGGAAGGGAATTGCTATTTCAATCCGACCGGTAATCCCGGTATGGCAACAGCCGGAAGCGGTGATGTATTGACCGGTATCCTACTTTCACTATTGTCACAAGGATATTCGCAAGAAGACGCTTCCCGACTGGGTGTCTATGTACATGGCTTAGCAGGAGACATTGCCGCTCAGCAAAAAGGAGAAATAGGTATGACTTCAAGTGATATCGTAGAAGCACTTCCTGCTGCTTGGAAGAAATTAAGCGAAACAAAAGCCGGATTTACAAAAGAATAGCTATATTTGCCCTTACCTATATAAGAAAAGGAAATTATGAAAAGAGGATTAATAATTGCAGCAGGTATACTGATTTCATTGAGTAGTGCTGCACAGGATTTCAGTAAATATACTCCGGGAACCATGGGAGAAGGTGTCGTTTATTACTTGCCCAAAACCGAAATTGAACTGGAAGTAGTGGCTACCAAAGTAACCTATACACCGGGAGAATTATGCCAGTATGCCAACAGGTATCTACGCATGACGAACATCTCGGCCCAACCAGAAACCTACTGGGAAATAAAAAGTATCAAAGCGAAAGCTATCGGTGTCCCCGACCCGGATAATGCATATATAGTGAAACTGAAAGATAAAAGTGCCGCTTCGCAAGTGGAACTGACCAACGACGGTATTATCAAAGCTATCAATACGACTTCACCGATAGAAAAAGCGCCGGCAACTCCGATTGCAAATACAGCCAAAAGACGTATAGATCCGCGCAGCTTTATGACTGAAGAGATTCTCAGCACCGCTTCTACTGCAAAGATGGCCGAACTGGTAGCTAAAGAAATCTACAATATCCGAGAAAGCAAAAACAGCCTTACCCGCGGACAAGCAGATTATATGCCCAAAGACGGTGCGGCACTGAAACTGATGCTGGATAATCTGGACGAACAAGAACAAGCCATGACGCAAATGTTTGCGGGCATAACCGACCGTGAAGATAAAACCTTTACTATCCGCATAACTCCCACAGAAAGCATGAAAGATAAAATTGCTTTCCGATTTTCAAAAAAATTGGGTGTAGTAAGTGATGAAAACCTGGCAGGAGAACCTATCTATTTATCTGTCACCAATCAGGAAACGTTACCTCCGGCAGACGAAAAGGCAAAGGACAAAAAGAAAGTGGACGGTGTTATCTATAATATCCCGGGCAAGGCATCAGTCACTGTTGCCAGCCCCACCAAACGATACTTTGAAGGTGAGCTCCTCATTACACAGTTTGGAACCACCGAAGTATTAGTGGATAATTTATTTAATAAGAAAATAAACACACGAGTGCTTTTCGATCCCAATAACGGAAAAATTGTAAAAATAGACAAAGACTGACAACTTCGATTTGCTCCAATCATACATACTGCCTTTATCCATTCACCGCATACTGCCCCATGGATAAAGGCAGTATTTTGTTCTATAGAAAAAGCCCCATATACACTTGTTAATAGTTGATATAAATAAGTTTAACGAGTTTTTTTTGAACAGTATAAAAGCCATTTAGGACAGTAAACTACCAGAATAATTGCTGATTTTTGCAATCACAAAACAACTGAAAAGATATTAGTTTTACTAACTTAATAAAATGAAAGTATGAATACAACTACTCAGACAGCAAGCCTTGGAAATGTGAAGAAGGTATTTATGATGGCCACAGCAGCCGAAGCCGTTTTTATTCTATTGTTGACTGCATTCTTTGCATAAGACCGACAGGCTGAAAAAAGAAGCTGCTGCAATCGATTGACAACACAATCCTTTGCAGCAGTTTTCTTTTGGGAGTTTTTAAATAATAAGGGAGAAGCCCTATTTCTTTATGTTAGCTTCTTCCAATCCATATCCTTTTTTCTTATTTTCCGCTTTCAACCAAACCGCAAAGAGTAAAGCCGCTACACCAAAACAAGCAAAAATGCACATTGGCAACGTATAATCATAAGTCTGCATACCATCTACAACCGGGCCTTTGCAATATTCATTCAGCACATAGCCAATCAAAGCAGGAACACCCATCAATCCCCAATTCTGCACCCAGAAAATAAGAGCATAAGCAGTACCCAATTGTTTTTCGGGAATAATTTTAGGAACAGAAGGCCACATAGCCGACGGAACCAATGAGAAACCAATCCCCAATACAATCATCACAATAGTAGCAAACCACCAAACATTGAGTACCGGCAATGCAAACATGGTATGTACGAAAATTAAAAGAACAGAACCGATAATCATCAGGGTAGCCCCTTTGCCGATACGATCGTATATATTACCGAAGAATGGAGTCAAGAACAAAGTTCCCAAAGGCAAAAGACTTGGAATTGTTCCGGCAAGTTCTGGATCTACATGGTATTTCTGTACCATCAAATCAGTGGCATATTTCAAGAAGGGGAACACGGCAGAATAGAATAACACACAAAGCATGGCAATCAGCCAAAAACCCTTATTAGTGATAATCAGCCAAATATCTTTCATACGGAAAGGCTCTTCCGGTTCTGCGCCCTCTTCTTCTAACGAAGCATCCAGTTTCTTATCATAAAAGGTGTAAATAAAGAAAGCTATCGTACCAATACAAAGCATGATGAGACAAAGTAGCAACGGAGCCGGAATATTGGGATGGAAAGTACCATCAGCATCAGTAATTCCAAAAAAAGTAGCAATAGGAACCGTAACGGCTAATGCCAACATGGTACCCAAACGAGCTGTAGCCATTTCCATTCCCATAGCCAAAGCCATTTCTTTACCTTTAAACCATTTTACTATGATTTTTGAGACAGTGATACCGGCAATTTCCACACCTACCCCGAAGATGGCATATCCTAAAGCGGCTAAACCAACCTGTGTCTTCATACCAAAAAATGTATCACCGACAGGGAAAGTAGTTGAAATGGCGTAATATTTTAATCCGCAACCCAGCACCATCAGAACACAGGCTCCCATTCCGGTGAAACGAACTCCCATCTTATCAAGGATAATACCTCCGATAATCAGCATGAAAGCGAAAACATTAAACCAGCCATACGCACTTGTAAAGATGCCGTAATCAAGGCTGTCCCATAATAGTTCTTTTTCAAGCATCGTTTTGAGAGGCGACATTACATCCGTCAGGAAATAACCGCATAACATGGTGAAAGCCACCAGCACCAACACACCCCACCGAAGTGCTTTAGAGTCGTTGAGCTTTTTTTGAATCTGTTCTTTCATTTCTTTTATAAGATTTTTGATTAATAGTTTTTCATATTCGAATGGACAAAGATACAGATTTTTAAGAAGAGAAGAACATTTCCATAAAAAAGTTCTATCTTTGCAAGATGAATAGTCCCGAATTGTCATCGGGAAAAAGACTTTTATAAACTTAACTTATGTAATTATGAAAAGAAATAAAACATTGGTTGTTTGTGCCATGCTGGGTGGAAGCATCATGTTTTCATCATGCATCGGTTCTTTTGGATTATGGAATAATCTGAAGGATTGGAACCAAGGAGTCAGCAACAAGTTTGTAAACGAACTTATTTTCGTTGCTTTCCACATTGTGCCCGTTTACGAAATCGCTTACCTGGCAGACGTTTTGGTACTCAACTCCATCGAGTTCTGGAGTGGTTCCAACCCTACGGCTTCTATTGGTGAAGTGAAAGAAGTAAAAGGCGAAAACGGTGAATATTTGGTGAAGACAAACACAGATGGTTACACCATCACTAAAAAGGGAGAAGAAAAATCTGTTGATTTGGTTTACAACAAGGACAACAATAGCTGGAATGCTGTAGCCGACGGACAAAGCTTCGAACTGGTAAAAATGAACGAAGACGGAACTGCAACTGTCAGTATGCAAAACGGTACCTCAATGACTGTCACTCCCGATGCTCAGGGTGTAGCAACTGTAAGAGTAGCAGCCGGAAGTTCTGTATTCTTTGCTGCCCGCTAATACAACTTTTTTTATAATAAGAAGGGGTTGTGTCAAAACGTGGATAATGCTGTCGTTTCGTTCGTAGGGGCGAGGT
>ENA-ORSB01001113-ORSB01001113.1-human-gut-metagenome-genome-assembly--contig:-NODE-1113-length-26963-cov-4.019994_pt1 | contig 26963 bp, 20 predicted proteins | sample MGYA00242180_ERZ509144 | MGnify/ENA primary metagenome ERZ509144 (study PRJEB26280, sample SAMEA2338661) | human gut metagenome | biome: human gut; feature: human-associated habitat; material: faeces...
AATGGAATCGCCGCTGATACCCTCCTGATCTCCGATGGAATCGTCGCTTCGGAAATTCGCCGAAATTTTCGGCGAATTATTTTCGGTATCCTTTTGGGGCCTGCCAGCCTTTCGCTTGACGGCGTCCATCTTCAGTTTGTAAGCTCTTGCACGTTCAGAGGGGAGAATGTTTTCCCGCTGAATATTGCTGTCGATCATCCGAATGATGGCATCATCATCTCTCAGGTTGAGAACCATGACCGGCATGGTATCCTGCCCCAGTTGCTCACAGGCGTACTTTCTCCGATGACCGGAAATCAATTCGTATCCACCCTCCTTTCTGGGTCTGGCGATTGCCGGAATAAGGACCCCGTTTTCTTTGACACTTCCTACCAACTCCTGCATAGCAGGATCGTCCCGAACGCCATAGGGGTTCAACGGATGCGGGTGCAAATCTTCCAGGGGCATACGGTAGACGATACCCAAGGTTGCGGGTGGTTTCTTTGACATAAAAGTGGCCTCCTCTGTTTAAATTTGAGTATGAAAAAAGCCCCCATTTCTGGAGGCTCATTACATAATTTTTATTGATATGGAGTCGAATTTGTGTTATAGTAAATGCGACGAGTACATCCAATACGCACGGCAATTTCTTCGGATAGCCGGAGTGTACGATCTTTGAGTATCTTTGGGAAAATAATAAAGATTTCCCCAAAGATATTGCACTTGAATATATGGGTAGTGAAATCAGCTACGGAGAATTATTTGTCCATATTGATGAATGTGTAAGCGCTTTGACTGCGCTGAAAGTCAAACAGGGCGACATTGTAACTGTTGCGATGCCCAGTACTCCGGAAGCACTGTATATGGTTTATGCACTGAACAAGATTGGTGCGGTCGCCAATATGATTCATCCGTTAGCAGGTGAAAAGGAACTGCTTCATTACCTCGATGAAGTTAACAGTGAAGTGGCAGTTCTTTTTGAGGGTACATATAAAATTATCGCCGATTCCATCCATACCACAGCGGTCCAAAAAGCCGTTGTCGTGTCTGCAGGTGATTCCCTGCCATTCGGAATTAAACAGTTGTATATGCTGAAAAACAAACTGCCGAAGTTTGCGCCTGATGGTATGTTTATGAACTGGAAGCAGTTTATTTCTCTGGGTAAGGGGATAAAGACTACTCCTGTTAAAAAAGATAGCAATGCTATGGCTGTTATCTCTCATACCGGTGGTACAACTGGCGAACCCAAGGGTGTTATGTGTTCTGATGGAAATATCAATGCCCTGATTTGGCAGATCGGTTGTAATCTTCCACGTGGTCGTCAAGAGCGGTACCTTGTGGTTTTGCCTCCTTTCATTAATTACAGTTTGGTCAATGCTATGCTCGAACCATTGTCCTTTGGCTTCCGGGTCATTCTGATTCCTTCCTATGATCCAAATAAATTTGACGAGTATGTAAAGAAATATCGACCTAATCATATTAGCTCTATCCCTGCCTATTGGGAAGCTTGCCTGACCAATAAAAAGTTGAAGACAATGGATCTGTCTTGTCTAAAGTACATTCTGTATGGTGGAGATGCCATGAATGTAAAAAAGGAGGCAGAGGTCAACGAATTGTTCCTGTCCCGTGGTGCACAGATGCCTTTGCGAAAAGGTTTGGGTTCTACTGAAATGATCAGCGCAGCTACCATTACTTACGATGATCGCAATATGCCTGGTAGTGTGGGAGCCCCGTTAGTTCGGGTGAATTGTAAAATTGTGGAGCCGGGTACTTTTGATGAACTGATCTACAATCAGGAAGGTGAAATCTGCTTTGCCGGCGATACGCTGATGTTAGGTTACTATAACAAACCCGAAGCGACTGACGAAATCGTAAAAATCCATCCTGATGGAGAACGTTGGATTCATACTGGTGATCTTGGATACATCACTGAAAAAGGTGTGCTGTTTATCACTGGGCGCATTAAACGAATCATTATGACCAAGGGCAAAGATGGTGTCGTGGCCAAAATGTTCCCTGATAGAATTGAAAAGGCAGTCCTAGAACATCCAGCAGTTGGCTTGTGTTGCGCAATCGGTGTTGAAGATGCGGCAAGAATTCAATTATGCAAAAGCTGTAGTTGTCTTGAATGAAGGCTTTACAACAAGTGAGGAATTAACTCAACAAATTATCGAAAATTGCAAGCAGAAGCTACCTGAGTACATGGTTCCTGAAGCAATTGAGTATCGATCTGATTTGCCGAGAACAGAACGTGGCAAAGTTGATTACAGAGCATTGGAAAAAGAAGCAGAGAACTGTTGAAGTGTGAGGCAATAATAAGCTCACTCTTTTAACAAAGGGATAACATTAAGTAAACATGGAAGTGATGAAATGACACAGAAAGATTGGATTTTGCTGATAGTTCCTATATTGTGTAATGGCGTAGTTGTTTTTATTTTGCAGAAAATATATGAGAAGCGGCAACTTGCTATTGCCGCAAAGCAAAAATACGTGTCCATTTTGCAAGAGAAAATTGATGTGGCATTGTCATTGTTTATCAAGGTGGTCCAATCCTCTGGGAAGGATATGGAGCAAATTAATTATTTGAATCAGTTTACTCAAAGCTTCTCTGATATTCATTATTACTATCAACAGAACACCGTAATATTTGGTGCAATTGAAAAGGATATGAATAAAGCACTGGAAGTATACAGCAGGATGCAAAGCATTTGTCAAAGTATGAATAGCGACAAAAACAACATTGCGACAAGTATCCAACTTGAAGATAATTTAAGAGCACTATACAGAATCTTGCAAAAAATGCAAACGAAATGCATTAACTACAAAATCTAAAAGAGATACATACACAGAATTTGAAATGCGTATTCTGTGCAAATGTTTCAGTAAATTTACCAGTGGCGAACGGTTTATCAATTATTCATCTGGCGGTTTGATAAAGCAATAGTCCGTCAGTTTCCAATGACTTCTAAGCCCATGAATTGTTGAGGCAAAAATTGCAGGTGTTTTCTAGTCTTTCGGCGCAGGTTTGTTTACCCCATATTCTACCCCAAATGCGTGAAACGTGATGAAGCATGATGAAATTAAAATCAGCTAAAAATCTGATTTTTTCGAATCAAAATCAGCATATAAAGCATGATAAAACGTGATAAATCACACGTATGTTAATCCCGACTATGAAGCCCCAAGACTAAAAAGTCATTGCGCTGCAATAACTTTTGCCCTCATATTCTTCAGTTGACAACAAATTGACAACAATTTCGTATATCAATACGAAGTGATGTGACGCAGGATGAAGTTTTGTTAGACCCCAGCGCAAAACAGCATGTATCATTTGAGGACACTTTCTGTACGAATTTCCAGAAAGTGTCCTTTTCTTTTTGCAGGTTGCAGCATCTGTCTTGACAAATTCCAATTTGAAAGGATTTTGAACGAATGATCAGTGAACAGACAAAAGAATACTTTGAACTTGGAAAGCGAAACGATGTTCGTGAGCATGCAAAGAGGCTGCGCCGGCAATTTCTAAGGTATAAAGACGCGGAGATTGTTTACAGCATCCACCATAAGAAGCTTCTGGAGATGGCCAACAAAGCAGGCGCTATTTATCGTATCGATGGCACTGTGCTGATTAACCGGGATATCTTCGATCAGTATCTGGAGCAGTTTCATGAGCCCAGTACCCTTACGCAAGCGGAGGAAAAACAATGAGCGGGAACCTGTGGATGTTTTCTGATAAGCTGGATGATGAGGATATTGAGATCATGAAGCATGAGTTTATCACCTACTATCAAGGCGCAGATTATTACGGTTTGGGCTTGAAGATGTTCACCAGATTGGCTCACGAAGCAGGCGCTGTCTACAAGATAGGCAAGAAGGTACTAATCCGCCGTACTATCTTTGATGAATACCTTCGGCAGCAGTATCGTATTGAGCAAACGGAGTCGTCGCTTGCCGCCGATGGAAAAGAAGCATCCACAAGGCAGGGAACGCTTGTACTGGACACCGATAGCGGTCGCATGAACATTCGGCTTGGCCTAAATGACTACTACGGTTTTCTCTCCTGCGGAACACGAATGGAAGTGCAGATAGACGGAGAATGGATCCCGACGCGGCTTGAGATGGCTGACAATTGGATCCTGATTGGTATTGAGGCAAAAGACATCACCGGCCTGACAGTCAGGATCAAAAAGCGATGCGGCAACAAATACCACTATGCATAGCCGTATACTTCCGGAAAGCCTGATCCTTAACTTCTCCCCCATTGGAGGTGATAATTTCTCATTCGCCCGGAGCGACCGAATAGCTCCGCATAATTTGATATAGCGCAACTTTCCAAATCCTGCCACACAGGATGAGGCCCCGGACGGTTTCTGTCACACCGTTCGGGGCCTTTTAGCACAGTGACATATTCAGATTGGAGGAAATTATGAAAATAGGAACATTGGTGCCGCAGCGAGACACAGGCCGGATGGACATTCGCTTCTCTCCCAATAACTATTACGGAGGATTGCAATGCGGTGAACCCCTTGAGATGAAGATCAATGGGAGATGGGTTCCCACCCGTATTGAAATGGGAAACGATTGGTATCTCGTCGGCATCGATACGGATGATCTCGTTGGTTTGATCGTCCGAATCTAAAAGCATAACTGGCCAGTAGGAGCATCCTGCTGGCCTTTTCTATTTCACAGGGAGGAAAACAACATGAAGTGTCTGCACAAATATCAGTGGGTCAAGCTGCCCAGAGATATTCCGGATATGGGAAAGGGGCTGATGGCCCACTGGGCCGTGCTTGCCTCCCGCGCAGCCTTCCGCAAGGGCAATGCCAGTTACTGCGGCCACAACAATCCCGTAGCCCCCGGAATGTGGGCGGGCGGTATTGTCGGTCTCAAGAGCATTCTTGGTGTCAGAAGCCGTGCCAAGGCGCTGCAGATACTCGGCGAGCTTTCCTCCCTTGGCTTTCTGAAATACTCTCTTGACAGCCAGACAAAAAAGCTGACCTATGAGATCACCGATTGGGTCGTTAAGTGTTCTGGTGCTGAGTGTATGTCCGGGACTGTATACGCTTCCACAGGATACGGCTTTCTATGCCTGCCGCGAAGCATCACGCAGCGGCTGGCAGCTGCAAAAAGAGTTTTCGATGAAGCGGATGCATGGCTTGATTTGTGGTGTCATACCACCTATGAGGACTATGGGAACGCCTTCTCGTTTCTTGCACCTGTCGTGCAATACGGTAGATTCGGGAGCGTCCTTACTTTGGAAACGCTGGGAGAGCGTTGGAGCTGGGAGAAAACAAAGGTATGGAGGTTCTTCAAAAAGCATGGGGATGTCTTTTCTCTGTACCGGCTGCCCAGTTCCTATGGCTGTCTCGTGTTTAACGCTGCCTATCCAACCGGGGCTGATATTCAGCTTCCGGAGCAGGAGATGGTTATGCGTATTTTGCGTGAAATACTTATTTGCTCAACTTACAAGTACAAGGGCAACAGTGAGAACTTACGTGTAAACCACATGGTTGCATGGTATAGCAAAACGGTCATTTCGTCCCAGCAGGTACAGCCTGTTTCTGCGGCTCCAGTATGCCGCGTTGCGCTTTCTGTCCCCATAACGCGCGCGTATCTTTCTCATGGTTGGAACTGTAAGCATTGTAGGAACTACCATTATGCCTGCCCGGGTATGTTAACGGGAACACCCTGTTTTTTCCGTTCTGGGTACGAAATCAGAGGGCCGTGTACACAAGTCGAAAATCACGAATACAACAGCAAGGAGATTTTGCTATGAAAAGTAAAAAACCGTCATTATACGATGCACAGGAGAAGCAGATTCAGCTGCAATCCGCCTCCTTTGTAGATTTCCTGACACGGAAAGGGGTTCTTGAAGATCACAACATTGATAACGAGCGTGTTCGGAAGGCCAAAAAGGATACCGCACAGAGAGCGTATCACAATACCGAGGTTTTGCTGAGCCAGTATCGCCTGATTATCTGGGTATTGGAGTGCATTCCCGGAGAATTATCCGACGAGCTGGAAGTTCCTGTGCATGACATCGACGCTCTGGCGGAGAAAATCGATATCCAGACCTCCCTTGAAAACGCGCGGATCGAAAGCCGGGTAAATGCCATGATGAAGACCCGATATCTGGTAGATCGCATCCATGAAGCTCTTGCGGTTATCCGGAAGAAACCCGGCAACGGAGAAGACCTGTACTCCGTCCTTTATACGACATATCTTGACCCTGTTGAGAGAAAACATGAGGAAATCCTCAAAGAGCTCCGCATGACGTCAAGGACCTATTACCGCTTACGAAGGGAAGCCATCACGATCATGTCCATCCGGCTGTGGTCTGCCCCCTCCGGGGAAACTGCCTCGTGGCTTGAAGTCCTCACCATCCTCGAAGAGATGTAAAAGATGGGATGGCGAACGGGATGAAACATACGAAAACATTTTGGCAGGTCTTTGCTGATGACTAGAGAATGGCAATGTGATATAATCTTATCGTCCAAAGTGGACGAAACGATCAGGCACTGTTTTGAGAGCTGATTCTGGCTCCTCAGAATGGTGCCTTTTGTTGTTTCATCACCAAGAAAGGAGGAAGTAGCACATGGTTAAACAGATTACCAGAGGCAAAGACATCGCCCGAAACACCTACTGGTCCGCAGTTGGTATGGCCGCGGCCACCATGCTGGCAGTCCAGCCCGTTTTCGCAGACACCATCTGGGATCGTTTCTCTACGATCCTGAAGGATGTTTACGGTCAGGTCGTTGCCATCAGCACCATCGTTGCCGTTACAGTCGCAGCCATTGCACTGCTGATCCGCATGATTTCCCGCAATCAGCGAGCAGTTGAAGAAGCTACCAGCTGGCTGAAGCGCATCGTCGTGACATGGATCATCCTGAACTCTCTGGGCTTCGTTGTAGCCTACCTGCAGCCCTTGATTCAGGGCGGCAGTTACTCTGGCTAAGCGAGGCATAGGGAATATCCAGACTTACCGAGGAGGTGATACCCATATTAGACTGGATATTCGAGGGTATCGTCAATTGGGTGGCAAGTATCGTTTCCCAGCTGTTTGACGCGGTATCCGGGCTGTTCCTTGAAGCGCTCGGTACCGATATGACAGCGATGGAAGAATACTTCCCATTCGTCACCAAAGCCTACGATGTCATGCAGGTAACAGCATGGGCAATCTTAATTCTGATTACCATATGGCAGCTGTTTCGTGCATTCGGAGGCCCTATTACAGAAGCTGAGAACCCTTGGCATCTGCTGATCCGGAGTTCTGTCTACGGCCTTCTGATTGGCTATGCCAAGCCGATTTTCTCCCTGTGCCTGAACATTGCGCGGGCGCCCTATACAACCCTTATGGAATTATCCATGACCGCAGAGGATTTCACCTTTGCGGGCGTGGAACAAGCCCTCACCAATGGTCTGGTGACAATCGTGTCAGCTGCAACCGTTGTAGGTCTGATCCTGATCCTCATTCTGGAGATTTCTCTGGGATGGAACTACTTCAAGCTCCTGCTGGAAACCGTAGAACGGTACATCGTTGTTGGTGTTCTGTGCTATACCTCGCCTCTCGCCTTTTCTATGGGCGGCTCCAAAACCACGAACACCGTGTCCAAGTCCTGGTGCAGGATGGTTGGTTCCCAACTGCTGCTCCTTGTCATGAACGTCTGGTTTCTTCGTGGGTTTGCCTCGTCCATGGGTCAGTTCATCGCAAACGGCGGCGCATTGACCACCGGTAAAGGGAGCATCTTTCTGTGGATGTTCTGCGCACTGGCTTATCTGAAGTGCGCCCAGCGATTCGACAGCTATCTGGCCTCCATCGGCCTGAATGTGGCGCAGACCGGATCCAGCATGGGCATGGAACTGATGATGGCCGCCAGAGTCATCTCCGGGGCAGGCAGCAGTGTTCGCAGTGCGGGCAGTGTCTTCGGCCGGAGCGGAAATGCCGCTGCTACCGGAACCGGTGCTGCCGCAAATGGCTTTGCCTCTGGTTTCGCTTCCAGATTCAGCCCCAACTCCTATGTCCGTGATGCCGTTGTGGAAGGCGGCTCCCACATGGGCTTCAATGGCGGCGCCGGATTCGTTGGCCGTGCCTTCGGCGGCATCGCTGCCCGGAATGGCGCTGCCTTGAATGGGAACTCCATTTCCTCTGTAGCGGCCAGATCGCCCAGTACTTCCGGCACGATTGCCGGTGATATAGCGGATCGGAGCCTTGGCAACTATATGCCCCAGATGCAGGGATTCCAGCTTCAGGGAACGCAAATTACAGGCGGTCACATCAGCACGACCGCAGTTTCCGCGGATGGCAAAACGGCTTCTGTGGATATGTTCAACGCTTCTCAGTTTGAAAAGCCAGAAGTTCCCCACAGCGTAGTTACTGCAACGGATGGAAGTCAGTGGTATCAGATGGCAAGTGGCGAGGGTCGCGGTGCTTTCTACGATGTACCCACCTTTAACGGTATTGGCACAGATATGCCCAACACAGTAGCAGGGGACGGTGCTTTCAGAGCATCCCAGCCCAGCGAAAACAGCCAGAGCTTCGGTGAGACGCTTACCCACGATAGCGTTGAAGGACATCCCGGTATGGTAACTTACCCCGGCGCAGCAGATGGAATTGGTGCAGCGGATATCCCAGCTCCGGAGAGTACCCTGCTTACAGGGGTTGCCGCATCCCCTGTGGGTGGAGAAGATCAACCGCCCATTGGATATGGAAACGGTGTTCCCTCCGTGGATACCGTTTACGACAATGCCCCCGAAGCGCAGCACGTTGGTGCTGCATATGCGGGTGGCTTTGGCGAGTCTTCCCAGAACGGCGCTCTATTTGCAGATCATGGAGAAAACGTTGGGCAGAGTTTCTACTCCGAGGCCCCCCTTGTGGCAGCAACCTTCCCCAACGCACCGGATGGCACTTCCCTCCGTACCGTGGGCGATGGTGTTATCGAAGCCAGTTCCCCGGATGGAGGCAACACGCTCTGGTACAACAGCGCCTACTATCAGGAACCCGATGCGCCCCACAGCGTCATGCAGTCTTCCAACGGTGTGGATTGGTATGCCATGCAGCAGCAGGGCAACATTCCCCAGTTTGAAGTTGGCGAGGCCGCAGCTGCTTATAATCAGGCGGCATTCCAGAACTTTATGCCCGGTTATGATCTTCCTGTTTCTCAGGTTGATGGCACACACCGTCAGGACGGCTACTTTGAAGTCCGGCACGAGGATGGCTCTGGCACGAAGTTCTATGATATCGCCAGATATGCCGCACCTCGTGGTGACTATCAGGTCTTCGAGGATTCCCGCGGCAGTCAGTGGTACGCAATTCAGGGCGATGCCGCTGTCGACCGCAAACCCGTCTACGAGAACGGTAAGCCTGTCTATGACAACGGAAAACTCCGCACGACCAATGTGGAAACCATTCGTTACAAGCAGACGCCCACCCGATTCGCTGAGCCTGAAAAGCGCGGAGATATCGAACGAAAGCCCCCAAAAAGAAAAATGTAACCAGATGGCCATGGTTGTGAATCTCACGATCATGGCCTTTTTTCATTCCAAAACGGAGGTGATTCCATGGCCGAGCCGGAAAAAGATCAGATCGGCGATGGTCAAGACAATTTTGGTCAAGCTGCCGGGAAAGCAATTCAGGCAGCGAAGCAAATCTCTCATGATGCTGCCGCAGAGGCAGCCGTAAAAGGTGCGGAAGCAACAGCAAATGCGGCCGCTGCAGTGGTTCAAGCCGGTGCGGAAAGCGGCAAAGCCGTTGCTGAAATCGCCGCAGGTACTGCCGCCGGAGGCCCGTGGGGCGCAATTCTTTCCGCCGCGTGGGCAATGCGCCACAGCTTGTTCAAGGTTCTGGTCTGCATCTGCCTGTTCCTCCTGATTATCGTCATCCTTATCTGCTCCATCCCGAGTATCGTTCTGGACAGTGTGTTTGGCCTGAACGGGGTTCCTCCCGCAGAAGAAGTCACGCTGGAATCGTCCTACTCTGAAATGTCCAATGCGGTATCGGCAGTGATCGACGCAGGGTATGACCAGTCCCTTGCCAGAGTCGAGGAAATTATTCTGGATGGCGGTTATGACTATGACCTTTCCATGGATGCCCTTATCAACCATGCGCAATCGTCTGCCGGTTATGATGTTTGTTACATTCTGGCCGCCTATTCCGCTTCCTTACAGCAGAAAGGCATATCCGTGGAGGATATGGTGGCGAAGCTGGCCAGAATCTCCGATCAGATGTTTCCGGTATCCTACGTAGAACGGCAGCAGGAAAGGCTCGTACCTGTAAGTTATTCCACTTACAAGCCCGTGACAGTAACCGTTGTGACACACATTGAATCGGCAGGCATTGTCAATAACGTTCCCCGCTATAACTACACCACTGAACGGCGGCACTACTATCTTCCGGACGAGGCAAGGGAATCTGATGAAGAAATCACGGTTCCCAAGTACAAAGCAGTTTCCGTGACGGTACCGATCTATTCTGGCAGTAAGATTTCCGGCACCCGGACAGAGACCTATTATGAAGCAGACGGTGACGAAACGCTTGAACCAACCACCGAAATTATCAAGTATGTGGAATGTACCATTTCGCCCTTCGACAATTCGGTGATCCTGGAAGCCTTTGGCATTGACACCTCAGCACAATACCCCCAATTCAATCTGACCTACGGTGAGGTAATTCAGAATATGGCAAATGCCTTAAAGATGACCCTGTACGGCACTTTGGGAAGCGGCACGTCCGTTCCCCTCACAGATGCTGAGCTGATCGCATTTGTCAACAGCCTCAGCTGTAATGACACCAGAAAGCATATCGTCACAACCGCTCTGTCGCTGGTAGGAAAGGTTCCTTATTTCTGGGGCGGCAAAAGCGAAGCCGGATGGAATGACGAATGGAACACTCCCAAGCTGGTTACCGCTGCCGGATCAAGTTCCACGGGAACGATTCGTCCGTATGGGCTGGATTGCTCCGGGTTTACCGACTGGGTGTACAAAACCGCCCTTGGCATCAGCATTCAGGCCGGCTCTTGGGCGCAGTACACAAGCTCTACTCCCATTTCCGAAGCGGAGCTTCTTCCCGGTGATCTGGGTTTCCTCCTGAATGACGGCGGCACTACAGACCATGTTCTTATTTTCGCCGGTTACGATGAGGGCGGCAACCGGAAATGGGTGCATTCGGAGGGTGGCATTGGCGTCCATATCAACACCCCCGGCTATGACTCCAAACTGGTTCTGCGAAGACCTTCCGGGGTTAATTTCGAGCAGGATGTCAGCAGTCCAGCCTATGGCGAACCGCTTTACTCCCTTGAAGTCAATGTGACCCATTACTGTGCCTGCACCAAGTGCTGCGGCCCCAATGCCAAGGGCATTACTGCCAGCGGCAAAAGAGTCGCGGTCGGTATGGTTGCCATGTCCAGCTACTACCCATTCGGTACCCAAATTATGATCAACGGCATCATGTACACAGTTGAGGACCGGGGTGGCTCCGGTATCGAGAACAACATTGCCCGCGTCGATATCTTTGTCCCGGATCACAACGAAGCACTGCGGTTGGGACGCTTTAACACCACCGCTTACATTTACAGAATTGGAAGGTGAAGAAATGTATTTGCAGGAATTCAAAATCTATCTGATTGGCGGCCATGTGCTCAAGGCCGCCGAGGAAGTGACCATCCCCGCCGAGCATCGGCTCCTCAACCGGTTCAAGAAAGCCAAACCTGATGATATCCTTTCTGTCGGCAGTGAGGAAACCAGTCAGGCTTACATTCCTGTCCGGAACATTCTATACATCTCCACCGGCGATGTGATTCGGTGGTGAGCAGTATGAAAGAAAAGGAATACAGCAACGTGTATGCCATCCCGGCAAACTACACCGATTCCGGCAAGCTGCTGGGCGGTATGGTAGAACCCCGGAACGCGGTTGAGGCCGTTGCCCTCGTGATCATGGTGGGCTACCCGGAAGTCAAATGGATTCCGATGCCCACTACAATTCGCATTGTCATCATGACCGTGACCCTGATTCCGCTGGCAGTGGTCGCGTTCATGGGAATTGGCGGAGACTCTCTGCTCCAGTATCTGGGGCATATCCTCTCTTTCTGGGAAAACCGGCGGATATTACACTTCAGGAGGATCGGATACAAGTATGACCCAAAACAGCTCAAAAAGCCCGGGCGCAAAGGCAAGAAGAAAGAAGCCGGAAAAGCTTGAGTTTGTTCAGCCTTTCATCCCGGTCAAGGATATCCGCAACGGCATCGTGGAAACAACCGATGGCCGGTATGTAAAAATTCTTGAAATCGAACCCATCAACTTTATGCTCCGGTCTTCCGAGGAGCAGTACAACATCCTATCGTCCTTTGCCAGCTGGCTGAAGATATCGCCCATGAAGCTGCAGTTCAAATCCATTACCCGGAAAGCAGACTCTGACAAGCACATCGCTATGATCCGAAAAGAGCTTTCCATAGAGGACAACGCGCAGTGCAAGGCCATGGGGGAAGATTACATCCGGCTGATTAAGGATGTGGGCTCCAGAGAAGCGCTGACTCGGCGCTTCTTTTTGATTTACCAGTATGAAGCCATCGGCAGAAGTGAATCGGATGACTATTCCAAAATCTACAGCATGTTGGTCAGCGCGGAGCAAAATGCACGCGCTTATTTCATGCAGTGCGGAAATAACATCATCCAGCCCCAAAATCCCGATCAGGCGGTAGCGGAGATCTTGTATATGTTCTTCAATCGCCGCTCCTGCGTGGATGAACCGTTCACCGATCGCGTCAACCGGGTGATCATCGACACCATGGCCGCTAAGGGAAAAATTATTGGTATTGACCCCATCCCGCATATCTCTGTCCGTCACTTTATTGCCCCCAGAGGTCTGGATTTATCCCATTACAACTACATCGTCATGGATGGCAGATATTACTGCTTCCTCTACATCAAGGGGAACGGATACCCCAGCACCGTGCGTGGTGGTTGGATGTCCAGCCTCATCAATGCCGGTGAGGGTATCGATATTGATGTCCACCTCTCCCGGGAGAACCGAAGCAAAACCATCGACAAAGTAGCCCAGCGCATCCGCTTAAACCGCACCAAGCTCAAAGGTATGCAGGACACCAGTACCGATTACGAGGAACTGACCAACTCCATTCAGGCAGGCTATTACATTAAAAATGGCATTGCCAACCACAACGAGGATCTGTTCTACATGTCGGTGTTCGTGACCATTTCCGCCAAAACCTATGACGAGCTTCTATGGCGCAAGCAGCAGATGACCGATATGCTCAAGTCCATGGATATGTACCTCAGCGATTGCCGATTCCAGCAGGAGGATGCCTTGCGCAGCGTCATGCCTTTCCTCCAGATCAGCCCCAAGCTGCAAAAGAAAACCCAGAGGAATGTCCTGACCAGCGGCGCAGCATCCACCTATATGTTCACCAGTTTCGAGATGTCCGACGATTCCGGTGTGCTTCTGGGCGTCAACCGGCATAACAATTCTCTCTGCATTGTTGACCTCTTTAATACGAAGATCAACAAGAACGCGAACCTGACCATGTGCGGCACCAGCGGCACCGGTAAGACCTTTACGCTCCAGCTTTTGGCCCTGCGTATGCGAATGCGCGGTATTCAGTGTTATATTATCGCCCCCATCAAGGGTCATGAATTCAAGCGGGCCTGCAGCAAAATCGGCGGCGAGTTTATCAAGATCGCCCCCGGTTCTCCCCACTGCATCAATGTCATGGAGATCCGGCACACGATTTCTCCAGAAATGGAACTGATTGACGAGGTTGACTACAACGACATGGACTCCATGCTGGCCAGAAAAATTCAGCAGCTCATGATCTTCTTCTCCCTGCTGATTCCCGACATGACCAACGAGGAGGAGCAGATGCTGGATGAAGCGCTGATCAAAACATACAACGAGTTTGGCATTACCCATGACAACAACTCACTGTATGCCGACGCAACGTGCTTCCCTCCCAAGCTGAAGAAAATGCCCATTCTGGGTGATCTTCATAAGCATCTGCTGGAGAATCCCATGACCACGCGCATCGCCGCCATCGTCAGCCGTTTTGTGACGGGCTCCGCTCAGAGCTTCAACCGGCAGACCAATGTGGATCTGACCAACAAGTACATCGTTCTGGACCTTTCCGAGCTGAAAGGCAAGCTGCTCCCCGTAGGGATGATGATTGCGCTGGATTATGTCTGGGACAATATCAAGGCTGACCGGGTCAAGAAAAAGGCCATTATGATTGACGAGATCTGGCAGCTCATTGGTGCGTCTTTCAATAAACTGGCCGCCGAGTTTTGTCTGGAGATCTTCAAGGTCATCCGTGGTTATGGCGGTGCCGCCATAGCAGCGACGCAGGATCTCAGCGATTTCTTCAGTCTGGATGACGGCAAATACGGACGGGCCATCATCAACAACTCCAAGAACAAGATCATCCTGAATCTGGAGCAGGATGAGGCTCAGTACGTCAAAGACGTACTGAAGCTGACCCGCACCGAGGTGCGCTCCATTACCCAGTTTGAGCGTGGCGAGGCTCTGATCCACAGCAACAACAATAAGGTTCCTGTGGTTATCAAAGCCTCCGTGGAGGAAAAAGAAATGATTACCACCGACCGGGCAGAGCTGGAAGCGATTCTACGGAAGCGCCAGAAAGAAGCCACATAATCAACGGGCGTTGTACGCATTTTCCCGTTTATGCGTATAACGCCCAAAATAAGTACAAGGAGGAATATAAATCATGGCTCTTATGGAAGACGAACGCCTGATCCTACGGTGGCTCAGTCAGTACGGGCCTTTGCGTTGGCCGCAAATTCGCGGATTGCTCTACTACAGACCGCAGCGCTCTGTCAACAGGCTTGTGCAGAACATGAAGCATGCCCGCAGGATTGCCGCTATAGAAGATGGTGAATATCTGGCAGTCGATCAATACTGCGAGCCGAAGCAGCGAATGATTACCGCCGTCTGGGTATTGCTCCAGTTTATTGAGCAAATTGCTCCCGAAGCCCACTGGCAAGCAGATGCCCCGGCACAGATTTCCTTCCTGAAGGATAAAACAGCTTACGAAATCGTGGTTCTGTATGAAGACGAGGACCATTTGGTTCGACTTCTTCAGCCTCAAGAGGATACAAAGTACATTCTCGTTGTCCCGAATATGGAATTTGCGAATAAACTGATTCTCCCGGATGCGCCGTGCCTTTTCGCAACAGTCGATCAAACCGAATGTGAGGCTCCCAAAATCACTTTTTATTCCAGTTAGGAGGAAAGCAATATGCCCGAAGAAAATTCCATCTTTATGAAAACCTCCAGCAGAGCACTGGGCATTCTGACCCAGCTCCATAGCGAAACCGCTCAGGCAATGTACGCATACACAGTCGGACGGCAGCAGGGAGCAAACGAAATGGCTCTCAGCAATGCAATCCTTGCGGAAAGGCTGATTGGCTGTTACCGGGTGATTCCCTCTCTGCTGGGTTCTCCCCATGCAAGGAAGAACATCGAGCACATCATGCAGGATGAAATTCCCGTTGAGGTTGGCTTTACCGAGGATGGCTGGTTTTCCCTCCGGATTCCCCGACTGCTTCCCCGAAAGGAGCGTGGCAAAGGCTCCGTCGAATACATCCGGGGCTTTTTGGGGCCTGCCATGCAGCGCTTTTTCAATGAGGGATCTCCCGTCCGCTTTGACGACTGTGTAATCATCTACCGTCACATCTATGACCGGGAGGAACCGGAGCGCAGGCACCGGGATCACGACAACATTGAAACCAATTTCGTAACGGACATTGTAGCCCTGTATGTCATGACAGATGACGCGCCGCTGCGCTGTCGGCATTACTACTGCAGCGCTGCGGGCAGCACGGAACGCACCGAGGTTTATGTCGTACCTGAGCAGGACTTTATGCGTTGGTATGAAGCAGAAAAGAATTTCCCGGACGAGGGGGTGAAGCTCCATGCGCAAACCACTTTTTGGCAAGAAAAAGCTATCCCAAAACAGGGGTAAATTCCCGCAGCGACTTATCTACACGCCCCGAAATGCGAAAAAGCTCTGTGTCCCAAGGAAAATCCCGTCTCCGAATCGATCCGATTTAGCCAAGAGGAGCAGGCATGGGGACGAAAATGCTCCACTTCGAGGTAAGGAAACATGACCACCATAAAGCAGGATTCTCATGTGTACAGATTGCTCACGTTTCTTTCCTATGTTGGGGAGTACCCGCTGTGTTCTTTGCAGCTTTTCGGAAGCAAAGAGGTGTGGCGCAAATTGATCCACAAACATTCCCAACGGCAGGAGTATCGCATCCCCGGCCATGCCGACAAGATTATTTGCCGCCTTCTTCTGATTACAGGCAAAGGCAAAAGCAAATCTGTCCGCTTATCCAAGGGAGGGCAGAATATCCTTGAAATCGTCAATCCCAATGCCGCCCTTTACTATACCCAGAATTACCTTCGCCATAATCATGCCGGTGAGGCCAAACGGTTGGATCGTTTCCATCGGGTGGCCGAATCCGCTGCCCTAATCAATCTGGCCGGATTTGAGACCTGCCCCTATAGGCTGCCCCAGCTTCAAATGGTCACAATCCGCAAGGTCGTTACGGATGCGCCTTCGTTCTATATCAGCAAAGAACTCAAGTATGTGGGCGATGATGATGTCAACAAAACCAGCTTCTCCAGAATAACAGGGGCTCTGTTCTGCCCCGGCGGATGTTACGCCGTGTACAACAGCCGTGACTACCTGATGAACTGGAATGGCAGAGGCGAGGCAAAGGTCAGGCTCCACCTTACGGAGATTGCACGCATGAATGCAGATGTGGATGATGTACAGTCGGCTATTCTTTTGGGTACAGGGTACGAAATCGCTGAAATAACCTTGCGTACCCTATGGAAGACCAAACGGGCTGAAACAGAGTTTACCGTCATCTACGACCATCTCCATTTCATCCCTCTGAATGGATTCGGCGTGCGCCTTCTGAAAATACTGACCACCCCAGACTGGAATGAAACATTGCTGGATCTTCTGTTCGATCCGAATGACAGATCCTATGGTAAAGGCGTTTTCGAGTATGACGCCCGTGAGAACGGCATTTATTTGTTTTCATTTCTGGACAGCGACATCACCCGATTGAATCATTTCATAGATGGGACAAAAGGAATCGAACGGGAAACAGCCGTTATCTGTTTCCCGGAACAAACCGCTTTTGTCCGGAATGTCGTTGGGCCGAAAGTCAGCATTAAGACGGTAATAATGGATATGGTAGAAGATGCCCTCTGCCCGAAAGGCGGTGATGCAGATGAATGAAAAACAGCGCAAGGCCGCAATTATAGTCGCCTCCATCCTCGGATGCGGGGCGCTTTTCTATCTTGGCGGTCTGCTGGGGCAGGTGTTTACCAACTATACTATCTGGATGGAGTCCGGCGGTATGTGGGGGCAAACACAGATTGCTGCCCCAGACTGGAATCCGGCTGTGTGCCTTCTGAATGCCTTCAGTTGGAACGGCGTCAAAGCGATCTTCCTGATCGTGGTCATCGGAGCCGGTATTGTGATCTATGTAAAGGTTCACGAGAAGTTCTCCCAAAACCAGTATGACGACCGGGGCTTCACCAAGAGCAAGGCCGGCACTTACGGTACCGCGGATTGGATGACAGAGAAGGAACTGAAATCCGTTTTGGAACTATCCACACCGGAAAGGGCTACCGGTATGATTCTTGGTGAGCGAAAAGGCCAGCTGGTATGTTTGCCGGAGAACACCCGCCTCAACCGTCACTGCGCCATCTTCGGCGCATCCGGCACCATGAAGTCCAGAGCCGTCATTCGCAATGCACTCTTTTCCATCATACGCCGAGGCGAGTCCGCTCTGATTGCGGATCCGAAATCAGAGATGTACAGCGATACTTCCGAGCTATTCCGAAAAAACGGGTATGAGGTCAAGGTGCTGAACTTGGTTGACCCCCTGCACGGTGACTCATGGAACTGCATGTCCGACCTGAACGGAAACACCATGATGGCTCAGGTCCTCACAAACGTCATTATCGGCAACACAAGCAACGGCAAAAGCGATCATTTCTGGGATAACGGCGAGGCGAACCTGCTGAAAGCGCTGGTTCTCTACACCGATTTGGACAAGACGCTCCCGCCGGAGCGGAAGAATCTGGCCTATGTCTACCAGCTGCTGACCCACAATTCCGAGAAAACGCTGACCATCATGTTCGAGAAACTGCCGCCGGATCATCCGGCCCGGGCGCCTTTCAATCTGTTTTCCCAGTCCAGTGATACGGTCAAATCCGGCATCATTCTCGGTCTGGGTACCAGATTGCAGGTACTCCAGAACGAAGCTGTGAAGCAGCTTGTCTCTTTCTCCGACATTGACCTTACCGCACCGGGCAGTCACAAATGCGCCTACTACATCATTCTCAGCGATCAGGAAACATCCATGGCATTCCTTTCCTCGCTTTTCTTTTCATTCCTGTTTATCAAGCTAACCCGCTTTGCAGACCTTTCCCCCGGCGGACGGTGTCCTGTACCCGTGAATCTGATTCTGGACGAGTTCAACAACATCGGCCGGATCGGCGGCGCACCGGACGGCTCAGATTTCTGCCGTTCCCTGAGCGTCATCCGCTCCCGGGATATTCGGGTCATGCTCGCCGTTCAGAGCCTTGGTCAGCTTCAGAACCGGTATCCCAACAACCTTTGGTCCGAAATCATCGGCAACTGCGACATCCAGCTTATGCTCGGCTGTACGGATGACGTCACTGCGGATTACATATCTGACCGCAGCGGCGAAATGTGCATCGTTGTGGATTCTACCATGACCGTGAAGAAAACCGTTGCCGTCACGCAGGTGATTCCCCAGTACCGGGAAACACAGGGTCAGGGGAAGCGCAAGCTTCTCACCCCGGATGAAGTTCTTCGGCTTCCGCATGAACAAATGCTGGTCATTATCCGCGGTCAGAATCTACTGCTGCTGAACAAGTTTGACTATACCCGCCATCCCATGTCCAAGGAAATGGTCCGGGCTTCCATCATGGATTACTGCCCGAGAACCAGTTATGCGCCCACACCCCAGACCGGTTCTGAAAATGAGCCGGACAAAAAGCCACAACGGGAGTCACGCGGCAGGAAACTCAGTCGCTCTGATACGCCACCCGTCGAGTTTTAATTTATCAAAAGGAGGAAAACCTATGTCCACAACCGAAAACAGCCTACCGCCCGACGATATGCCCGTAACCCCAAACAGTGAACCGTCCCAGACCGATTCTGTCCTGAAAGTTCCGCCCCGGCATCAAGCATCCACCGGCGAGATCGCCGGAAATCCCGAAGGCAGCAACGAAGCTCCTCATTCCACCATATCTCCCCGGCAGGCAAGGCAACGGCTCAATGTTCCCATGCCCAATATGGAAGTTTTGGCGATTGATGACGCGCTCGGCATCCAAACTGAGATCGATAAGGCCAGAGATAAGTTTCTGGATCTGGTCGAGTCTCTGAAAACCGGCCGCTACCTTACCGATAAGATTCAGGGCGTTGAAAAGCACTCTGGCTTGGGGGAACCCCGCGCCGTGATTTTCCACGGCGATTATAAGGTCATCATTATGGCTTCCATGATCGTCGATCTGCCCAAGGATTTACGGGGACAGGATCCCTATGAAGTCTACCATTACCTGCTTACCAAGCGACTCGGATCTGAAATCGATTATGTTGTCAAAGGCATTGACCGCAATACCGGTCTGGCAGTCGGCAGCCGGAAGGATGCTATGGCCACGAAGCGCCGGCATTACTACCTGAATCAGACCCGTGACGGCACATACCGGATCTACGAAGGACTCTGCTGCGAAGCGAGAGTCATGTCCGTCATTCCATATGGCATTTTCGTGGATCTGTTTGGTATCGACGTTTACATTCCCTTGCGGGAGCTGAGCTATGTACGGCTTACCGATGCCATGGGCTACTATGAACCCGGCGACCGGGTACTGGTGAAAGTCACCCAACTCAATCGGGATGACCCGGATGACATCCGTGTAGCTGCTTCCGTAAAACAAGTTGCTGCCAATCCTGTGGATAAAGCTCTCGAAAAAATCGAGGTGAACAGCAACTATGCCGGTACCGTTACGCTGACGGACAGCACCGGTATCTTCGTGCGTCTGGATATGGGTGCTGAATGCAGATGTAGGTTCCCATATCGCGCAAGGCCGCCCAAGGGCGCCCGCGTAGTCGTGAAAATCGCAGGTGTCGATATGGAGCAGAAGACTGTTTGGGGAAATATCACCTATGTCACCATTCCCAAATAACTCTGAAAGAAGGTATCCTTATGACCCAATGCGAACTGCCGAAAGAGGAATTGGTTCGCCGAAAGGAGCTGTCTGATAATACCCGGAAAATGATTTACAGCTTGCTGGATGTTGCTGCCGAGGATGAAACCTCGCTCATGACGACCTACCGTGACTTTTACCTCCAGATCAGCTTCTCGGAGCTGCATCCGCTGATGGTTTTTTACCTCGCACGGCCTCTGGACGGAGAGAAAGCCATGCTGGCAGATCGTTCCAACGAGATGAATCTGCGCAGCGTTCTGGGCAGTCATTCCGTCAACGAAAACTTCAGCTGCTATAACTATCGTGCGACGCACTGGCTTGATGCTCAGATGACCAAAACCAGATTTTTTGAAATTCTTGACCGGTGTGTTGATGAAGCTGTACGCGGGTATTATCAGCTCGCACACTGAGCACTGCAATTCCCTGCAATTTTGATTAGATCATGCAAGCAGGAGGAAATGTACATGTAAAAAAGCGATTGCTGCTCTATCCGCTGCCGTAATACTGGTTTTGGCCGTCTGCCGGTATCCCAGACTGATTCCGAAACGACCGCAGGCGCCTCAGCCTTCCGTGAAGAGGGTCCTGAATTCCCGCAGATAAAGCCCGTACACCAGACTGATTCTGACAGAACGCTCAGCGGAAAAGCCGGCCCGCCAAGCCAAGGCAGTCACTCAGGCAGTGACACCAATTCCACATTTGAAGTCAATGCCTCAGTTCTTTGGACTGGGGCCTTTTTCTACCCCAACTTGAGAAAGGATGACAACCACATGAAAACACCTTGTCAGCGGCTGCTTTCGTTGCTGCTGGTATTTGTGCTGGTGCTAAGCCTCATCCCGTCGGTTTATGCAGCCGACAATGATGAAAGTACCCCCACAGAACCGGAAGCCACGGAAACAACTGCATCCACCGAATCCCCCACGACCACACCCCCTCAGTCAGATCCTTCTGAAGAAACAGAAGGCAGCTCCGCAGGCGCACCTGATTCCCAGCCTGACAATGAATACGGGATTGCGACAACCGCCAGCACATCTGCAGGCGTCCTGCTGTTTGACTATGCCGACCACGGCAACTACACAACGGTGCTGAACAGTCAGGTCTCGGTTACTTATAAGCCCAACGGAACCGGTTCCGCGAAAACGGCATATATCAAAAATCTGGGCTGGCATTTCGCCCGGTACAATAACATTGCCTATGCAGACGATCCGCTGTACTGTATTGAGCCTTACAAGAACTATGCCGCAAGTACATCCGGCAACTCTGTCGACCGGGATGTCACACTTACCGGCAGCGGCAGCACCGCCGGTGCAACCGCATGGTATTCCCTGCCGGAAGCAAGGCGAAAGGCCATTGGTCTGATTCTTCTTTACAGCGACGAAATGTGGGATCACTCCATCAGCGTCACCACGACGTACAAAGACGACAATCCCAACGTCCCGCTCAGAATCGCAACGCAGTTCCTCATTTACGAAATTGTGTGCGGCCTCCGGGATCCGGAAACATTCGTCCTGAATTCTGCCAACGAAAGCGGAACTGCAGGCAACATTTTCTACAACGCCGGTGCTGCCTCCGTATCTTACTTTGCTCCGAACTATAACACTCTGGTCAGCTGCGTTCAGGCTGCCCTGAAGATTCCGAGCTTCACCTCCAGCTCCAGCAGCTCCGCACCCACCATTACGCTGACCGGAGATGAAACCAGTGTCTATGACTCCAATGGAGTTCTGTCCGGGTTCAGCTTCACGAACGGCAATGGCGCAGAGTTCCGTAAATCCGGCAACACACTTTATATCTCCCAGACTGGCACCATCTCCGAGTCTACTGTCTTCAAAGCGACGAAGACGATTCCTTCTGCTGAAAACTCGGCCTATTCTCTTTGGTACATGTCCGGCTCCTCTTACCAGACAACGATCAACCTGTACCGTCCTGAGTCCGGTACGCTGAACGCCTATTTCAAATTAAAAGGTCAGGCGATTGGCAATCTGAGCCTGACGAAAACCACGGAAGATGGTAAGAACTTATCCGGATGGAAGTTTGGGATCTATTCCAACTCCGCCTGCACCAGCCTCGTTTCCGGCCCTCACACGACAGATTCCAGCGGCAGGATCTCCGTTACCGGTCTTACCGCTGGCACCTATTATGTCAAAGAATTGGGGCATACCAATTCCGGTATTGAGGGCCTGTACGTATGCTCCAGCACAAATCCTCAGAAGGTTACGATTATCAACGGCAGCACGGCATCTGTCAGCTTCGTGAACAAGCTCAATACCGGCAGGCTGGCTTTGACAAAGAAAACGGATGACGGGTCGAATCTTTCCGGCTGGCGATTTGGCATTTATTCCGATTCCGGCTGCACGACTCTGGTTTCCGGCCCTCATACAACGGATGCCAACGGCAGCATTTCGGTCGACGGCATCACCCCGGGTACCTACTATGTGAAAGAAATCGGCCACACGGATTCCTCTGTAAACGAGAAGTATGTGTGTTCCGGCACCAATCCGCAGAAAGTAACCATCGCCGGGGGTGCAGCAGCCTCTGTTACCTTCATCAATAAGATCAAAACCGGAAACTTCAGTCTGACCAAAACGACCAGCGACGGGCTGAATCTGGCAGGCTGGGAATTTGGAATCTACTCCGATTCCGGTTGCACCACATTGGTGTCCGGCCCCCATACAACGGATTCCAAGGGTGCCATCTCCGTTACCGGTCTGGAAATCGGCACCTACTATGTCAAGGAGCTTGGACACCGTGACGATGATATTGAGGCAATGTACAGCTGTGCAAGCGACAACCCCCAAAAGGTGACGATTACCTACGGTACCACCGCCTCTGTCAGCTTCCATAACTCTCTGGAACCCGGTTCCGTCAGACTGATCAAGCAGACCAATACAGGAAAGAACCTCTCCGGCTGGCAGATTGGGATCTATACGGATGTCGCCTGCACGCAACCAATCGAAGGTTCCCCCTTTACAACAGGCAAAGACGGCACCATTGTGATAGATGGCTTGTCTCCCCAGAAGCTGTATGCAAAGGAAATTGCGGTGGATGATCCCTACTGGGTCTGTGATTCTTCTGTCAAGGCCATCACCGTCAAAGCGAATGCGACGGTATCTGTGACCTTCAGCAATACCCACAATGGCGATCTTCGCGTAAAAAAGAATGCCGTTGACGGAAGCCCCGAAGGATGGAATTTCCAGATTTTGGATGCAGACCGGGAGCTGGTAGAAACCATTACAACCGGTGAGGACGGCTATGCAGCATCCAGTAAGCTCGAACCCGGCACGTATTACGTCGTTGAGATTCACGACAGAGATGAAACATACTGGACTTACGATGCTGTTGTCGAAAAGCAGGTTACGATTACTGCCGGTACACAGTCCGAAGTCGAATACACCAACGAACAATTTGGCATTCTGGTTTTCTGTAAGACGACGAACACTGGCAATCAGCTCGGCGGCTGGACGTTCCGCGTTCAGGATTCGGACGGGAATGTCGTGGGCGACTATACCACCGACGAAACGGGGTATGCCAGCACCGGCAAACTCAAGCCCGGCAGCTATACCGTTCTGGAGCTTTCCAACGGTGACGACTACTGGAACTGCGAGCTGGGATACCACTCCGTCACGATCATTGCAGGCAAGGCCACAGAAGATGCATGGCATAACCGTGAGCAGGGATTGGGCTGGTTCCATAAGTCTACCAACACCGGCGAGTCCCTTGAAGGCTGGGAGATCACCATTTACTCCGATAAAGAATGTACCCAAAAGGTGACTACCGTTACCACAAATGCCGACGGCAAGGTCGGTATATATCTTGACCCCGGCATCTATTATGCCAGAGAATCCGGAGACACCGAAGGCCGCTTTGAAAATGAGTACTGGCTTGTGGATGAGTCCATTAAAGAGTTTGAAATTCTGCCCCACAAAGATGTGGATATCACCTTTGTCAACACCCAGTACGGCAAAATCAAAGTCATAAAGTCCATGCCCTCCAGCGGCTCTCTTGAGGGATGGACCTTCATCGTCAGAGACATCAACGGTGACGAAATAAAAGGCTCGCCCTTCATCACAGACGCATCCGGTCTCATTGTCAGTGAGAACCTCTATCCTGGTACTTATGCCGTTGAAGAGGTAATCCCCGATGACAGTCCTTACATCTGCGTTTCGGAAAATCCCCAATCCGTCACTGTCGTCCAAGGGAGGACTGCTGAGGTACGCTTCACAAATTCTCTCCGCTCCGGCAAGATTGCAATTCGGAAGGTCGATACCACAGGTGAGCCTCTGGCTGGCGCTGAGTTCCTGCTGGAATGGTCCGTGGACGGTACCTCTTGGCTACCCGTTGTTTATTCCAACTCCGGTTATGCGAAAGAAGGCACCTGCTCCAGCGAGGGCCTCACAGATGGCCGCCTCATCTCGGATAAAACCGGTCTGGTAGAATTCGCCGGTCTGCATCCGGAACGCCTTTACCGTCTGACCGAAACTGCCGCACCCGATGGTTTCCAGCTGCTTGCGGATACCGCCTATGAAGGCGGGCTGCCCGACGATAAGGAGTACACCGTTGATTTGACCGTCGTAAATGTACGTACCTATGAGCTTCCCGAAACCGGCTCCAAGTCTCTGGTACTCATGCCCATCGCATTGATTCTGGCCTGCAGCCTGTGCGGTGCGATTCTGTTCGTAACCAAGCGTAAGAAGCAGTAACGGGAGAAAATGAATATGCGTTTTTTCTACTGGCGCCGAGGTCCCCCCGGCGCCTTTTCTTTTTCCAAAATGGATGCCAACCAACAAACTACTTTTTCAACACTGAAAGGATGTATTAACCATTATGAAGTCTGTCAAAAAGATTCTGGCCATGTGCCTTGCGATCATGATGATCGTTTCCTGTATCCCCGCCGCCCATGCTGCTGATGTCCCCAACACAGCCATTGACCTCGATGCCAAGGGCAGCCTTACTCTGTATAAATACGACCTTACAAACGCGGAAAAGGATGGTGTGTGGGATTCCTCCTACGTCTCCACCGGCGTATACGACGAGAACGTCAACAAAACTCTGGGCGAGTCCAAACGTGCCGGCGATAATGATAACAGCGCTGATCTTGGCAATGGCGAGGTTAGCTACGGTTATGCCGTGAAGGGCGTCGAGTTCACATACCTGCGCGTCGGTGACATTGTTCAGTACACCGAGTCCGCCAACGATGGTGATGCCGATAACCATATTGAAATTCTGTATGGCATCGACAAGGCTGTCGGTGCAGACCTGCTGACTGTTTTGGGGCTGGAAAATGGCGCTGATCGTTATACCAATGCTGACCATCTGGATAACGCGAAATACTACTATCAGAGCGACGTTCTGATTGACGCTCTGGCACAGGCTCTGCAGAACAATTCCACCACCGTTAAGAATGCACTGGAAACCTACGTTGCCAACAATGGCGGTACCGCAATGCCCCTGACCGGTGCCTACGGTAAGTCTCAGGCCAACAATCTGGATCTTGGCCTTTATATCATTGCCGAGACCAAGTGTCCTGAAATGGTCACTTCCACCTGCGCCCCCTTCTTCCTCAGCATCCCAATGAGTCCCGTTTCCGGTAGCAATGCCACCGATGGCAATACCCGTTGGCTCTACGATGTGACCATTTATCCGAAAAACCTGACCGGCATTCCTACCCTCACCAAAAGCCTGCGGGAAAATGTGAACGACACCGGCAAACACAAGGGCGCCACCAATGACGTCACCGATGGCTATGCCAACACCGGAACCGCTTCTGACGGCGACGTCATCGACTACCAGATCCTCTCCACGCTCGCCTCCATTACCAGCAAAAGTACCTACTACAGCGAGCTGGCGTTTATTGATACATTGTCTCCCGGTCTGAGCTATAACAAGAACGATATTCTCATTGAGTTCTTCTCCGATGCCGCCTGCACCAATTTGCTGGATAGCTGGGATGAGTCTAAGGGCTACTTCAAGGTATCCTATTCCAGCACCTCCAAGAACGAGTCCGTTATGACCATTGAAATGACCGCTCAGGGCCTGAATGAAATCAACACCAACAAGCGCGTTTACACCGGTGCCTCCATGATAAACTCCGGTTACTCCGACTGCACCGTCCGTATCACTTACAAGGCTACCATGCACTCTGATGATTCCGTTGTTTACGGCAATTCCGGTAATCCCAACGAGGTCGTCATGCTTTGGAAGCGTTCCTCCCAGGATTACTACGACACGCTGGTTGACGATGCGCACATTTTCACCTATGCCGTAGAGCTGGTAAAGCTCTTCTCCGACGCCAAGGGCGACTATGCCAACGTTGAATTCATCATGCAGAATGATTCCGATAAGTACTATGTCAAGGCGGAGCTGAACAAAGACGAGGGTGTCTACTATGTGGTCGGCCATGTAGCCGACAAGAAAGACGCTACGCACTTCATTCCCGTCAAGAACGCTGACGGTGAGGGGCTGGTCATTGTCAAGGGATTGGAGGACGATGCTTATACTGTAACTGAAGTCCGAACCGATAATGGCTATACGCTGCTCAAGGACAACATCAAAATCGTCATTTCTCAGGTCGAAGCCACGGAACTGTGTGACATCTACTCCTCCGACCTGCTGGGGCTGGTTCAGAACGATCCCCGGTATGCAGCCATTATCAAAGACACCGGCAACCTCAAGAATATGCCTCAGCCCCATCTGGAGCACCACCTGCTGACCG
>ENA-ORSB01001116-ORSB01001116.1-human-gut-metagenome-genome-assembly--contig:-NODE-1116-length-26909-cov-30.337082_pt1 | contig 26909 bp, 18 predicted proteins | sample MGYA00242180_ERZ509144 | MGnify/ENA primary metagenome ERZ509144 (study PRJEB26280, sample SAMEA2338661) | human gut metagenome | biome: human gut; feature: human-associated habitat; material: faeces...
CCCAATGGGCTTATCCTCGGCACTCCCGGTTCGGGCAAAAGTTTCTCGGCAAAGCGTGAGATTTCCAATGCTTTTCTGGTGACAGACGATGATATTATCATCAATGACCCGGAGGGAGAATATTCTCCGCTGGTGAAGCGTCTGAAAGGTCAGGTCATCAAAATTTCGCCCAACAGCGACCAGTATGTGAACCCTATGGACATCAACGCCAACTACTCCGAGGAAGATAACCCGCTGGCTCTGAAAGCGGATTTTATCCTCTCGCTGTGCGAACTGGTAGTGGGCGGCAAAGATGGTCTGATGCCGGTCGAAAAGACTGTCATTGACCGCTGTGTGCATCTCATCTACCGCAAATATTTTGCCGACCCCTGCCCGGAGAATATGCCGCTGCTGGAGGACTTGTACAATGCCCTGCTCCAGCAGGAGGAAAAAGAAGCCCACCATGTCGCAACAGCTCTGGAAATCTACGTCAAAGGCTCCCTGAACCTGTTCAACCACCGCACCAACGTGAACGTCAATAACCGCATCGTCTGCTATGACATCAAGGAATTGGGAAAGCAGATGAAAAAACTCGGTATGCTTGTCATTCAGGATCAGGTCTGGGGCAGAGTGACCGCCAACCGTACCGCAGGAAAATCCACCCGGTACTATGCGGATGAGTTCCATTTGCTTCTGAAAGAGGAACAGACTGCGGCATACTCTGTGGAGATTTGGAAGCGTTTCCGCAAGTGGGGCGGCATCCCGACAGGATTAACGCAGAACGTCAAAGACCTGCTTTCTTCGCGTGAGGTCGAGAATATTTTTGAAAATTCCGACATGATTATCATGCTGAATCAGGCGGCTGGTGATAGACAAATTCTTGCAAAACAGCTCAATATCTCGCCCCACCAGCTTTCCTATGTGACCCACTCCGGCGAGGGCGAAGGTCTGCTGTTCTTTGGCAATGTGATTCTGCCTTTCGTTGACCGTTTCCCGACCGACTTGGAACTGTACCGCATTATGACCACCAAGCTGGGCGAGGTTTCGGAGGGACAGAAATGAGCAATCCGAAGCTGAACTTCAAAGAGGAAACGTCTGCAAAAAAGACCCGCTCGCCCCCGGAGAAAGCAAAAGTCGAGCAGACACAGCCCAAAAAGAAAAAGCTGAAGCTGGACACGGACAAAGCCAAGGAAAAGGCGCAGCACCTCCGCTTTGGCAAAGCCGAACTGACCCCGGACGATCTGCGCCGACTGAGCAAGGAGCAGAAACGCGAGATGTACGCCGCCGCCCTTGCCCGGTCTGCGGCGCACCGGGAAATCGACCAGTACGAAGAAGATAATGTCGGTGTGCAGGCATTGAGCGAGGGCGAAAAAGCCGCCGGGAATGTTCAGGAGTTTTCCAAGAACCGCTACTCCCGGAAACTGAAAAAGAAAGCCAAGATGCAGGCAAAGAAAAAAGCCCGCACCACAAAATCTTCTACCCGCCAGCCAGACAAGGCACAAAATGCAGGAGATTCCAGCGTTTTTCACGGCGAAACCGGTGAGGGCGGTTCCAACTGGCTTTCCCGGTGGCGGCAGAAACAGGATATTCGCAAAGGCTACTACGCCGCTGCCCGGTCAGGCGGCACGGCGGCACAGACCGCAGGCGGCAAAAAAGCTGCATCCAGCGGCGCATCTGCAACATGGTCTGGTGTGGAGCAGGTGATCAACAAGGGAAAAAGCGCAGTCAGCACAGCCATCAACGGTCTGGCAACTGCCGCAAAGAGCAACGCGCACGTTCTGGTAATCGTGGGCGTTTTTCTTTTGCTCATCCTGCTGGTCATGTCCGGCTTTTCCTCCTGCGGTATCCTGTTCAGCGGCACAACGCAGGTGTCCGGGCAGACCATCTACACCGCCGAAGATCGTGACATCAAGGGTGCGGAAACAGACTACAAGAAGCTGGAAAAAGAACTGGACAAGAAAATCAAGCGCACCCCCACCGACCATCCTGGCTACAACGAGTATCAGTATCATCTTGACCCTATCGAACATGACCCGTGGCAGCTCACCTCGTTTCTGACAACTCTGTATGACGATTATACCCGGTCGGAGGTGCAGGCAAAGTTGCAAGAAATTTTCAAGAGGCAATACAAGCTGACAACATGGGTCGAGGTGCAGATTCGGTACAAGACAGTCTGGGTAATCAGTCCGGCAGGTATCCCGGTTCCTACCCAAGTGCCATATGAGTATCGAATTTTCCACACCAAACTGGAAAACAGAGGGCTGGAAACGGTGATCCGGGAAGAACTGGATGAAGATCAGTGGAAGCGGTACAAGATTTTTCAGGAAACGCTGGGTGGCAGACCGTACCTGTTCAACGGCGGATTGCCGCCCGATGGCTCGGATGGCTCTGGAGAATCTGGCATTGACTACACGGTTCCTGCCGAAGCCCTGACCGACAACGAATTTGCCGCCATTTATGAGGAAGCAAAGAAATATGTCGGCACTCCCTATGTCTGGGGCGGCAGTTCCCCCGAAACCGGGTTCGACTGCTCTGGCTATATTTGCTGGATTTTCAATCAAAACGGCTACGATGTGGGGCGCACAACGGCAAATGGCTTATGGAATAAGTGCCAGAAAATTTCCGAAGCTGAAGCAAAGCCCGGTGATCTGGTGTTCTTCAAGGGAACCTATGACACCCCCGGCATGAGCCATGTCGGGCTGTATCTCGGCAATGGCATGATGGTGTCTGCTGGAGACCCTATCAAGTACGCAAACATTCACTCGTCCTACTGGCAACAGTACCTTGCTGGTTTTGGGCGGCTTTCAAAATGAAATGGAGGGTTTCTTATGGGTGAAAGACTGGAAAAGCTCAAGGCGATGCTCAAAAAGGAGCAGGAACGCCGCATCAAGCTGAACAACCGCATTGCGATTCTGGAACGGCGCATTCAGGAAGAATCGGCGGCAGAAGTTGCCGACATGGTGCGCACCGCCAACGTGACCCCGGAACAGCTTGCAATTCTGCTGCGGCAGGCGGCAACTATGCCCCCGACCCCGGCTGCGCTGTCCGCAGTCGGTGCAGAATTTGAAAAGGAGGAAATCAACGATGAGATTTAAGAAAACTGGCGCACTGCTGCTGTCGGCAGTGCTGTGCATCGGCATGGCGGCTCCGGCATTCGCTTATGGTGACGATACCACCCCGGTGGAACAGCCTGTTCTGCCGGAAGTCGTGGAGGAAGATGTTGTCACTATCACGGATGAAACCACCGGCGCACTGACCCCGGAGGGCAATCTGACACTGGTGGACGATTACCACACCAATTATTCGGATGGTTCCGGGCAGCAGTTCATCACGCTGGTATCGAAGTCGGGCGCGACATTTTATTTGGTGATTGATCGGAACAGTAAAGGCGCACAGACCGTACACTTTATGAACCTCGTGGATGAAGCCGACCTGTTGGCTCTGATGGAGGAAGAAGCTGCCGATGCCTACACTGCGGAGAAAGAAGCAGCGGCACAGGCGGAACTGGACAGGCTGAAAGCCGAGGAAGAAGCCAAGAAAGCCGAAGAAGAAGCAGCAACCGCTGAACCGCCCAAAGAAAACAAGATCACGAAGTACGCAGGTGCATTTCTGGGCGTGGTTGCCCTAATCGCACTGGCAGCGGGTGGTGGTTTCTATTTCTATCGCCAGCAGATGCAGAAGAAGAAGGCAGAAAAAGAAGCCCTTGACCCCGATGCAGATTACACCGAGGACAAGAGCGATTTTGAGATTCCGACCGATGTGCCGGATGAGGACGAAGCCCCGGACGAGCAGGACACCGAACCCATCTGATTTCAAGGCGGCGTTTGCCGCCGTACATATTGCAATCAGAAACAGATTGGAGGGATTTTTATCGCAAAATTAGTCGTGGCAGAAAAACCATCTGTCGCTATGTCCTATGCAAAAGTCCTTGGCGCAACCAGCCGCAAAGACGGTTATCTGGAGGGCAACGGCTATCTGGTCAGTTGGTGCGTTGGGCATTTGGTAGAGCTTGCGCCACCCAATATCTACGATGAGAAGTTCGTTAAGTGGAGCATCGCTGACCTGCCTATCCTGCCGCAGAAGTGGCAGTATCTCGTGTCTGCTGGTACAAAAAAGCAGTTTGGCATTCTGAAAGACCTGATGCACCGCCCGGATGTGGATAGCATCGTCTGCGGTACGGACGCAGGACGCGAGGGAGAACTGATTTTTCGGCTTGTCTACCAGCAGGCTAGGTGCAAAAAGTCCTTTTCGCGGCTCTGGCTTTCCAGCATGGAGGACAGTGCAATCCGGGAGGGCTTTGCAAATCTGAAACCGTCAACTGAATACGATGCCTTGTATCAGGCTGCACTTTGCCGGGAACGTGCCGACTGGATGGTCGGCATCAACGCATCCCGGCTTTTTTCGTGTCTGTACGGTCAGCCGCTTGCAGTTGGGCGTGTTATGACCCCGGTTCTGGCTATGACGGTGGTTCGGGAGGTTGCGATTGCCGCCTTTGTGCCGCAGAAGTTCTACACCGTAGAACTGGAGCTGACCAGCGGATGTACGGCATCCAGCCGCCGCATTTCTGAAAAAGATGCGGCTGAAACTTTGCTTGCGGAGTGCCGGAAGGAGATGATCTCTACGATTCAGAAAGTGACCCGCAAGGAAAAGTCCGAAAATCCACCCCTGCTCTATGACCTGACAACGCTCCAGCGCGATGCAAATCGTCTGCTGGGATACAGCGCACAGCAGACCTTGAACTATGTGCAGAGCCTTTATGAGAAGAAACTTACCACTTATCCGCGAACTGATAGCTGCTATATCACCGATGACGATGAGGAAATGCTGGCAGGACTTGCGGACGAGCTGGAAAAATTTCTCGGCATTGCCGCAGATACAGCAGATTACGCTGTTCCCCGGACACGGCGCACGGTCAACCGGGATAAAGTCACAGACCACCACGCCATCCTGCCTACCCGAAGTATGCTGCAAGCCGATCTGGATGCACTGCCCACAGGGGAGCGGAACATCCTGAAACTCATCATTGCCCGGACACTGATGGCGGTCAGCAAACCCTATCGCTATCTGGAAACGCTGCTTACCACCGAATGTGCTGGCGAGGAATTTACCGCCAAGGGCAAAGAGATTCTGGAAGAAGGATGGAAAGCTGTGGAACGCAAAGTGCTGGCAGATATTCTGAACCGGAAGAAGGAATTTACCATCCTGCCGGATGTAAAAGAAAGCGAGTGCGCCATCCTCAATGCTGAGATGAAGGAAGGACAGACCACGCCGCCGAAACATTTTACAGAGGATACGCTTCTGCACTCGATGGAAACCGCCAGTGCAGACAGTATGCCGGAGGGCGTGGAACGTCAGGGCATCGGTACTCCGGCAACCAGAGCCGCAACCATCGAAAAACTGGTGCAGAAAGGCTTTCTGGAACGCAAGGGCGAGAAAAAGACTAAGATTCTGCTGCCAACTGATAAGGGCAAAGCCCTCATCACCGTAATGCCCGAAGCAATCCAGTCCCCGGAAATGACCGCCGACTGGGAAACGAAACTGCTGCGCATTGAGCGCGGCGAAATGGAGCCAAAAGAGTTTATGACCGAAATCAAAGATATGATTACCTCTCTGGTCGAAAACAGTGAGGTCGTGAAGGGAGCAAATGTGCTTATGAAAAACAAGATTGTTGGTGTCTGTCCGAGCTGCGGCAAGTCTGTTGTGGAGCGTGAAAAGGGCTATTTCTGTGAGAACCGGGAGTGCCGTTTTGTACTGTGGAAGGACAACGCATTCTTCAAGCGTCTGGGAAAACGGATGGATTCTCATGTTGCTGACAAGCTGCTGCGGAATGGTCGAGTGCGCCTGAAGGACTGCAAGAGTGCCAAGGGCAAGACCTACAACGCTACTGTCCTGCTGTCCACCGAAAACGATGGTCGCAGCAAGTTTTCTCTGGAATTTGAGGGTGGATGCTAATGGAACAGAAAACGGAAGCTCTTTATCTCATCAATGGGGACAGATTTCTGCATCTGCGTGAAAATGGCGCAGGGGTCGGCTTTGCCACCTACGACTGTGCCACCGGTGAGCCGCAGGAGTTTGGGCAGATTTCCAAGCAGAATCTTCCTCCTGACGGAAGAAACGCGATTTCTGCCGCTCGTAATTGGTATCTGTTTGAACTTTCCAGCGATGATCGCAAAGCAATTCAGGAGGTCAGCTTGCAGCACCTCGATACCATTCCGCAGTCTGGTGTCCGCAGACGGCGCATCTGGGATGACCCCACAATTCCCAGAGATGATGTCCGGCTCATCAACAGTCACTACGATGATCTCTATCGTGTGCCGAATCATGGTGTAGTGCAGGTTGACCGTTCGGATGGCAGCAGCTACACGGCGCGTGTGGAGCATCTGGATGACTACCATTTTGACATGGGAGAGTTCGGGAACGTCTATCATATCGCCCAGTTTGGTGAGATGATGGAGCGTAACGGTTCGACCGCCTATCCTGAAATCCAGACGCAGGACGAGCAAGGCGCATGGGAACTGGGCGGCAAGGGCTATCTTGCCATCCAGAGTTGTGATGATGGCTGGGATTATACCCTTTATCACAGCGATTTTTCCGTGATGGATGGTGGACAGCTTGATGAACCGGAACTGACGATTCAGGAAGTCCGTGAGGAAATTCTGGAAGCGCATCACATGGAAAAGGGTCGGCGTGTGCTGAAAGACTATGACCTCATCATGGACAAAGCTGCCGAAGCCGAGGAACTAGGGCTGTCCAATCATCCTTCTACGCTGGAAAAGCTGGCAGAACTGGCAAGTGGGAAATCCGCACCGAAACCGTCTGTGCATTCCGAACCGGAACTGTGAGGTGTGCAATGCCACAAAAATGGAATCAGAATCTCGATGGTGAACCCATAACGGACATCCCGCAGAAATTTCTGAACGCCGGATGTGACGTTTATATGGTTATGCAGCTACAATCTGGCGAGAAATTCCTTGATGAGAAATTTGCGTTCATGCGGGAACTTCGCCGTCAGGGAAAAACGCCAGATCCAGAGCATTATGATATAACCTACTATGCGGGTCTGCCTGCCATGTGGCAGGATATGTCAAACGATGAGGTTCTGGAAGAACTGTTCCAGAGGTTCAACCTTTCCCGTCCACAAGATTTTGAAGGTCATAGTCTGTCTGTCAGTGATGTGATTGCGCTCAAGCGGGATGGCGAGGTGTCGGTGCATTATGTGGACAGCATTGGTTTCAAAGAACTGCCCGATTTCCTGAAGGCGCAGGAACGCCCTTCTGTTCTAAAAAATCTCAAAGAAAAATGCGATGCCCCGGAGTGCAATTCTACCGGGTGTCGGAAAGCGAGGAATGCCTATGAACTTTAATGGCGAAGAACTGATGCTGATGATGCTCTACAACACCGGCTCCCGATTGGGATTGATGCAGGAGTTGCGGCTCATGCAGTGCTACCTGATGCCCGATGAGACCGCGCTGCGCGAACTATCTGAGGGAGTTATCGAAAAGTTGAAGCTGATGAGCGATGCGGATTTTTCCGAAATTGAATACCCACTCAACTGATTTTGCCGCCTGCGGGCGGCATCCATACAAAAAAGTTACAAACCCTAAAAAGTGCGGTCTTGATAGCATTGTTTGATTCGTGTTATACTATTGTTACTTTATCGTTTCAGATTCAAAACAGAAAGCGAGGAAAGCCAATGGACAACGAACGCCGCTCCCCCATCGACCGACTGCTTTTTGCTACCTTCTTGAAGGGCCGTACATCTTCCCGTGACCTTTGGAATGAAAAAGGTGAGATGTCCCCTGAAGATAACCAGAAGATTGTGAACGAGACTAACGAAATCATCAACGATGATTCTACCTACCCGTTTATCAGCTATCTGACCGATCTTCTTGCAAAATCCAAGCCTTCCGATGCCGCTGTAAAAAAGCTACATGACCTCATCGGCCAGATTGCCGCAGCGACCGGGCATGACAGCACCGATATTTTCCGTGTGCTTCTGGCGAAGCTGATTGAAAAGCCCGAAGAACAGCAGACATTCGACACTCTGCTGGAACTGGCTGAAAAGATTGCCGCAAAACACTAAAACAACTTCACATGGAATCCATAGCGAGTGACCTATATGGTTGCTCGCTTTTTTATTTACCCTAAAATCTGAAGGGAGGAACGCAATGCCAAACAAAACCGAAGAATATCTCGCCCTTGCCCAGCGCACGGCAAACGGGCTGACACGGTATTGGGAACACTGGACGGATTACCTGACTACGGCATCCCGGCTGTATAAGTACAGCTTTGCCGACCAGCTAATGATCTACGCCCAGCGTCCTGATGCGACTGCCTGCGCCGACTACAACATCTGGAACAATCGGATGAACCGCTATGTGCGCAGAGGGTCTAAGGGTATCGCCCTGCTCGACCAGTCCAGCAGTGTCCCTCGGCTGCACTACGTCTTTGATGTGTCGGATACCGGGGTGCGGCGCAATTCCCGTGACCCGGAGATGTGGCAGCTTAACGATGATCTGTTCCAGCCGGTATCGGAAATGCTGGCACGAGAATACGGCATTTACCATGAACGGCTCAGTCAGCAGATTGCGGACATTGCCGGAAAGCTGGCAGAATCCTACTGGGACAACAACAGTTCAGACCTTCTCGCCATCGTTGACGGGACGTTCCTGATGGATTATGATGAAGCTGGACAGGAGCTTCAGTTCAAGAGTGCCGCCGCCATCAGCATAATGTACACTATTTTGGAACGGTGCGGTTTTGAGCCGGAAGGTCATTTTGACCGGGGCGATTTTCAGGCAATTTACGATTTTTCGACCCCGGATGCCGTCTATGCACTGGGTACGGCGGTCAGCGATTGCAGCCGGGATGTGCTTCGGAATATCGAGCGCACCGTCAAAACGACCATCCGCCGCCGCAATGTAGAAAGGAGCCAGCATGAATATGAAGAACAGGAACGTGACCTACTCGACCGTCGGGGACTACCAGCTCCCGAACCTGACCTTGAGCCAGCCGCAGAAGCCGCTGGGCAGGTACGGACGGATGCGCCGGAACTACCTGATGGAGCATCGCCCGGTGCTGTACAACTCGATGCTTCTGACCGGGAAGCTGCATCCGCATCTGCTGGAAGTGGAGCAGGCGGCGGAGAACCAGAAGCAGCAGATGATGACCGAACTGCTGAAAGCGAACCCCGCCCCGGACAAAGCGCAGAACCAACTGGCGTGGGTGCAGCACATGAACAGCCTGAAGGCACAGGTGGAAGAAGTGATCCTGATGGAACTGATTTACAGCTGAGTTTTTTCAACCTCAGCATCCCCACCGAAGCCCAGCAAATTGAAGCAATCGACCGTGCGGAGAACGAGAAATCGTCCTCCGCTTTTGTTTTGTCGCAGGCAGAAATCGAGCATGAACTGCGCAAACACGGCTCCGGCTTTCAGGATGGCAAGCAACGAATTATTGAACTGTACCAGACCCAGCCCGACAAAAAACTCCGTGCCAAGGCACTGGCAAAGGAATACGGAATCGGTGGGCATTCTCACGATTATCTGGATGGCAGCAGCGGATTTGTGAACCACGATGGAAAGGGTCTGGAATTTGTCCGCTACCCGGACTATCAAAAAATCACTTTGAGCTGGACGCAGGCAGAAAAGTATATTGACCTGATGATTCACTCCGACCGCTATCTGACCGATACGGAGAAGAAACAGTGCGCTGCCAGACAGGAGGCTGAGCGTCAACTCCCGATGCTGGATGGCACTATTGCCGCAGAGTACACTCCTCTGAAAGAGCAGTATCCCAACACTCTCGTGGGCTTTGAACTGAATGGCAACTATCTGTTCTATGACAAAGATGCCACTACTGTGGAGAGGATTCTCCACACCCGTTTACTGTCACAGGAGAATGCGCTCGGCAAGGTCAAAGTGACTGGTTTTCCCCGTGAGCTGTGGGTAACAGAATCCAAAAAGCTGTGGGCAGAGGGCAACAATGTCTATCTGGCTGGGCTGAACGAAGATGGCTCCCACCACCAGACCAAATATCTCCGGGAAGCGGATTATCTGCCGATTGGCAGCATCATCAAGCTGGATAACCGAGACTTTCGGGTGGAACACGTCAACTTCATGTTCAAATCCGTCAGCTTGCAGGATATGGAGCTGACAAAAAATGGACTGCCCATTTTCCGCCATGAGAATTTACCGCGCATCCGGGAACTGTATGAAGAACAGCAGGATGCAATCATTGATGCTGTTCCCGACAAGGAAGTCAGCTATAAAATCGGGGACGAAGTTGTAGTAGACCTTCCCACCAGAACGATTGAAGGAACAGTAGGCTATATCGGTGATACCGATGTACGCATCGACACCAGTGCGCACGGGCAGTCTTGGGATAATGAGGTTATCAACAAGCTGCAATTCGAGAATGCACTGCGGCAGGAGGAGCCGGATGTGCCTGAACTGACCGATGAGGAACTGGATGATCTGCCGATCTCTGCGGTGGTTGATAGCGAGGTGCAGACTTTCCCGGATGCCGCCGCCTTGGATGAAGCCCTTAACGCAGAACCTATCCCTGAACCCGCCGGGAACTTCCGCATCACAGACGAGCATCTGGGCGAGGGCGGCGCAAAGCAAAAATACAGCCGAAATATTGAAGCGATTCGTACTCTGTTCAAGCTGGAGCAGGAACACCGTGGTGCTTCTGCCGAGGAGCAGGAAGTGTTGGCGCAGTATGTCGGCTGGGGTGGTCTGGCAGATGCCTTTGACTCCAACAAAGACAACTGGGCAAAGGAATACACCGAACTGAAAGGGTTGCTTTCGGAGGACGAGTACGCCGCCGCCCGCAGTTCGGTTTTGAACGCGCACTACACTTCTCCGGTAGTGATTCGTTCCATCTATGATGCAGTGGAACAGATGGGCTTTAAGTCAGGCAGCATCTTGGAACCATCTATGGGTGTCGGCAATTTCTTCGGGATGCTGCCGGACACCATGCAGGACAGCCGCCTGTATGGTGTGGAGCTGGACAGCATCACCGGGCGCATTGCGCAAAAACTGTACCCGCAGGCTGACATTACGGTAGCAGGTTTTGAAACCACTGACCGCCGGGATTTCTATGATTTGGCAATCGGCAATGTACCTTTCGGTCAGTATAAGGTCAACGATAAAGCGTACAACAAGCTGGGATTTTCAATCCACAACTACTTTTTCGCCAAAGCCATCGACCAAGTGCGTCCGGGTGGTGTTATAGCTTTTGTCACTTCCCGGTACACGATGGACAGCAAGGACAGCACTGCCCGCAAGCATATCGCAGAACGTGCCAATTTGCTGGGTGCTATCCGTCTGCCGAACAATGCGTTCAAGGCAAATGCCGGAACCGAGGTTGTCAGCGACATCATCTTTTTGCAAAAACGTGACCGTCCTGCGGATATTGAGCCGCCGTGGGTGCAGCTTGGCAAGACAGAAGATGGATTTGCCATCAACCAGTATTTCGTAGACAACCCGGAGATGATTCTGGGCGAACTGACCACCGAAAGCACCCAGTATGGACGCGAGGAATGCACCGTGCGCCCCATTGAGGGTGCAGTGCTGTCCAATCAGCTTGCCGAAGCAGTACAGCATATTGAGGGTCAGTACACCGAAGTTGAGGTGGAAACACCAGATATTGCGGATGAAGAAACGGCGGGCAAGGTTCTCCCGGCTGACCCGGACGTAAAGAATTTCTCGTATGCTGTGGTGGATGGCGAGGTGTACTACCGCGAAAATTCGATTATGACACAAATCGAGTTATCGGACACTGCTAAAGCCCGTGTCACCGGCATGGTGGAACTGCGGCAGATCGTAAACCAGCTGATTCAGGAGCAGTTGGACGATTACCCGGATTCTGCTGTGCAAGAAACGCAGGCACACCTGAACGATGCCTACGATGCCTTTACCGCCAAGCACGGTCTGATTAACGACCGCCGCAATGCGCGGCTGTTTGAACAGGATTCCTCCTATTATCTGCTTTGCTCCTTGGAAAATCTTGACGAAAACAAACAGCTAAAGTCCAAAGCAGATATGTTCACCAAGCGCACCATTCGCCCGGAGCGCACGATTACCAGTGTGGACACTCCCAGCGAAGCACTGGCGGTGTCGATGGGCGAACACGGCAGAGTGGACTTGCCGTATATGGCAGAACTGCTCGGCACTCCCGGCGAGTACGACCGCATCACCACCGAACTTTCCGGCGTGATCTTCAAAGACCCCAGTGCAGACCCCACTGACCCGGAAGCAGGCTGGCAGATGGCAGACGAATATCTTTCCGGCGATGTCCGCACAAAACTCCGTATCGCACAACTTGCCGCTGAAACGAACCCGGAATTTGCAGTCAATGTTGACGCGCTCACTAAAGCGCAACCCAAGGAACTGGAAGCATCCGAAATTGATGTGCGTCTGGGTGCAACGTGGATTGCCCCTGAAATCATCCAGAAATTCATGCAGGAGGTCTTTCAGGTTCCGTACTATCTGCGCCGTGATGTCTGCGTAAGATTCTCTCCGTATACGGCAGAATGGCGTGTGCAGGGTAAATCCGCATTGGGTCATGGCGATATTATGTCCACGGAAACCTACGGAACGCACCGTGCCAATGCCTACAAGATTCTGGAAGATACGCTCAACCTCAAAGATGTCCGCATCTATGACACTATTGAGGATGCAGAGGGCAAGCCAAAACGTGTGCTGAATAAAAACGAGACTACCCTCGCCCAGCAGAAACAGCAAGCAATCAAGGATGCTTTTGCAAATTGGATTTGGCAAGACCCCCAGCGGCGTATCTCTCTGGTGAAGCAGTATAACGAATTATTCAACTCCACTCGTCCCCGCGAATACGATGGCTCGCACATTCATTTTGTGGGCATGAACCCTGAAATCACGCTTCGGGAGCATCAGCGCAACGCCATTGCTCATGTGCTTTATGGCGGTAATACGTTACTTGCACACGAAGTGGGTGCGGGCAAGACTTTTGAAATGGCTGCATCCGCAATGGAAGCAAAACGCCTGGGTTTGTGTCAGAAAAGCCTGTTTGTGGTTCCCAACCATCTGACAGAACAGTGGGCATCGGAGTTCCTGCACCTGTATCCGAACGCAAAACTGCTTGTTGCACGGCGCAAGGACTTTGAAACGGCAAACCGCAAAAAATTCTGCGCCCGCATCGCCACCGGCGATTACGATGCCGTTATCATCGGTCACAGCCAGTTCGAGCGCATCCCGCTTTCCTTTGAACGGCAGGAGCGCATTATTCAGGATCAGATTGCGGAAACGCTCTTGGCTATCAACGAACTGAAAGCCAATGCCGGAGAGAATTTTACCATCAAGCAGATGGAACGCACTCGCAAAACACTGGAAGCAAAGCTGGACAAGCTGCGCGCCGACAGCCGCAAGGACGATGTTATCACTTTTGAGCAGCTGGGTGTTGACCGCCTTTTTGTGGACGAGTCGCATTTTTACAAGAACCTTTTCCTCACGACAAAAATGCGCAATGTCGCAGGATTATCTACCAACGAAGCACAGAAATCTTCGGATATGTTCGGCAAGTGTCGCTATCTGGATGAGATCACCGGTGGGCGCGGAGTTGTTTTTGCGACCGGTACGCCTGTGTCCAACAGCATGACGGAGTTGTACACGGTCATGCGTTACTTGCAGTACAGCACTCTCCAGCAGAAGAAGCTGACACACTTTGACTGCTGGGCATCGACCTTTGGCGAAACCACCACCGCCATCGAGCTTGCGCCCGAAGATACTGGGTATCGCGCCAGAACGAGATTTGCGAAGTTCTTCAACCTCCCCGAATTGATGTCGATGTTCAAGGAAGTGGCAGACATCAAGACTTCCGACCAGCTGCATCTGCCTGTGCCGGATGCAAAGTTTGAAACCGTGGTCGTGAAACCGTCCGAAACCCAGAAAGCGATGGTGCAGGAATTGAGCAGACGCGCCGCCGAGATTCACTCCGGCAATGTGGATGCGTCCGTGGATAATATGCTGTGCGTCACCAACGATGGCAGAAAAATCGGTCTGGATGTCCGCCTGATGAACCCCATGCTCCCGGATGACCCGGACAGCAAGTTGAACGTCTGTGTGCGCAACGTCCTGAAAATCTGGGAGGAAGGCAAAGACCAGAAGTTGACGCAGCTTTTGTTCTGCGACCTCTCGACCCCGAAAAACGATGGCAATTTCAACGTCTACGATGATATTCGCAAGAAGCTGATTGCCGCCGGTGTGCCGGAAAACGAAATCGAGTTCATCCACAACGCCGACACCGAAGCGAAAAAAGCTGCCTTGTTCTCCAAAGTGCGCTCCGGCGATGTGCGCGTCCTGCTGGGCAGTACCGCAAAAATGGGCGCAGGAACCAATGTCCAGCAGCGTCTTGTGGCGGTGCATCATCTGGATGTCGGCTGGAAACCCAGCGACATGACCCAGCGCAACGGTCGCATCATCAGGCAGGGCAATATGAACAAGGAAGTCAAGGTGTTCAACTACGTCACCGAAGGCACATTTGATTCGTACCTCTTTCAGACCCTTGAGAATAAGCAGCGATTTATCTCGCAAATTATGACTTCCAAATCCCCGGTGCGCTCCTGCGATGATGTGGACGAACAGGCATTGTCCTATGCAGAGATTAAAGCGTTGTGCGCAGGCAATCCGCTCATCAAGGAAAAGATGGATCTGGATGTGCAGGTCGCAAAGCTGAAGGTGCTGAAAGCCGACCATCAGAGCCAGAAGTTCCGTCTGGAGGATAAGCTGCTCACGAAATTCCCGGCAGAGATTCAGGAGCAGACTGCAAAAATTGCAGCCCTGAAATCGGATGCCGAAATCGCTGCGGCGCATCCGCAGGACAAGGAAAACTTCTGCGGCATGGTCATCAAGGGCATGACCTACGACGAGAAAAAGACCGCTGGCGAACGACTGATTCTCGCCTGCACGGAACTTCCGAACACCGAGGAACAGGTGGTGGGTAGCTATCGCGGCTTTGAACTTTCGCTGCGATTTGACACCTTCCACAAGGAACATCAGGCGTTGCTGAAAGGGATGCTGAAATACCCGGTTCCTCTCGGTTCAGACCCGCACGGCAACATTACCCGTCTGGACAACGCTCTGAGCAATTTTGCCGACCGCATCACCGTTGCGGAAAACGAACTGGATACCCTGAAACAGCAGCAGGCGGCGGCACAGGTCGAGGTGGCAAAGCCGTTCCCGCAGGAGGAAGAACTTGCGCAGAAATCCGCACGGCTTGCCGAACTGAATGCGCAACTGGATGTGGACGAAAAGCACCATGAGCCAGAGCAGGACGAGGAAGAAAAGGAGGATGCTCCCCGCCGCTCTGTGCTGGCCGCGCTGGAAGAAAAGGCAGAGAAAACGGAATCCGTCAAGCCTTTCAAATCCTATCTCGACAAGGATGGTGATGCCCGGTGAGAGAAAAACGGGATGAGGTCATTATCCTGCGCCTGACAAAAACGGAGAAGCACCGCATCTATGAAAAAATGCTGGGCATGGGCATCCGCAGTCTGAGTGCCTATATCCGCAAGATGGCTCTGGACGGTTACTGCCTGCACCTCGATCTGAAGGAACTGCGCCGCATGGCGTATCTGCTCCAGATGTGCAGCAACAACCTCAATCAGTATGCAAAATGCGCCAACGAAAACGGTCAGGTCTACGCCGCTGATCTGGAGGACTTGCGTATCCGGCTGGATGAGTTGATCTCCATCGGCAAGCAGATTCTTTCCCGGCTGGCTGACCTCTGACCCTGCCCCACAGCTCCGGCTGTGGGGTACATAACCAAAATAAATTCAGTGGCGAGGTGATAAAATGGCTGCAACCCGATTGATTGCACTGCACAAAAACAAGGGGAAATCCGTTGCGGCCTGCCTGAAAAGCCGCACGGATTACGCCCAGAACCCGGACAAGACACAGCAGGGCGAACTGGTCAGCAGTTACGAATGCAGTCCCTTGACGGTCGATGAAGAATTTATGCTCTCCAAACGCCAGTATGAATTGATGACCGGGCGCAGGCAAAAAAATGATGTGATTGCCTACCAGATTCGGCAATCATTCAAACCCGGAGAGATCACCGCCGAGGAAGCCAACAAGGTCGGTTATGAACTTGCTATGCGGTTTACCAAAGGCAAGTATGCTTTTATCGTTGCGACCCATACCGACCGGGAACACATTCACAATCACATCATCTACAATTCTACTGCGCTGGACAGCACCCGGAAATTCCGGGATTTTTTATTGTCCGGGCTTGCGGTGCAGCGGTTGAGCGATTTGATTTGTCTGGAGCATCAACTGTCCGTCATTGAAATCAAGCCGTACCGGGAGCGGCAGAAGCGTACCCTTTACCCACCCAGAGAAAGCAACCGGGATAAGCTGTGCGCCGTAATCGACAATATCCTGCTGAACGAGAAGCCCGAAGACTTTGAAACCTTTCTTCAAACGCTGGAACAGCAGGGCTATGAAATCAAACGAGGAAAGCACACTTCCGTCAAAGGCACACGACAGAAACGCTTTATCCGTTTTCGGACACTGGGCGCAGGATACAGCGAAGATGAAATCAAGGCGGTCATTGCCGGAGAAGCCGAACACCGCCCTCATCAGAAACAGCCGCCGAAAGAGCAGCCGTTCCACTTGCTAGTGGACATTCAGGCAAAACTCTCCGAGGGCAAGAGCGAAGGCTATGCACGTTGGGCAAAACGCTATAATCTGAAAGAGATGTCCAAGACCCTGATCTTCTTGCAAGAGAACAAGATCGGCAGCATCGAAGAAATGCAGGAAAGAGTGAATGCTGCAACTGCTAGATACCATGAGCTAGGCGATTCCATCAAGGCCGCAGAACAGCGCATGGCGGAGATTGCCGTCCTGCGGGCGCACATCGTCAACTATGCCAAGACCCGACCTGTGTACGATGCCTACCGTAAAGCCGGATACAGCAAGAAGTTTCTGGAAGAACATCGGGAGCAGATCACACTGCACCGGGCGGCAAAAGCCGCTTTTGATGAAGCCGGACTTAAAAAGCTGCCAAAGGTAAAAGAACTGAACACGGAATACTCTGCACTGCTTTCACAGAAGAAAGCCGCTTATCCAGCCTACCGCAAGGCGCGGGATGAGATGCAGGAACTGATGAAAGCACAGAAGAATGTAGAGATGTTTTTCGCAGAAGAAAAGGCCACCAAGGAAAAAGCGCAGACCCGATAAACAGAGACCACCGAGGATTGCTCCCATTTTGGGAGAGTCCTCGGTGGTCTTTTTCGTTATAGAAGCATTTGGTACAAATGCGCAGCCTGCATCCAGCGGATGCAGCACACAAAGGGTTTGGGACTATCCCAACAAGCATTTTGCAACGCAAAAATGGCGTTTGTATATACGAACGCCCTGCTTGCAGAGTAGCTGCTCCTGTCAACTCCTGCGTCTGAAATTTTCAAGTCACTTCAATTTCGCAAGAATCTCGTCTGCGCTCATGCCACTAGCCAGCAATTTTTTCAGGATATCTTCTGCTTCAGCTTTTTTAGCGAATTCCGCAGCTTTGGTTTCGGCCTTAATCTTTTTGGCTTCAATCTTGACAATTTCCTTGTCGATGGACTTCAGCTCTACCTTCTTGGCTTTCAGATCAGCTTTCAGTGCATCGATATTAGTGGTAATGGATGCGATTTCAGCAGTGACGGCTTCCTTTGCAGACTGCTTCTCAGCAATCTGTGCAGAGAAATCGGTAGTCGTTGTTGCGGTTTTAGCTTTGTTTTTGCTTCCCTTAGGTCTGGACATAGAATAGCCTCCGATATTTTGATAGCTTCAGTATAACACTAGCCGCCTAAATGTACAATCTTTTTATTTATCTGCTCTCAAGTACAAGGAATAATTCAAAAAGTGCCGGCTGCTCATCATCCGTATTATAGACACAAGTGTTTTAAAGAGCCAACAAATAATCATGCGACCTACTTTGCAGCAAAGCGATTATAATATTTTCAATCGCATTCTCTTCAATCAATTCAAACTTATCACATGTTCTCTATTTCCGAAGAAGATACCTCATTAGTTAATCTTGAAATATTTTTATTTACTAAAATATACACTTTGTCATTGTCTCGATAGGCTGTTGCAAAAATCTTTTTTTCTATATCATATAGTTCTTTTTGAGCTTTTCTTATTTCGTTATCGAAAAGTTCCTTTTTCTTTCCCATAATATCTCCTAAGTAATTAATAGAAAAAAGTCCACTCCTATCTAGAATCTCTTTAACTTCTCCATAACGAGGTTCATCTTGGTATAAATGCACATAAGAAAAATTGATGAAGTCGATAGTATATATTTTTATGGTATCATATGCTTTTTTTCTAAAACTTTCAAAATTCATTTCTCTGTGCAGTAAAAAAGAAACATTGCTATGCATATCCCCCAGTGTATCTTTAAACGAAAATCCATCATACTCCCTTAAGTTCAATATAGTTTTAATTGAAACTGCTTTTAAGCTTGTACATTGAAGTACCATTCTGCCGATAAGATAAGAAATCAATATGCTAATTTCAATGCTTGAATATGCCTCGACATGGTTTACAACTATTGTCGTATTGAAATCTTGTATATTGCTGATAAAGTCATCAACATTACATACCATGCATTCCATTCTTTCCTGTAAATAATCAGATTTTAGTATTTTCAAAAAAGAATTATTCTTTTTCAGAAAAGTACAATAATCAAAGTATGTATACTTGGTGTCATCATTTTTATTATTGAGCAGACCGGATATTTTCTTTTTTATAATTGAAACACTAGATGCATCAGCTATACAATGATCTAAAACGGATACGATATGATAGTTTTCAACATCCTCTAAAAGAACAAACAAAGCCAAAAAGCCATTTTGATATCGTAAATTTGTAATCAATTTTTCGAATCCTTCTAAAAAATAATCCTCAACTACATCAAATTTACAATTCCAACTTTGCAAATTCAGATATGGAATTTCAAGCTTATCTGAAACCGTATATTCTGTGAAAAATAATTTTTCATTGCGTTTTAAAATTTTAGAACGCAAAATAGGATTTTGAATGAGCAGTTTTACGATTTTTGAATTCAAATCTTCTCTTTTATATTGCTTTGAAACAGAATAAGAGAAAGCTATGCATCGATTGATTTTATTGTTGTATATTATATACTGGTTATGGCAACAGGGATATTCTCTTTCCTGAGAAGAGTTGGTATTAATTAGAAAATCGAAGACTTTCTGGTTGCATCGCTGTACTTCATTCAGCACAAACTGAATCTCCATCGAATTGTGCTGTTTGTGCGTCGCTAAATTTTCATTTGATTTGAGCACATATTCGGATAGTTTATAAGGAGTTCTCGCAGTATAAATCATATCAATATTGCATTCTATATCGAATTCCCGCTCAATTCCAACAAGTAGGTTCACCACGGATAAAGAATCTCCACCTGATTCAAAAAAATCGGAATTATAGCCTATATTGATTTCGTTGTTTCCTAAGGCCTCTTTCATAATCGAGATGATTTTGTCTTGAACGGCCTTATTTTCATTTTGTTCGTTTTTATTTGCTTCAATATTCTGCTTTTCTTTATATCGCCTCCAAATAATGTTGCGATCAATTTTGTTGTTTATGGTTCTTGCCAATTCATCAACAAATTCAAAATAATTTGGAATCATATATTTAGGAATATTCTCATTCATGTACTTGAGCAACTCAACTTTTGTTACTCCTTTTTTTACCACGAAATTTCCAACCAACAGGTTTTCATTGTACACAACAGCAACGTCCATTACTCCTTCAATATCCCGTAATGTGTTTTCAATTTCGTTCAATTCTAATCGTATTCCATGTATTTGAACTTGGTCATCATTTCGCCCATAAAAATACAACATACCATTGTGCATTGCTACTATATCTCCTGTACAATAGCAATTTGTGCTTTTTTCTTTATAAAATCTTTTCTTGCATTCTTCGGCATTATTTACATATCCATCTGTAATTCCGTTTCCCTTTAATACCAGTTCGCCTTTACCATCCTTGTCCTTATTTATAATTTCATACTTGCAGCCCTCGATGCAAGTTCCAATCGGAATTTCCTGTAATTCTAGATTTTTTTCAAATCGATAATATGTTGCATAAACGGTAGCTTCTGTGGGCCCATATAGATTGAATAATCCGAAATCCCACTGTCTCTCTCGCCATATCTCGTAAATTTTTCTCTTAAATGATTCACCTGCAATCATTACATATTTTAATTCTGAGGCTATTGATTCTAGCTCCTGATTACTATAATTGTTTAGCATATTTAAGAATACAGATGGAGAGGTCGCATAATGAGACACGTGATACATACGTACATACTGTGGGAAATTTTTCAAATTTTCTACTAGTGTAAGATCTATTGCAAGTATTTTTCCTCCATTTATCCATCCATATATTTCACTTGTTGAAACATCAAAATTATATGGTGTAGAAAACATATATACCGATGTATCAGAAACTGGACATATTTTTTGTAAACCCGACAAAATGTATACTAGATTTCCATAGTTTACAGAACAGCCTTTTGGTTTTCCCGTGCTTCCAGATGTAAAAAGAACATAAACTTCCGATGTGTTATCATATGTTCTACACTCTATTTTTGAACTGCTGGTATAAGATATGCACTGCTCAACGTCCAAAGAGTCGGTGGGTGTGTATTTCCAAGGTTCATCTGTAATAATCAATTCTACGTTTGCTTCTTCAACTATGATTTTCTTATTATTGGGCATTAGCTTCTTTGATATGGGAACATAGCTACAACCAGCCTTTAATACAGCTATAATCGAAATGATTACTAAAGGTGAATGATTCAAGTATAGTCCTACTCGAATATGTCTTTTTTGGCATTTATTAACTATTTTTTTCGCGATTGCATCCGAGTAAACATCTACATCACTATATGAATAATCTCTATCTAATCCATATATCATGACTTCGGAATTTTTATTTTGAGCCAATTTTCTAAACTCTACTCCAATATTCCCATTAAATTCAATCATAAACTATCCATCCTTTTTCGAAAATTCTTTAGAATTCTTTTCATATTCTATAATCAATTCAAGAAGTACGTGATGTTTTTTTCTTCAAATTTCATGGTCTTTGTATTTAGAATATGAAGACTACAATTTGAAACCTTGAACGGTTTTTCCCTATTTGTCCATGCCATATTGTTTATAATATAATAGATAATATTTATAACTCCACTATGCGTCACCACTATAATGTTGCTTTCAAAATCTTCATACATTTTGGTGAAATCGAAAAACCATTTCTGAATTCTATCAAAAAACTCCCTTGGAGATTCTCCATTAGGATACTTTTCATCCATTCTTAGTGTGTTAAAATACAATCCCGGATACTTTATGGAAGCCACTTCATTTTTCATTCCTGCTAATTCACCATTATTCATTTCTCTTAGTCGCGCATCTACATGAAAAGGAATTTTCAATTTATACGATATTGCTTTTGCGGTTGATACTGTTCTTGGCAAGTCACTTGACACAATTTTAGATATATCAAAAGTCCCTTTCTGAGAAGACAAAAATTCAGCCAATCTCATCGCTTGGATTTTTCCTTCTTCTGTCAAATCCATCGTGCTCCAGCCACCTCTATAGTTGCTATCATCTTTTCCGTGTCTTACAAAGATTATTTTCATAATGCTTCCTCCGTAGAATTTTCACTTTAGCATTTCCATCGCGTCAATTACTAGTATCTTAACTGTTAAAATTCACTTTTTACGGTTATTCACTTATTTAGTTGAACTTCTCATAACTTGGCATGTTGAAACTTGCGCTCCTTTAATAGTATCTGATACAATTACATCTACATCATGTAAGAAGTCCTCCAAATCTTTTTTTTCATCATTTATGATCACATAGTCTGCTATTTCCTTGCAATTTGATGCCTTATGACTTTCTTTAAATGCATCTTTCATCTTCACGCTTTCTAATACCTCCTTATATGATATCCCCGAAATGCCTTTCTCAAAAGCCTCATAACATTTTTTATTATACTCTCTTCTGGCTCTAATCTCAATTGGGGCCTCAATATAAATATTTGCACACTTATTTCCAAATTCCCTTTTTAGGAAACTACCAAACGGGGCTCTATAAAGACTTTCTATAGATACACGTTTTATATTATCTTCTTTTAAATGTACAATTAATCTTAAAACGAATTCCTTAAATACGTCTTCGCTTTTATCTTGATATAACTTAATAAAATGCTCGTCCTTTAAACCAGAAGATATATCTATGCCTCTTGCACTCATCATCTCTTTTTCGATTTCAATTATTTTATACCGTTTAATTTCAAATGGACTAGATGCCATTCTGATTCCTGCAGATGATTTGCCACATTCACTCAATCCTGAAAGCGTAAAGATTGCATCGAGATACTTTTTTTCCTCTGAAAAATTTTTTCCATCTAAATAATTCATTATAAGTTTTTTTCCTTGTATTCTATATCAATAAGTTTCATTCGTTTTCTAAAATGTTTGGTCGGTAAAAATTAGTTCAAATCTCTTTTAGTGTTGCTACATCAATAAATTTTACTATTTTTGGTTACTAACATAGCTAATTACTTTTATCGAGAATTCTTTGACGCTTGAAAAGTTGTATTCATGCGTAACAACATTTGCTTCAATAGTATTCACCCCAGTTAGGTAATCAAACAATTCCATAACAGATCTATATGATTGCGGAATAATGTTATATGTATCTATTAGATAGACCTTCATAACAAGTACCGTTAACTTAAATATCTCTTTCTGGCTTTGCTCTGTAATACCATCATCCAGTAATCTCTTCAGTTTATGTATAGTTTCCGGAATCACCATCTTGTTTTTTTGCTTCAAATTTTCAAATGAAATGGATAAACTAGATGGCACTGCACCATATAGTAGAGAAGTGATTCTCCCAGAATTATAGGCATATATTGAATATAGCGATTTCGCATCGATCAATCTGTTCTCTACTTCATACTCGGAAAAAATGGTATATCCAGTCTTAATATCAAATTGCTTTAAAAATCCACTTAACTGCTGATTTTGTTCAAAACTATAGTATCGCACCAATAGTAATATATCCATATCACTCCAATTTTGTATATATTGATTTCTACTGATGCTTCCCCCTACTAACAATGCTATCAAGTCGTCTCCAAATAAACATCTTACATAATTCAAAATTTTATCGAGTTGTTGGAGTTCTTTCTTCGGCAACTTAAGTTGTTCCAGTTGTATGCATGTTGAATTTCCTGAGAATCTCTTATCTTTCCATTGAATAGAATCTATTATTGCTCTTGTTGTTTCATCTATGGAGCAGCTTGTACTAATTTTATGCGTAAAATAGCCGATATTATATAGCCATTTCAGAAATGTTTTTTGTAATATTTGATATCGTTGATATAGAGCAACTTCATCGGGTGAGTAGTCACTATTATTCCTTTTATAGTTGTATCTCTCGTTTTTGACTAGAAGGATTCGTTCTTGTTCCAATATCTGAATTCCGTGCTGCTTCTTTTTTTTCTGAAGTAGCTCATATGCATCCTTCTTGGATAGTCCTTTGATAACTAAAGTCGCCCAAACTCTAGCATCAAATGTAGCGATTCCCTTGTCTAATATTGCATCGTTTCTTAAATTTGAAAATCCCGCTTTTATCGAAGAATATATTTCATCGCAGAATTCTTCGCATTTTGAAGTATTGAACCACCATTCATGAAAACAACATGGACTTAGACACTCAATTTCTCTCGATAATTTAATAGTACTATATGCGAACCATGTGTCTCCATACTTTTTTGTTATGTTTTTTATTTGAGTTGTTTTTCCGCAATCGTCTAATCCATTTAATGAAATTATCATAAGTTTTCCTCCACAATTCTAAATGTGTTATGAATGATATTCTACAAGGCATTACCAAATAAATCAGATTGTTTTAATTGAATCAACAACATCTGAAAAATCCATTTGCTTCATTTGATGATAGAAAAAGTGAACAAGATATATGGTATAGATTTTATCTATTGTTTCATATTTTTCAATGTCAAATATCGTAAGGAATCTCATTATAATATAGTATAACAAAGCGGAATTATTATATTCCAGTCCCTGCAAATAGAGTTTGGCGATTGCTTTCCTCTTCTTTTCGGTTTTTGGATAGCTGTTGATTTTCAATATATCTTTTCCATCAAAAAAATCAAGTGGAATACTGGGAATCATGTCGCATATTTTTTCATGCCCACAATATGATTCTCTATGATATTTTGGGCTGTAATATAAATCAATAAATAGCAATGAGATCGAAAACACTGCAACCTCTGCATCTATATAGTTATACCCCGATGTGACAAAATCAAAAAATACAGGCTTTATTCCTATATTCATTGTATTTAAGTCTCCATGTGATAGGACACATCTATATGTTCTCTCGCTCTCAAAATGATTTATACACTCCTTAATAATATCTTTAGTCTTTAATGATTTATTTAACCCGATATCCACTTTTTTCTCCGTCCATGAGTAATTCAAATATTTTTTTAATCTACTTTCTACTCTGCCCTCGAAAAATTTTTGCATCGGATATGAATTTCTCGTTTTCACATTACGATAGTTTGACTTTATACATTTCAAAAAATCGAAAGGCTCGGAAGAATCGTCTGATATAAGATAGTCGTTTAGCAATCCTCTTCCCGGACTAATACTATCTTCATATTTATATATAATCGCACCGCAATCATTGAACATCACCGCAAAAATAAGTTCGGGAATTGGAAATTTTGAATACATTTGATAATAGCCCTGCAACTCCATGAAATATGACTTGATTTCCTGTACTTTATAAAAACATTTCTTATTGCCTATTACGATTATTCCGTTTATAGAATTGTTCTGCTTGTTTTTTGTCAAAATGTTTCCATTAACCATTTGCTGTAAGGCCGTTATTTTGAAATTATCGTTTACTTTAATGTGTGTACACTTGTCATTCATCCATACATCGTTAAACATCCATCTCATGTTTTAGTTCAACCCCATTAAAACAATGGGATTCCTCCTCACTGCAAAGTAATGATTTTTTCGAGTGTTGGGTGATATTATTATAAGTTGACTTCTGTATTCATATCTACTCAGTGCGATTTTTGTACTGCGTTTCTTTTTTATAAAATATTCTTAATCCTGCTAATGATAAAAAAACAATCCCCGTTCCCACATTTGTAAAACTCGTTATAGAGGGTGTTTTCATAATAGAGGAAAAGACAAATGAGCCTGCTGGCATAAACATAGTGGCAACTGTAAAAATTACGCTAAAAACTCTACCCAAGTAATCTTCGTTAACACAAGTTTGTACACAAGTCATAAAATTGATATTAAACATTGTCAGAAAAATTCCGAACATGAAAAAGGGCAAAAGGCAAATTGCTATATTTTCAGTTGATTTGGATATTGGAATAAGTAACAATGGTAATCCAGTCAATCCCAAAAATACTGTTAATGCAAAACCGTTTTGCATAACTTTATGTGGAAGCTTTGCATTTATAGATGCTCCTAAAATCCCTCCCATTGCTTCTACAATCAATACTTTACTATAAAATCCATCGCAATATATTATTTCTGTATAGGGTACTAGAAGATCATATCCAGCGAGGAAAAAATTCACAAAAGCCGAAAGGACAACTAGATGGAAAACTTTTTTTTCACCCAATAAATATTTCACACCCTCCAAACTATACAAAAGAATATTTTTTCGCTTTCTGGTGTTCTCAGCTATACTATTACTATTGTGCTCGTGCGTTATTAAAAGAGTCTCTGTTCCAGCAGAAATTGCAAATGTAATTGCATCAATTAATAACGCCCCTCTTGTACCGACCACCTTCACGAGTGCAAAACCAACAACCGGGCCTACCAATTTTATTAAATCGATTCCAGCATTAGAAATTGAGTTGAAAAAGCCAATCCTATTTTTATCTACTATTTCTTTAGTAATCGATTTAAATGTAGGTGAACTAAATGAAAAAACAAGTGCCAATAATGCATTTGCAATGACGAGTGCAATAACCATGCAATCCGAATTCAAGAAAAAACTTGCAAAAAAGCAGATAATGGCACTTAAACAATCAGAAACAATTATAATATTCTTCCGTTTTCCCAAATCTGCAACCACTCCACCTATTAGATTAAAAAGAATATTTATCACCACTTGTGAATTTTGATAAAGTGCAAGAATCCACATGCTATTTGTAAAATTTGAAACAATTGCAATACTATTCACATAATCAAAAATAATATCTCCTATTTTAGATGTCCACTGCCCCAAAATTAGCAGTCCCTCATTGCGGCTTACTTTTTTCATTTTACTTTTCCTTTCGGTGTTACAAATTCTCGAAATTCTTATCATCTAATCATAGCTACATCTAATATATTGCATGTTTCAAGCGCGATGTCGACAAATTTGTCACCAATCATTGAAAAGGAAGCACCAAGTCGTGTTATCATCTTACTCCGTTCAAGTCAATATGTATTTGAGAAAGTATTTACTAATATATAGGAGCTTCACTCTGCTTCTCCCTTACAGTTCACATCCCTGCTTAGTAGACACTTTGCAAAAAAAAGCTACTTTTCAACATGAGGCGCAGCATTAGGTGCTGCGCCTTATGTTGAAAAGTAGCTTTTTCATAAACAAATCATCCGAAAGATTTTATAATATCATGGATGATTTTCATTTGATTCTCAGAAAAATTTTTTCCTCGCTGACTAGGAACTAGATATTCTTGTTGTATTCTCCTTAAGAGATCACATTGCTCTTTAGTAAGTCCAGAAAGCGGAAGAACATTTACTGTTTCTAAATTCAGTAGTTCATCAGTAGAAATTCCAAACAGAAGTGAAATACTAAC
>ENA-ORSB01001118-ORSB01001118.1-human-gut-metagenome-genome-assembly--contig:-NODE-1118-length-26873-cov-4.163249_pt1 | contig 26873 bp, 21 predicted proteins | sample MGYA00242180_ERZ509144 | MGnify/ENA primary metagenome ERZ509144 (study PRJEB26280, sample SAMEA2338661) | human gut metagenome | biome: human gut; feature: human-associated habitat; material: faeces...
GCGCCGATTCCGGCTCCGATGATGGCTCCGGCTCCGGAACCGAGAAGTGTACCTTGTCCAGTCTTGGACATTGTGCCGCAGCCAGAGAAGATCATGGCGCCGCAGAGAAGGGTCAAAACAACTTTCTTCATAATGTTTGATTTTTTAATGTACGGCTTCCAAAAGAATGCCGTCTTTGTGTTGTCAAAAAATAAGGTGCCCCCCCCAAAAAAAAGCTGCTAAAATATAAAAAAATAGGAGCGAAGCGACCGAACGGGATTCGGGGAAACCTTTCCCCGTGCCCCACCGGGGCTGTCACGAAGTGACTAGGGGGTAGGATTATTATAAATAAGGGTGACTAAAAAGAGACTTTAGCCACCCTTGTTCTTATTCGCAAAAAAGTGAATTAATTATTTCGCGATAACACGTGCCATTTCGAGCACCTTGTTGGAATAACCCCACTCGTTGTCGTACCAAGCGCAAACCTTGACGAATGTAGGATCGAGCTGGATACCAGCCTTCACGTCGAAGATTGAAGTGCGTGAGTCGTTGCGGAAATCGGTGGATACCAGTGGCTCGTCAGTGTAACCAAGAACACCCTTGAGCTCGCCCTCGGAAGCCTCCTTCATGGCGGCGCAGATCTCATCGTAGGTGGCTGGAGTGTTGAGCTCGCAGGTAAGGTCTACGAAGGAAACGTCAGAAGTAGGAACACGGAGAGACATACCGGTAAGCTTGCCGTTGAGCTCAGGAAGAACCTTACCTACAGCCTTGGCGGCACCTGTTGATGAAGGGATGATGTTCTCGAGGATACCACGACCACCTCTCCAGTCCTTCTTTGAAGGTCCGTCAACGGTCTTCTGGGTAGCGGTGGCAGCGTGAACGGTTGTCATAAGGCCTCTCTTCACACCGAACTTGTCGTTGAGCACCTTGGTGATAGGAGCAAGGCAGTTGGTGGTGCAGGATGCGTTGGAGATGATGTCCTGTCCAGCGTAGGTCTTGTGGTTTACACCATAGACGAACATAGGGGTGCTGTCCTTTGAAGGAGCTGACATGATGACTTTCTTAGCGCCGGCCTGGATGTGCTTGCGGGCTGTCTCGTCAGTAAGGAAGAAGCCTGTTGACTCAACAACTACGTCTGCCTCAACCTCGTTCCACTTGAGGTTTGCAGGATCCATCTCAGCGGTGACACGGATCTTCTTGCCGTTTACTACAAGGTGTCCGTCCTCAACCTTTACGTCGCCCTTGAATGCTCCGTGAACTGAGTCGTACTTGAGCATGTAAGCAAGATACTCTGGATCGAGAAGGTCGTTGATACCTACAACCTCGATGTCGTTTGAGAAGTTCTCAACCGCTGCACGGAAAACCATACGGCCGATACGGCCAAATCCGTTAATACCAAGTTTTACCATTTTATTAGATATTAAATAAGTTGTTAATACTTTTCTTTACTAAACTAACCGCAGCCTTTCACTGCAAAAGCGATGCAAAATTATTAAAAAATTGCGGAAATTAATATATTTGTGGGCTAAAATATTAATAGAATGTCTGATGAACTGAATATACTGCTGACAAACGACGATGGTTATCAGGCTGGTGGCATACATTCGCTGGCTGACATGATGCGTCAATTTGGCAGAATCACGGCAGTCGCGCCGAAATTCCACCAGTCCGGGATGTCAATGGCGGTCTCGATGGGTGGCAGGGCGATCGCCTACAAGGAACTCCCGACGGAGGATGGAGTGCGTTGGTCCTACCTCGATGCCACTCCGGCAAGCTGCGTGAAGTATGGCCTGGACGAGATCTTCTGGCCTCAGAAGCCGGATGTCGTGGTCTGCGGAATCAACCACGGCTCCAACGCTGCCACCGCGGCGAACTATTCCGGAACCCTAGGCGCGGCGGAGGAGGCCGCCCTGAACGGAATATTAGGCATCGGAGTCTCGCTCGACACTATGAGCCTGGACGCGGACTTCTCCGTTGTCAATGAATATTTCCCCGGCATATTCAGAAAACTTTGGGCGTGTCATAACCCGAAGTCAGGAATATATTATAATGTCAATTTTCCGAATATTCCGGCATCGGCTGTCAAAGGCATCCGTGTGGGACATCAGGGGCTGGGGCATTGGGAGAAGGAGTTCAAGCCTTGGGACGCTGAGCTTTTCGCCAAAAGAGGAGTCCGTCCGGAGGATCTGGGGCACACGTCATTCCCGAAGGCCGAGGAGGGGGAGACCCTTTACATGATGGTCGGGGAATTTAAGGACGATTCGCCGGTGGATGACATTCTGGCCGATCATCACATCCTCGCCGACGGGTACATCTCCATTGTCGCCCACAACATCAACAGTTCGGACCACGAGGAGATCGCCAGGTTGAACGGACTTGGGTTCAATGAAGATTTTTAAAGAATATGCGCTACTATATCATAGCCGGAGAGGCGTCCGGGGATCTGCACGGATCCAATCTTATGCGGGGGCTTTACGCTGAGGACCCCGAGGCTGACATCCGCTTCTGGGGCGGAGGGCTTATGGATGCCGTCTATAAGGAGCATCAGCAGGGAACCGGCCTCGTGAAGGACTACAAGGATGGGGCTGTCATCGGCTTCACCCAGATTCTGCTCCACGTCAGAGCCTTCGCCAAAAGGTTCACGGACTGCACCACGGACATCCTCCGCTGGAAGCCGGACGTGGTGATTCTCATTGACTATCCCGGATTCAACTTCCGTGTCGCCGAGTTCGCCCACAAGGCCGGATTCAAGGTCTTCTACTACATCGCCCCTAAGGTCTGGGCCTCAAGGGAGAGTCGTGTGAAGAAGCTCAAGGCGTTCGTGGACAAGCTGTTCATTGTGTTCCCGTTCGAGATTCCGTACTTCACTGAGAAAGGCGTTGACTTTATATATAAAGGTAATCCGCTGATCGATGCGATCGACAATTCTGAGGCCTTCAAGGAGACCCGTGAGGAGTTCCTGGCGAAGACGGGGCTGCCTGACAGGCCGATGATCGCCCTCCTGGCCGGATCCAGAAACGGCGAGATCAGCTCGATGATGCCGACCTTTATGGAATTTGCCGACAGGCTGCATTCCATCCCTGAATATTCAGAATACCGCTTCGTCGTGGCGGCCGCTCCGGCCCGCACGGAGAGCGACTACACCAAGTACATAAGGGGGCGTGAATATGTCAGCGTGGTCTTCGGCCAGAGTTATGCCGTGATGCGTCACGCCAAGGCCGCGGTGGTCAATTCCGGCACGGCTTCGCTGGAATGCGCGCTGATCGGGACTCCGCAGGTGGTCGCCTATAAGGGTTCGGATCTTAACTTCCAGATAGCCAAGTCGATAATAAAGATCCAATATATCAGTCTCGGCAATCTGATTCTTGACCGGATTTGTTTCCGGGAGCTTCTCCAGTACTATTTCACGCCGGAGAACGTGCTGAACGAGGTCCGGAGGATGATCGAGGATGAGGAGTATCGTTCCACGATGCTGTCCGGCTATCAGGAGATCCGTGACGCTCTCGGTGGAGAGGGCGCTTCGGCTGCTGTGGCAAGAGCGATGATTGAAGAATTAAGAAAGTGACCAAAGAATAGGATATTAACACATTGAATATGAAAAGAATAGTATTGACAGCATTGATGATTGTGGCCGGAACCGTGGCTGCGTATTCGCAGACAGAGCAACAGCTGCCGACGGAAATTTACGTTGAAGGCGCGAAGAACCATGTCCAGGGAATCGCCTACGACAGCTCCGCCGGCAACATGTACTTCTCTTTCACGACCAGCTTCATCAAGACGGACATGGAAGGAAAGGTTGTGGGTTCAATAGGCAGGATCCAGGGACATCTTGGAGCGATGACATTCAATCCTTCGGACAGAAAGGTTTATGCCTCTTTGGAATGCAAGGATGATGTCATCGGAGCTGGTCTTTCCTCTTTTGCCAAGGGACGCTCGATGTTCTACATCGCCATCATCGATGTGGACAAGGTGACGGAGGTCGGCATGGACTCGGAGGACAATGACGCATTCAGGATCGTCTGCGTGAAGGATGCCACGAGGGACTACCACATGACCGGTTTCGCCGACAAGGAATATGAACATTTCTATGGCTGCTCCGGAATCGACGGCGTGACGATCGCCCCGAAACTCGGCAAGAAAGGCGGAAAGAACTATCTCTATGTGGCTTACGGCATCTACGGCGACCTTGGCCGCAACGATAACAACCATCAGGTGCTGCTCCGCTACGACATCAGGAAGCTTAATGAATATGCAGGGAAGGTGAAGTTCGGGGATTTCTATGGGGAAGGTCCGGACAAGCCTTTGGACAAGTATTTCGCCTACACCGGCAACACGAACTGGGGTGTGCAGAACCTGGCTTACGACGCGGAGACGGGGAAGATGTTCATGGCTGTGTACAAGGGGCGCAAGAGCATATTCAAGAATTATGACTTGTTCGTGTTTGACGTGGCTGAAAAGCCTGTCAAGAAGTCGTTGGCCGGTGTCCTCTACGACAGGACGAAGCATAAGGTGATCGGTTCGCGGGAGAATCCTGTTTCCGGCTTTTACTTCAAGTACGGTTCCACCGGTATTTGTCCAGTGGGCGGCGGGCTGTACTATTTCGCGGAACCGGGAAAGAGTTCCGTCACCGGCAACCAGTACTCCAGGACCCGACTTTACCGTTGGACCGGTGATCCGGACACCCCGTTTGAGAGATTGTAGTGCTGCCTAAGCCACAAAACATCTAAGTGCCGATCCGGTAAATTTGTTGGTAAATTTCATCGCAGGGTAGTAAATTTCGTGTGTCTGACGAAATCTACTACCCTGCTTTTATTGTCCATTGGAAGGTGTTGTCTAAATTTACGATTGAATTTTAACACAACACCTTATGACAAGTTTTTTAGAAAGGGTCGGCGTCGGGATTGTTCTGCCCCTGTGTCTTCTGATGTCCTTCGGATGTGCGGACTACTCCCCGGACATCGATGACATCCACAAGAGGCTTGACGCCATGGAGGACAACCAAATCGCCACCATCGAGAGTCAGATCGTCTCGGTAAACTCCTCGATTTCCAATTTTGAGAAGGCCGATGCGGATCTGAAGGAAATGATCGCGAACCTTCAGAAGACAGCGGGGAAGTTTGAGAAAACAATCTCGGAGAACGGGGAAAGCATCTCCGCATTGAAGACCGGCCTTGAGAAAGCGGTCGAGGATCTTAAAAACAGCGACAGGGCGGACAAGGAATATGTCCTTGACTCCCTCGGCAAGGCCAAGGCCGTGCTGCTTGCGTTGCTGGAGTCCGAGAAGACCGAGATGAATGGCAAACTGACTTCAATCAACAACACCATCTCGTATCTTCAGAAAAAGGATGCCGAACTTGAGAAGAAAATTACGGATTTGAGAATCTACATCGACAAGGAACTGAAGGAGACCAAGGACTGGGCTAATGCGACATTTATGACTTTGGACCAGTACAACGCCATTGTGGACCAGCTCGGCGGGATCGAAGGCGAGATAGCTGGCCTCAAAACCTCTATGACTAACCTTGAGACCCGTCTGACGGAGAAATATTCAAAGGATCTGAAGACAGCGTCGGATGAAGTGAAGTCAAGGCTTGGCGAGGAGGTCGATGGTCTGAATGACAGGATCGACAAGGTGGTCTCTGACATCACCAAGGCCTACACCGACGCCATCGCCACTTTCCGTGAGGAAATGGAAAAATGGTGGAACGAAAGCCTGAAGAAAGCCATCGATGACAGCGAGGCCTCTATGAAATCGTGGGTGAACAGCACTTTGGACGGCTACTGGACGATCGCCCGGACCAAGGATTCCCTCAAGGCGCTTAATGATGACATTGAGAATCAGCTTGAGGCGCAGAAAAAACTGTTGAATGATTTGATCAGTGAAAGCGCGGGGGATATTACTGCTCTTGAGGACAGGTTGAAGAAAGTCAATGATGACCTTAAGGCGTTGGCGGATCGTTTCCCGGTCTTCACGTCCGACTTGAACAAGGCGAAGGAGAATCTTACCACTGCCTACAAGAAAGCAATCGAGGATGCCATCACTGATTTCAAGGGTGTTTTTGAGGCAACGATCAAAGCTCGTGTTGATGCCGCGTATGACAGTTTCACGAGAGCATTTTCGACAAAAGAGGCTGAAATGAGGAGGGTGATGGCGTCTATCAATAGCGATCTCGCTTCCCTTGATTTCGCTGACCTTATTTCCTCCTTTGACTCCGTGATGCAGTCTCTGGCGTTTGTCCCGACGAGCGATGACGGGAGTGTGATTCTCTCCTACAACGTCGAGTCTTTGGAAAAGACCATCGATGTCTCTCTGGAGATCCGCCCTGAGCGGCTACTGTCCTCAATAGGAGGCGCTGATGTGTCGGCGTATGCGTTGCTCACAAAGACAAGGGCTTCGGTCGGGGATGAGGTCGCTCTGAAAGTTCAGAGAATCACCAAGGCAAAGAACGGAGTCCTGAATGTCAGGATTGAGCCCGGGGTACTGTTGGATGACGTTATTGCAGGACGAGTCTCCGCCGGTTTCAGGGTCGTTGTCCGTGACGTTTCCACACGGTTCACTCCTTTGAAAGTCGCGAAAATCAGACCGCCTTTGATCCAATATACTACCGCGTCCGGAAGTATGGTTGACATTTCTTCATCTTTATATGCCAAAGACGCGAATAATAAAACTTTGAACATCGTGCACACCAAGTATGGTGAAATCGGCTTTGACGGTGATGCAGACAAAGTGAATCTTAATTGGTATAAATCTGCTGACTTAAAGACAATCAAGCTCCTCAAGAAAGCAAAGCCTGATTACGAGATATATTTTCGAGACTGCAATCTTCTTGAAGAGGTGGATCTTGAGTTATTGGACGTGTCGGCAGTCACTAATTTTCAACAGTCATTTTATAATTGTAGTAAGCTGACTACAAAATCGTTGAAAATCTCCTCTTGGAGGCCTCAGAACCTTGATTATACCAACTTTACATTCTATGGATGCTCAGGGTTGACTTCCTTGGATTTGTCCAAATGGAAAATGGATAAGGTGACTAGCGTGCCTGGAATGTTCAATGGATGTTCGTCGCTTGAGACGTTGGATTTGTCAGGTTGGAATTTGGATAAAGCAAACTGGCACGATGTCAGTGATAATTATGGAAAGACGGTGAGGTGTATGTTCTATGGTTGTAAGAAATTGAAGACCATCAGAATGGTAGGCTGCAGCAACGCCACTATGAATCTGGTCAAGCGTGATCTTGGTGTGGCCGGCATAAACCCTACAATCGTGACCCGATAACCCTAAAATGGAAGAATCAATGAATATAATAAGAATATTACCGGCTCTTCTGAGCCTGATTCTGCTGGTGTCCTCCGGATGCGCTGACTACGATGCTGAGTTCAAGCGTGTGGATGACCGCATCGATGAAATCGAGAACAACCGCATCCCGTCCATCGACAAGCAGCTTGAAAAGATAAACGCTTCACTCCCGGAGTTGGAGCGGACAGATTTGGAAATCAAGAAGATGATCGAGTCCTTGGACAAGACCGCCGATGATCTTCGCAAAGACATCGGTGAGAACGAGAACCGCGTTTCAGAGGTTCGCTCTGAACTCGAAAAGGCTGTCAAGGAACTCCAGGACAGTGACAAGACCAACAAGGAGGAACTGATCGCTGCCATAAATGAAGCCAAGGCTACCGTCTTGGCCAATCTTGAGGCGATGAGGACGGAAATGCAGGGCAAACTGTCCGACATAGATGAAATGATCTCTGATCTGAAAGATAAGGATCAAGAATTGGAGAAACAGATTTCTGTTCTCAAGACCTATGTTGATGATGAATTGAAAGGCATCAGGGACTGGGCCACAGCCACATTCGCGACGTTGGAGCAGTATAATGGTATTGTGGAACGGATTGGAGGGATCAACACGGAGATGTCTGAACTGAAGAAGTCTTTGTCTGACCTTGAGACCCGCCTGACAAACAAGTTCGACGAGGATTTGAAAAAGGCGGTCAGTGACCTTGAATCCAAGATAGGTGAGGAAGTTTCCGGTCTTAATGGCAGGATAGACAAAGAGGTGTCAGATCTTACACAGGCTTACACATCGGCCATCGCCAAGACTCGCGCTGAGCTTGAAAGCGCATGGACAGAAAAGGTCAAGACCTCTCTTGAGGAGTTGGAGAAATCCCTTAAACTTTGGGTGAACGAGAAACTTACAGCCTACTGGACGATAGAGGAGACCAAGGCGGCTCTTGAGGCTCAGAAAAAGGATCTCGAAAACCAGTTGAAGGCTCAGGAAGCCTATCTGAGAGGATTGATCGATGCTAATGCGGGAGAGATCAAGGACCTGAAAGAGGCTCTGACAGAGACCGAGAACGCTCTTGCGGACAACACCAAGAGTCTGGAGGACTTGTTCGCGGAGCTTGAGCAGTCAAAAAAGGACATCAAGGTTGCTTATGAGGCCGCGATCAATGATGCCATAGCTTCGTTGAAAGGTGTTATGGACAAAGAACTTGCCGACAGGATAGACAGCCTCAACAACAGTTTTGCCGAGAGAGTCGAGGCGTTGGAGTCAAGGATTGAGAAATGCAAGGATGACTTGGCTTCGATAATCGAGGCTGTAGAGGACGCGCGTGATAAGATAAGAAACGTGATATCATCGTTTGTATATTTCCCGACATATTCAGATGGATCGGTTGAGGTCTTCTGTGAAGGTGACAAGAAGTCTCTGACATTGAAATTCGAGGTCCGTCCGTTCTCTGCCGCCGAGGCTCTGAATGTAGGCAATGTGTCGATCCTCACTCAAAGCGTGGAGCCAAAAGATGTTATTCCTCTTAAGTTGAACGGAATCACAAGCACCGGGAACGGCATCGTTCTGATGGACATAGATGCTTCCGACCTTCCTCTCGTCTTTACAAATGGTTCTAGAAAGTTCAACGTTCTGGTGTCAATAAGAGATGCTTCCAAAGGGTGGGATATGATTTCCGGATTTATTCCTATTGTCCCTGTTGTGGTGACAAACCCTTAAGAGAAAGATGAATATGTTTGACTGTTAACATTTGAAAGAAATGAAAGAATATATTGGAAAAATTAAAGTTGCCTTGATGTGCGCGGGTCTTGCCGCAGCTTTCGGCTGTGCGGACTATTCTCCGGATCTTGATGAGATCCACGAGAATCTGGACGGAAAGGATGCGTGGGTCACATCCATAAACCAGCAGATCGAGAAGATCAACGCTTCCATTCCGAAGTTGGAGCAGACCGACAAGGACATGAAGGACATGATCGGTTCCCTGGAGGAGACCGCCGGCGATCTCAGGAAAGCTATCACGGAGAATGGGAAACGGATTTCAGCAGTGAAGTCCGATCTTGAGAAAGCGGTGGAAGAATTGAGGAAAAGCGACAATGCCAACAAGGAAGAACTTATCAGGGCAATAGAACAAGCCGAAAAAGAGGTTCTTGTGACTCTTGAGACAATGAAGTCTGAGATGAACGTGAAATTGTCAGACATAGGCGGCGCGATCTCCGACCTGAAAAAGAAAGATGCGGATTTGGAAGGCAAGATCTCGGATTTGAAATCGTATGCCGGAAAAGAATTGAAAGGCACTGAAGATTGGGTCAAGGCCACTTTCGCGACTTTGGAACAGTACAATGACATCGTGGAGCAAATCGCTGGCATTGATATCGAAATCGCCGGATTGAAGACCTCAATGACTGATCTTGAGGAGCGTCTGACAAAGAACTTCACAGAGTCGTTGAACAAGACTGTCAGCGATCTGGAATCAGCTGTCGCTGACGAGGTCGCCGGGTTGAATGACAGAATCTCAAAAGAGGTAGCTGATCTGACAAACGCTTTCACCGAAGCCCTCTTAAAAGCCCGGAACGAGACTGAGGCAGCCTGGGAAAAGAACCTTAAGGATTCGGTGAATGATTTGAAGTCATCCCTTGAGTCTTGGGTGAATGATAAAATTAAGGCTTACTGGACGATTGAGGAAACGAAGGCGGCCCTTGAGACTCAGAAAAAGGCTCTTGAAGGTCAATTGCTTGTGCAGAAAACCGCTTTGGAGGAAATGATCAAGGCAAATTCGAAAGACATCGAGGATCTGAAGGCGGCCTTGGCCGTGACCAATAAGGCGATTGAGGACAACGCGAAGGAGGTCGAAGGCTTGAAGTCGGATTTGGATGAGGTCAAGGCAGAGGTCAAAGAGGCGTATGAGAGAGCCATCAGAGATGCGATAGCCTCCCTGCGAAATGAGTTGTCTGCGGACATCACGGCCGCGATCAATGATGCGGACAGTAAGGTTCAGGGCGAGATTGATCGAATGAGTTCGGAAATCCGGAAGATGGAGAAATCTGTCAGCGATAAGATAACACAGGCTCAGAATGCTGTCAACAAGGTGCTGTACAGAATACAGTCTTTGGTTTATGTCCCTTATACCGAGGATGGAGTAGCTGTAGTGACAAGATATGGATCGGGTTCCATTGTGAAATTCGTGACGTTGGAATTCGAGGTACGGCCTTCCTCCGCGCTGTACTATCTGAAAAAGGATAACATTAAGATAACGGCGCATTATCCGAATAATGAACAGAAGGATCTTTACATAAATAATGACAATGACTTTAAGGTGTATGGCGGTTATATTGTCATCAAGGTGAACGCCACCTACATCTCTGATTCGTTTGTGCGGGGCGAGATGGCAGCCTTCGCCAGAGTCCACATCGAGAACGAGACGATGGGCTGGAATCTGTCGTCTGAATATATTCCTTTGAGGATGGCTGAATGAGCGGTTGAGAGCAACACTTTGATTGATGAATAATAAACAACTTCGACTTCATTCCTCTTAGTAAGCGTTAAAAAATAAGTTGAACTAAATTTTGTGTCAGATTTATGAGGATAGATTTCTTCTGGAAGAAGGAGTGTGCCGGTGGCACATGACTGATGAGAAAAGAAATTTAGACCATAAAGATATACAAATTACAAGGGATTGTACTGGACCTCATTTGTGAATGTGAATAGGCATGTGGAAAAAGCGGGTGTTTTTTCCATGATCAAGAGCAATGGAATGGTTGGACTCTCGTCAGCCCCTCGCCACCTCGGTCTGCCGATCCGTCCTGTGTCGTTTTAGTGCATGCGGTCAACCTCGGAGCCGTCGGCGACAAGGCCTGTCGGAGTGACGGGGATCAGCGTTTCATGACGCTTAGATCCACAGGCCCCGGAACGCCTTTCACGACGGCCTTGTCGGTGAACTGCCAAAAGGTCCAGCCGTCGAAGTCCGGCCTGTCCTTCTCGTAGTGGGCTATCCAAACAGGATAGTTGTCCGTGATCCTCTTGCTGAGCCAGTCACGGGCAAAGGAAGACCCCGTGTAGACAATAGGCTTTTTACCGTAGTGACCCTCAATGGTTTCCAGCCATTTGAGGGCCTCTTCGTTTAGTTTCTTCATCGACCCTCCCCGGTGGATGGTCTCGATGTCCAGAACCGGAGGCAAGTCCTTGAATCTCAGGTCGCCAACCGTCTTGATGAATAGCCTTGCCTGAGCCTCGCCGTCCTTTGAACTCCTGAAGAAGTGGTACGCGCCTCTTCTAAGGCCAGACCTGCCGGCGTCCTGCCAGTTCCTTTTGAAATCCTTGTCCACCATCGACACCCCTTCCGTAGCCTTTATGAACACGAAACTGACAGGCCTGATGTCTTTAGCCAGATGGTGATCACGGATTGTTTTTCCACGTTTGTCCGTCAGCACGTAAAGGGAATCCCAAACGATGTCGCCGGCGTTGTGGTGGGAGATGTCGATTCCGTAGCGCCAGTCTCCTGGCGGAACCTTGGCCCCTGTCTCGTGTCCGCCTCCGCCACCCTGGCTGATGAACATAACCGCCAGAGCCAGAATGACTGACGCGGCGATGCCGACAGCCGTCCAGACTCCTATATTCACTTTCTTGGGCTTCCTCTTTTTCCTCCGGGGACGTTTTGCCGGTGATGTCCTGGCTTTCTGTGCGCCGGCCTTTTTCCTGGCGGCTGAACCCTGAATATTCTTGTTTTTCGCCTCTGGCATATTCATAAAATCCTTGAAACCGCGGCGACCGTGGCCACCGCCTCACAAAATTAATGAATATTTCTGACTATCTTTGTACGCAGTATATTTAAAGGACTATGAACTGGTTCATCGAGATATTCACGGAACCGTCTTATATTCAGGCGATTCTCGTCCTGTCGCTGATTTGCGTCGCCGGCCTTCTTTGCAACAAGATCAAGATAAAGGGGGTAAGCCTTGGCGTGACGTTCGTGTTTTTCGCCGGAATTGTTGTCGGGCATTTCGGGCTCAGCGTTGATCCCCGTATGCTGGCGTTGGCGCAGAACTTCGGCCTTGTGCTCTTTGTGTTCACCCTTGGCCTGCAGGTCGGCCCGAGTTTCTTCCCTTCGCTGAAGAAAGGAGGCATCAAACTGAATATCCTGGCGTTCGCGGTGCTTCTGGTAGGCACTTTGATGACGTTGGGAATAAGTAAGTTATGCGGAATATCGCTGCCGGTGGCGACCGGACTTCTCACCGGTGCGGCGACCAACACCCCGATGCTTGGAGCGGCGCAACAGACTCTGCTTCAGACCGATCCGGGGGCAGTGGATGTCTCCAACCAGATGGCCACCGCCTGCGCCGTGGGCTATCCTTTCGGCGTGATCGGTGTGATCCTTTGCGTGGTGGTCCTTTCGGTCATATTCCGTAAGAACCGCGGCCCAAAGGACACGCACAACAACCAGACATTCATCAACGAGTTCAGTGTGAGCAATCCGGCTGTTTTCGGCAAGACGATCCGGGACATCATGAAGGACGCGCACATCAGAATTGTAGTGTCAAGGGTTTGGAAATATGGCGGTGAAGGCCGCGGTCAGGTGATCATCCCGGACGGGGACACCGTGCTTGAGGAAGGGGAGCACGTGCTTGTGTTGACTCGTGAGAAGGACGCCGGGTCTGCCGAGCAGCTCTTCGGAGAGAAGGTCGTTAAGGATTGGAACAAGAAGGACATCGACTGGAACCATCTGGACGGAATGCTTGTTTCCCGTCATATTTTCGTGACCAAGACGAGCGTCAACGGGGCGAAACTTGGGGATCTGCATCTGCGTAACGTTTACAGAATCAACATCACAAGGGTTAACCGCGCGGGCATCGACCTGCTGCCGTCCCGTGACCTCAGACTTCAGATCGGAGACAAACTGACGATCGTAGGAGAGCAGAAAGCGATTGACCGTGTGGCGGAGGTGCTTGGCAATCAGGAGAAAGAGCTTCGTAATCCGAATCTGCTGTTCATTTTCATCGGACTTATGCTCGGATTGATTCTGGGCAGCCTTCCGATTTCCATTCCGGGAATGAGCGTTCCGATCCGTCTCGGAATCGCCGGTGGCCCGATCTTGATCGGTATCCTGATGGGGGCGTTCGGCCCGAGGATCCACTTGACCACCTACACGACGCACAGTGCGAATCTGATGCTCAGGCAGTTCGGTTTGACGATCTATCTGGCGGGATTGGGACTCAGCGCTGGTCCGGACTTCTTCGAGACTGTCTTGAGGCCGGAGGGCTTGCTGTGGATCGGGATCAGTGTGCTCTTGGCCATTGTGCCGGTGCTGCTTGTCGGCTTTGTCGCCGCTAAATTCTGCAAGACGGACTATTCGGAGAATGTCGGGATGCTGTGTGCCTCGATGGCCAACCCTATCGCCCTTAACTATGCACTTACCACGGTTGACGATGACGAACCGTCTGTCGCTTACGCCACCGTCTATCCGATGGAGATGTTCCTCCGTGTCATTTCCGGGCAGGTGCTGATGCTGCTTTAGAACGAATGAACCGGTAGAGATCCGGCATGATGAGCACTGGAGAGGTGCAGAGGAGAATCCAGCCCCAGTCGGAGAGCGGAAGCGGGGAGACCTCGAAGAAGGCTCCGAAGCAGTTGACGATCAGGAACTGGCCGGCCAGGATGATTCCAGCGACCCAAAGACATCCGTAGCAGGCGGAAGCCTTGAACCTCTTGCGGTTGAAGAAGAAATCAAGAATATCCTGAAGAACGCTTCCGTCAGTCTTGAAGTATCTTGCGTTGAACAGATTCCAGAACTGGAGCAGCACGAAAGTCGTGAAGAAGACTCCCAGTTCATAGCCGGAAAGATGTGCCTTTGTGTGGGCCGAGAACGCTCCGCTGAAGAACTCTCCGACAACATTCCAGTGAAGCAGGTCGGCAACGGAGCTGATGTCCATATGCCAGAGAAGCTGCCAGAGAAGAGCCAGATAGACAAAGAATAATATTCCCGAAAAGGCTATCCGCTTCGCCATCGAGCGATCTATGATGTGGCTTTTCTGGTCGCGGGGTTTGTCTTCCATAACCCGGCGGTCAGGCGGCAGGGATGACAGGGCCATCGCCGCGAATGTGTCCATTATCAGGTTCACCCACAGCATCTGAGTGACGGTCAGCGGTGAGTCCAGACCGATGAACGCGCCAAGGAGCACGATCAGGCAGGCGCAGACGTTGATCGTCATCTGGAACAGGATGAACCGCTTGATGTTCAAGTACAAGGATCGTCCCCACAGGATGCCTTTGCCTATGCTGGAGAACGAGTTGTCGATGATCGTCACATCGCTGGCCTCCTTTGCCCTCGCCGTGCCGTCACCCATCGAGAGCCCGACCTGTGCCTTTTTCAGAGCAGGAGCGTCGTTCGTTCCGTCGCCGGTTACCGCCACAACCTCGCCCATCTCCTGAAGCAGTGTGACAAGGCGGACCTTGTCCTCGGGACGCGCCCGGGATAGAACCCGCAGAGTCGGGATGACTTCCTTTTTGAGATATTCATCACTCTTGGCGGCGAACTCGGGGCCAGTGATGGTCAGAGGATTGGTCTCGTTGGCGCCGATGATCCCGGCCTGACGGGCTATCTCGCTGGCGGTAAGGGCGTTGTCCCCGGTCACCATGATCACCCTGACCCCGGCGTGACCTGAACAGGTGTCGATCGCCTGACGCACATCGTCTCTGATTGGATCTGCGATGCCGACAATGCCTATGAATATGAGTTTGGAGCCTTCCGCTGACATATTCCTGAAAGCGAATCCTAAGGTTCGCATTCCTTTTGACTGCCAGTTTGCCAGAGTGGCGAGCACGCTTTCCTTGGACGGGCCGCCCTCGATGTCATCGGCAGTCTCCAGCAGAAGCTCCGGCGCGCCTTTCACAAAAAGATATTCATTGCCGGAAACCGGGTCAAGCGCTTCGGTGCTCATCCTCTTCCTTTCCGTGGAGAACGCCTCCTGGTTCAGGATTTTGTAGCCGTTCCGGCGTTCGGAATAGTCTATTCCCTTACCGCGAAGCCAGAGCAGCAGCGCTCCCTCAGTCGGGTTGCCGATCGCGCGTGGCTCGCCATCCTCGGAAGTGTTCAGCGCTGCTGTGGAGTTCACTGCGATGCTGTCGGCGACAAGACTTTCATCGACGCCCCAGAACTCGGATTCCACCACGCTCATCCTGTTTTCTGTCAGCGTGCCGGTCTTGTCCGTGCAGATGACGGTCGTCGCCCCGAGGGTCTCGCAGGCGTGAAGCTTGCGCACCAGATTCTTCTCTTTCAGCATCTTACGCATGCTCAGCGCAAGGCTGATCGTCACGCTCATCGGCAGCCCTTCCGGCACCGCCACGACAATCAGCGTCACGGCGATCATCAGCGAGTTGAGCGCCACCCGGAAAATTTCGATGAATGAATATGTCCCCACATCATTCGTGAGGAAGAATATGCTCATCCGTCCGATCACGATAAGTGCAGCGATGATGTAGCTGGCGTATGTTATCCACTTGGCGAGCTGGTTCAACTGGGCGTTCAGAGGAGTCTCCACCTCAGGCTCTTCCTGTAATATTCTCGCACCTTTCCCTTCCTCGGTTTCCGTGCCGACAGCTGTGACTCTATAGGTCGCGCTGCCCTCGATCACGGTTGTGCCCCGAAGCAGAAAGTTCTCTGGATAGGTGCTTTCTTCCTTTGTGCCATCGGATTCGGTCCTCTTTTTCGTGAACGGCTCGCCCGTGAAGTTCGACTCGTCTATGATCAGATTCCGGTCGCTGATCAGATTGCCGTCCGCCGGGACCTCGTCCCCGTTCTCCAGCACCACCACATCTCCGACACAGACATCACTTTTCGGAATCTCATAGGTCTGCGGACGTATGTCGTTCCTGTTTTTCAGTCGCAGCACCTTGACCGGTCTTTCGTCCTTGGCTTTGTTCAGAATCTTGAACTCTTTCTCCGCCTTGACCTCGAATATGAACCCGATCCCTGTCGCCAGAAGTATCGCCACCAGCACCCCCAGTGGCTCGATCAGGCACGAGGCATCCCTACCTGAATATGCCATCTCATATCCGGACACTCCAAGCGACAGTCCCAGCGCCACAAGCAATATGATGATGATTGGATCCTTGAACTTCTCCAGATAGGCCTTCCAAAGTGGTTCCTTCTCTGCCTCCGGAATGACGTTCCGTCCTTTTTTCTCGATAACTTCCACTGAGTCTCCGCACAGATAACTTATTGTCTTTGTGCTATTTTGCGTCTCGCAGTTCTGGAAATATCCCGTAACCTTACCGTTGTTTTCCTTAGCCATAATCCTATAACTCTTACTTGGAGTCCGCTAAGATAACGCTCATTCCAGACTCTTCCGCCAGGAATCCAACCGTTTGGAAAATAAACACACTACTTGACAACAATGTCGCTGTATTGTCTCCTGAAATCAATATCCCGTGATTGGTTTAAAATGTGGCTGAACAGTAACTCCTTGATGACCATATTGTTGTGTAATCCTGCCCTCTCGTATTGGCTGGCAGTAATCTGTAATAGATTGAAATTCAGTATGATGCGTCCAACGGCTACTTAAGAGAGTGCCAGAAAGCAGTCTCGGTAAGAGGCTTGGTGCTTGTGGAACCTAAGGTTGAGGTGAAAAGCGATGGACTGGCCGACACTGAGTAGGTTTGGGAAGCGGTGTCGAAACGGACCGTAAAGTGCTCCGGATTAGCGAGTTTCCTGGCGTAAGCGAAACCGGAGTTGATGTAGGTCTTCAGCGAACTGCGGTGCTGGAGGATGCTCTGGATATATTCAAGGAAATTCTTCTTCTGGCAGTCCTTGGTCGAAAGCGTGCGGTAGATTGTGATCGTGTCGAGGATGATCCGGGCATATTCATCAGCCTTGCCGGCGAGATATTCATTGAAACGCGGATAGTCGAAATCGCCGGATGAGGTGAGATATTCATTGATGTCCAGTGCTTTGAGAAATGAGACGGCTTTGTTGAAGTCGGTTTGGGAGATTCCTTTGTGGCCGCGGCTCAGAAGAAGCACGTAGAGGGTTTTCGCCTGAGGGGCGGATTTGAACCTGATGATCTCGCCCGAGCCGAGGATGAAGTCGCCTTTTGAGTTGATGCTGATGGGGTTGGTGATTTTCGCCTCTGAACTGAGATAGTCGTACAGGAACTTGTAGTAGCCTTTGTAGGAGAGGAGGTCGCGGCGCTCGTCGAAGCGGGAGACGAATGCCAGGATTCGTTTTTTGACCTCGGATGAGATGTCTAAGCAGAGGAAATCCACCGTGCGGCGCATCGTGTCACTGTCGTCAAGAATATGGCTGTCCCTGATTTTGACGAGCAGGAACGCTTGGTACGGAATCCGCTCAGGATCAATGTTGAACCTTGAAAGGATGAGGTGGTAGAAGGTTCTGGTGTCGAGGGTCGCCAGTGATTCCTTCAGATTGTTCAGTTTGATTTTGTCTCCGGCCGGCACGAGGTATTCCATCGAACGCTGGAGAAGCCCGAATTTGTCATCGTCCTCAAGATGTTGCCCGAACTCTCGAATAATGTCCGGAAGGTAGAAAAACTCGATTCCGATGTCGCCGAATGCCTTTGAAATGAGTAAGTTGTCGTATTTGTCATCGAGAACCAGATGCGCCGCTTCCGAAGTTTGGCCTTCAAGAAAGACGATTTGCTTTTCAGGCGCTTCGGATTCGGCTGCGTCCGCGGACAGTATCCTGCACCAGTCTCTGGATCCGCTGTCGCAAGACATTGAGATTGAGGACAACAGAAGATTCTCCTCGAAGTCGATGTCGTTGTCCGAGCACATTATCTCGTTGAAAAGGTTGATGATGCGCCTTGTCGGCTCTTCCTCAAGATTCTTTAGACAATCCACTGCACTCTCCAAAGGCAGGTAGTGTGTAAGATCCAGCTCCTCCTGATCAAGCCCAAGCCCGGACTGCAATTTGTCCAGCACCGCGACCTCTTTCGAGTGGATCCGGTCGTCCGCTTTCACCAACTCAACCGCAAGTTTCATTACCGCCCGCCGCTGAGTCGCGCTGAGGTCTATGGAATCAAGGTTCTGCATCTGTCTTTTACGTGTTTCCTCGTTTCAAACTTAACGTTTTTCTTACGGAAATCCAAATGTCGGTTTCCGCTCTTTATTTTTCTTGCGCCTTGAGCATCCCGAGGGTGCGCCCGTCCCTTTTGCCGTCAAAGAAGGTGTCAAGAATCTCTCCAAAGACCTTGCATCCATCGTCATCGCCAGCGGCGGATTCAAACAGCGTCATCGAGGAGCGCAGCTTCTGTGCGTCAATTCCTCCCATAATGCTATGAATATCCTCTTCCTTGTGCTCCATCAGCGCCTTTGAAATCTCCAGCAGCCGTCCCCTCAGCACCGCGTCTCCAAGATATTCCTTAGCCTCCTCCAACGATGCGATCCCATAATATTCAGAGTTGTAACTTCTTCCCAACCCCTTGAGTTGCGGGAATATATACCAGATCCAGTGAGATCTCTTCCGTCCCTGCCGGATCTCCTCCAGCGCCGTCTCATACTCCCCGAAGCGCTCCTGCGCCTCCTTGAATCTTGTTATGCTCATATTCTGTCAAAAATGATGGTTGTGAATATAGCCCATAACCGCAAACAACGCAAGTGTGAATACTATCTTTTTCCCTTCCGACAAATTTATGAATATCTCTTCGTAAAACCAATATACCTTGCGGGAACTGCATTCTTTGTCATTATTGGATACGATGGGGCGTGTTCCTGGGCAACGTTTTTGCCAGAAAGTGTCGCCGGGGGGCACCTCGTTGCCCTCTACGGGAGCGAAATCGGCTTGAAGTGCTGCCCGGGAGCGTTCCTCTGTAGGTCACGGTGGCATTTCTGTCGTGTTATGCTGCCGTCATACGTTAATTTGCCATCGATGGGAGCGATATTGCCTGTTTTTGCTCCTCCGGAGGGGACCCGTAAACGGTTCGCGTGACCAATAGGGACCAATAGTCGTGGAGGGCTTTCTTTATCAAGGTAATTTTATTACATTTGCAAGGCCGGTGTCTTGTGGCTCGGGGGGAATGAATGATGTTGACGAAAGGCGGAAGGAAGTATCTGCCGGAGGCTCACTTGGGGATGGATGATGGACTCGGGGCGGCAAAGGCACGGAAAGGAACACAAAAGGTAATATTTAATATTCATAGAATATGGAACTTAAAGGATCGAAAACCGAGGAGAACCTGCGGACGGCGTTCGCGGGGGAGAGCCAGGCTCACACAAAGTATTTGTATTATGCGTCGAAGGCTGCGAAGGACGGCTATGTGCAGATAGGCAAGCTGTTCGAGGATACGGCGAAGAACGAGAAGGAACACGCCAAGATCTGGTTCAAGCTTCTGCACAACGGCGGGGTGCCTTCTACGGAGGAGAATCTTGCTGACGCCGCGGCAGGGGAGAACTACGAGTGGACCGACATGTACGCCGGATTCGCCAAGACCGCGAAGGAGGAAGGGTTTGACGAGATCGCGTTCCTGTTCGAGAAGGTCGGGGCGATCGAGAAGACCCACGAGGAGCGCTACAGGAAGCTGCTGAAGAATGTGCAGGATGCGGTGGTGTTCTCCAAGGACGAGGATATGATCTGGGAGTGCTCGAATTGCGGCCACATCGTGATCGGCAAGAAGGCTCCGGAGGTCTGCCCTGTCTGCAAGCACCCGAGAAGCTATTTCCAAATCAAGGCTGAGAACTATTAAAATTATCGAATATGAAGAAAATCATCATTGCCGCGGCGGTGGCGCTTGTCTCTATTTCTGCAAACGCGCAGCCAAAGCCGGCTCAGCCTGAGGCCGAGTACAAGTTCACCGTTGTGAAGGAGAACCCTATCACATCTGTCAAGAACCAGTACCGTTCCAGTACCTGCTGGTGCTTTTCGGCACTCGGATTCCTTGAGTCAGAGGCCATAAGAATCAAGAACATCAAGGACACGACACTCTACCCGGATTTCTCGGAGATGTTCGTTGTCTCGCATTCCTACAAGGACAGGGCTGTGAAATATGTCCGCACGGACGGCCACATAAACTTCGCCGCCGGTTCAGAGGCCGATGATGTTCTGCATGTCATTGAGGACTACGGCCTTGTGCCTCAGGACGCGATGCCTGGACTCCAGCCTCTCCCGATTCACGGAGAACTCGACGCCACCACGAAGGCTTATGTGGAGGCCATCGCCAAGAATCCTAACAGAACCCTTTCCACGAACTGGAAGAAAGGCTTTGACGCCATCGTGGACAGTTTCCTCGGCGAGACTCCAGAGACATTTGAATATAACGGCAAGAACTATACCCCAGCCTCCTACAGGGACGAGATGGGAATCGTTCCGTCTGACTATGTGACCCTCACTTCGTTCACCCACCACCCGTTCTACACTTCGTTCATCATTGAGATCTCCGACAACTGGAGGTGGGACTCCGCCTACAACATTCCTCTGGACGAGTTCATGGAGGTGATCTACAACGCTATCGACAAGGGTTATACCCTCGCTTGGGGATCAGACGTGAGTGAGAAGGGCTTCACCAGAAATGGAATCGGTGTGCTTCTCGATGATGTTAAGGCGACCACGGGCTCTGATCAGGAGCGTTGGATCGGCAAGGCCGGCGAGAAGAAGGAAGTTGTCGCCGAGTTGCCAAAGGAGGCTTCCGTGACCCAGGAGTCCCGTCAGGAAGGCTTTGAAAACAAGACCACCACTGATGACCACGGAATGCAGATCTTCGGAGTGGCCAAGGATCAGAACGGTACCAACTATTTCATGGTCAAGAACTCTTGGGGAACCGCAAGCAAGTACGGCGGAATCTGGTACTGCTCCGATTCTTTCGTCCGCGCGAAGTCGATGGATGTTCTCGTCCACAAGGATGCCCTCTCTAAGGATCTGAAGAAGAAACTTGGAATAAAGTAAATGAACAACATTATCGTAAAACATATTCCCAACACGATTACCTCTATGAATCTCCTCTGTGGAGTTCTGGGGGTAATCGCTTCTTTGAACGGCAGGCTGGAACTCGGATTCGAACTGATGATCCTTGCCGCTGTCTTTGATTTCTGCGACGGACTGGCCGCAAGGCTTCTGAAGGCATATTCAGAAATAGGAAAGGAGTTGGATTCGCTGGCGGATGATGTCAGTTTCGGAGTGCTCCCGGCCGTGATGCTTTACCAGATCAGCGGGACGGACATTTGGATCCTGAAATATTTGCCTCTTGTCCTCGCCGCATTCTCGGCATTGAGACTTGCGAAGTTCAACCTTGACGAGCGTCAGCACGACAGCTTCATCGGGCTGCCTACTCCGGCGGCGGCGATGATCTGCGGATCACTTGCGACCCTTGTGACCGTTCGGCCGGACTGCTTTCTGGCGCATTGGTGCCAGGGACCGGTTTTCATTCCGGTTCTGACACTTATTCTGTGCTACCTTCTGATCTGCGAGATCCCGATGTTCTCGATGAAGTTCGGTGGCGGAAAGAAAGCCTCTAAACTGGAGGTGGCGAAGCGAATCGCCTTTCTGGTCATCGTTGGACTGGCGGTCATCATCGCGCTTGTCGAACGTTCCCACTGGTCGTTCATATTCCTGACCAGTTTCCTGGGGTACATACTTATCAATCTGGCGATGAGCGACTTGGTCGCCAAAAAATAGCGGATGCGAAAATACGTTATACTTTATGTCCACGGAATGGGCGGGGGCGGTGACAGCCGCATCCCGTCCATTTTGAAGGATAATCTGGGACCTGATTTCGAGGTCATCATCAGGACTTACGATTTTGATCCGGAAATCGCTCAAGGCCAGCTGGCCGCTTGGGCGGAGGAGGTCCGGCCGGAGCTTGTGATAGGGGAGAGTATGGGTGCCACGCACGCCATCGCGCTGAGGGGTTATCCGCATCTTTTCGTTTCCCCGTCACTGAACGCTCCGCGATATTTCATTGCCTTGGCCTGGCTGACTTTGATTCCTGGCGTCACGGCTCTGTTCGACAGGATTTACAGGCCAAAACCGGGTGACCGCCAGAAACTGCATTTCACCTATAAGCCTTTGAAAAAGTGGAGGCGGGTTCTCGGCGACGCTTTGCAAAACACCCCACGCAACGGTGGCAAGGACTATTTCTATGCCTTTTTCGGCACCCGTGACCATTACCGGCGCAGCGGCGTTGTCTCCATCCGCACCTGGAAAAAATACTTCGGCGACGGCACCTGGACCATCTACGACGGCACTCACTTTATGGAGTATGAATATATTCTCTCGTTCCTCATTCCTAAGATCTATGAGGTTTTAGGAATATCGGGTGAATAGTGACCGGTTTTTCACCCGAAAGTAGTCTTGAATGGATTGTGGGGTGAGAAATACTTTACTTTTCACCCGAGCATCTTTGCTGGAGATAGGACTGCATTGATTGCGTGATGTTGGCTGAGGCCGTGACTGGATCAAGGGCCTCGGAGAGAGGCATCCCTTCCGGTGTGATTTGTAGCACGGCATCGAATCCGGCATTGAGAATCTGCTGTCGGTCAGAGACTTGGCCGGCGATCAGGATGACCTTGGGACGATGAACCGGAACAGTATGCGCTCTGACATATTCAAGAACCCCGACAGGTACTTTGCCACGGAGGGTCTGTGCGTCCGCCCGACCTTCGCCGGTGATGACAATGTCGCAGGACTCCAGCTTGCTGTCCAAACCTGAAATGTCCAGAACCTTTTGAATCCCTTGAACCATTGACGCTCCGAGCACTCCGCCAAGCGCCCCTCCGATTCCTCCGGCTGCCCCCGCTCCCGGAATATTCAAGACATCTTTTCCTGAATATTTTGAATAGACTTCGCAAAGCATTGTGAGCCAGACATCCAACGATTCGACCATTTCGGGATCCGCTCCTTTCTGCGGCGCGAACATCCTTGCCGCCCCACCCGTACCACAGAATGGTGCGGAGACATCGTAGAATCCGGTTATCTTGCAGGAATCCAACAACTTGTTTCGTTCCGGGATGTCTATCCCGTGAATGTCTTTGAGAATGACATTGGGGATATTCCTTGAAACGGACTCTTCTCTTGGAGCGGCTCGCTGGATATCCCCGGAAACGAATGAGCCGCTATCGTCCGGCAGAAATCTGTAGCCCAACGCTTGCAGCGTTCCGGTCCCGCCGTCGCAGGTGGCGCTGCCGCCAAGACCCAGCCAAATCTCCTCACAGTCATATTCAAGAGCGTCCGAGATCAATTCGCCTGTGCCGTAGGAGGTGGCCAGAAGGGAATTGAGCTCATCCTTGCGAAGGAGGCCAAGTCCGCTGGCCGCGGCGGTTTCGATGATAGCGGTCCTTCCGATGATTCCGTATCTCGCTTTGATGGAACGCCCGAGCGGATCGTGGCAGGAAACCGTCCTGAATGATCCGCCCAGGCTCTCCGTCAGAATTGTCGAAAATCCTTCACCGCCATCAGAAACCGGAATGACTTCGGCCTCTCCATCGGCGAATGCTTTAAGAGCCGCCTTCCCGGCCTCGGCCGAGGTCAGGCATCCCTTGAAAGAATCTATGGCGATGATCGCTTTCATAAAACCTTTGGATTACTTGGCTGAACTGTTTTTGTCAGACAGTTCTCCCGGGATATTCCTTTAGCCCGGCCTCCAGCGCGTCGAACGCTTTTTCAAGTTCCGGAACTCCAAGGACGTAGGCCAACCTGATCTGGTCGGCTCCGAATCCAGGAGTCTTGTAGAAGGACTTCGCCGGAGTCACCATCGTGGTCTGGCCGTCAAGTCTGAAATCCGTCAGCATCCATTTCGCAAACTTCTCGGCATCGTCCACCGGAATGCGGGCGATTGTGTAGAACGCGCCCATCGGGGTAGGGGAATATACCCCCTCCATTGCATTGAGCCTGGAAATCGCATAGTCACGTCTGGCGACATATTCATTCCTCACTTCCGTGAAATAGGATTGCGGGGTGTCGAGCGCTCCGATCGAGGCGAGCTGGCCGTAAACCGGCGGGCAGAGGCGGGACTGGGCATATTTCATCGCCGCTTCCATCACCTCCTTGTTGTGGGAGACGATGCAGCCGACGCGGCAGCCGCAGAGGTTGTAACGCTTTGAGACTGAATCGACAAGAATGATATTGTCGGCGAGACCGGGTATATTCATCGCCGAGAAACGAGGTTCGTCGGTGTAGCTGAACTCGCGATAGACCTCGTCTGAAATCAGGAAAAGGTTGTGCTTTCTGGCTACTTCTCCGAGCGCGAGCATATCCTCTTTCGAGTACAATGTTCCGGTCGGGTTGCCGGGGTTGCTGATGAGGATGGCTTTCGTGCGTGGTGTCACGAGTTTCTCGAACTCTTCGATCGGAGGGACCTTGAAGCCGCTTTCGATGTCGGTGTGGACCGCTTTGAGAATGATCCCGCTTTCAAAACAGAACGTGTTGTAGTTCGTGTAGAAAGGTTCGATCACGATGAGCTCGTCGCCTTCGTCGCAGGCTATCTGAAGCGCGAGGTTGACCGCCTCGCTTCCGGCCACTGTGATGATGATCTCGGGGACGGAGACCTCGATGCCTATGCTTCGGTAGTATTTCTCCGCCAGTCCCTTGCGCAGTTCCGGCATGCCCGCCGAATTGGTGTAGGAAACGTGGTCGAGAGTGTTTTTGCGCACCGCCTCAAGGGCGCATTCGGGGGATTTGATGTCAGGTGCGCCGACATTGAGGTGATAGACTTTGATGCCGTCGTTTTGGGCCGCGTCGGCGAACGGCACAAGCTTTCTGATAGCGGAAGCCGGCATCAAGCTCGATTTTTTTGAGACTTTAACCATCTTGTCAAGGAGTTTTATACACAACTAAGCAATCCTTAAAAGATTACTTGATAATCTTTGATTGTCTTTTCGGTCTATATTTCTTTTCTCATCAGTTATGTGCCACCGGCACACTCCTTCTTCCAAAAGAACTATATCCTCGAAAATACCGCCAAATCTTTATCAACTTATTTTTTAAGGCTTACTATCTTCAAAGATAGTGAAGATTTTTTTACCTTTGCAGTCTGAATCAGTTTTAATTTGTCTGAAATGTTTTAAAGGTGAGAAATCTTTAGGCGGACGAATCAAGGCAACGGTTCGGAATTGTACGAATTTAAGAGTGGTCCGGGCGGCTATGCCGTCTGGAAGGTATTTGATAACAGTGAAGAGATTTTTTGCGGTAATATTGTTGGCTCTATCCGTCATTGCGGCTTCCAGCTGTTCAAGGCGGGTTGAAAATGGCTATAGAACAATAGCCTACGTCAATTCCCTCCTGACGGATTCCCTTCCGGAACTGCGGACATTGGCTGAAAGCAACGGCAAATCCTCGGGGACGATAGTTCTGGTCGGCGATCCGTCGGGGTGCCTTCGTCTCAGCGAAAGGATGATGATCTGTGACGATTTCGACAATATTGACGCGCGGAAAATCAGCGACGGCCTGCCGGACTTTGCGGGGGAGACAATCGTCTCTATCCTGAATTTCGCCGACACCGCCTATATGAACCGGCCTGCCACGAAAGACGGACAGACTGTCTTGCGGGAGTTGACGGTAAACGGCGCGCTCGCCGCTCTCAAAATTCCTTCCCGCTGCAAGATCCTCATCATCTGCAACCCGATTCCCGGGCACGAGCGCCGCAACGCCTCCTTCCTGCTCAACAACGGCGCGGCGATGGAGGTGGACAAACACATCCATTTTGAGGATGTTTTCTGGCAGCTGACGCACAATCCCGCGCGCGTCGAATGCTTCCGTCAGGCGATCGCCGCAATTGCCAAACCGAACGCCACCGAGGACCTCTACGCGCTGACCGCATCGCTTATCGCCGCGTATGAAAGCAACCCTGCAATCCCCCTGCCCGTGCATGCAAAATAATTCTAAAAAACTGAACAACCAAAAACAAAGGGTGCTCCGAAAAAGCACCCTTTTCTTCATCGCATTTGCCAAAATGTCGGTGCAAATTTTGGTTGAATTCCCGAAAAAATCGGCAAACCGTCCAATTCGGTGGGAAAACGGTTTCTTTTTCGGCGGGCGTATGGTAAAATTGATGCAAAGAAAACGACTTTTTTACACCCCGAAAAAAAGGCTGTCTTGCCGGTCGGCGCCCATTCGCGCGCGGCGGATATGCCGGAGGAAACAATTTGAACATAGGCGGCATCCTGATCAACAAGGAGATACCGACGGCGCTGCTTGACGGCGCAAAGCAAACGGCGAAGCGACTCGGAGGCGGCAGTGAGAAGCTCCGCTTTATCGTCGTTTGCGACCTCGACGCAGATTCGCACTACGGCACAAACCTGCTCTGTGTGACAGACAAGCGCAGCTTTGTCCTCGACGACGCAGGCGAGGTGCTGCACACCGTGGTGCACGCCGATACCGAGGAAGTCAAGGTACGACGCATGTACGGCAACGCACGGCTGGTGGTCAGGCGAAAGGGCGGCGACACGACCGAGCTTACACGCTTCACCTATGCGGTCGCCTCGCTCTGCGACATGGCGGCGGACTACATCACGGCGATTGCCGGCGGTTAGGACGAAGCGCGCGCCTTTGAGACCGTGGAGGCGATCTATGACAAGCTGATGCGCTTCTGCCCGAAATGCGGCAGGCGTCTCCTACACCCCGGCGCGGAATGCATCAACTGCCAGTCGAAGGGCAAGACCTTCACAAAGCTCGCG